>OGGQ01002932.1_pt1 | contig 17147 bp, 27 predicted proteins | sample 1571191 | NCBI WGS metagenome assembly OGGQ01 (sample SAMEA2582061, study PRJEB24529) | metagenome | biome: Human gut stool | place: China | collected 2011
CTCGTCATAGTGGAAGAAGATCACCTTGGCGTCCTGACCGCCCAGCTCCACAGCGGTGCGGACCTCCGGGTACAGGGCCCGGACGGCGGCGGCGTTGGCCACCACCTCCTGGACATAGTTGGCCCCCAGGGCCGCGGCGATGGGCCGCCCGCCGGACCCGCACACGCCGATCCGGAAGCGCGCACGGGGAAACCGTCCGGCCGCTTCCTCCAGAAGCTGCCGGACGGTGTCTGCCTGATGGGCGTTGTGCCGCTGGTACCGGGTAAATAACACGCTGTTGTCGGCAGGGTCCAGGACCACCGTCTTGACCGTGGTGGAGCCCACATCGACTCCCAGCCGCAAGGTATCTGAAACAGTCTGTGCCATATACGCTCCTTCTAGAAAGGCCTCCAGCCAAAGGCGGATGGCCTCCCCAAAATATTAATTCAGAGTTATTATAGCACAGCTCCTTTTCAGTTTCCTGCATAGTTTTTGTAAAGATTTTGCCCATTTTCTCATCGATCTATATGAATTTTTGTCCAAATTTCGCAGATTTCTTGTGAATGGTGAGCGGATTTCCTATGGCTCCATCCACTTCGCTTAATATATAGAGCCAGATCTCATCGGCGCCAAAAATAAAATTCCCAGAGCGGTCGCTCTGGGAATTTCTCTGGAGGTGACACCCGGATTTGAATTGAAATGGGCGTGTAAAATGCTGTTTCAGGGATTATCAAAAACCTAGTATTTTCAATGGTTTCCGGGTTTCACCGTAAAATGCTGTATCATGTTAAAAAAGCTGAAAGGGGTAAATGAAGGGGTAGAAATTTACCAGTTTATGGAAAATACGCGATGCAGAACTTGCCCATTGTCAAAATCTTTGATATTCTGTTCGTGGCTCTCCTTTGAGAGCTGGGCGCTGCACAAGACGGCGGGCGGTTAGTCACATCCCCGGAAAGGGGGTGAGGCCATGCGGATTACGTTACATATCGGGCCCTTCACGGTCACGATCATCGTAAAAAGCAGAAACCGCCACCCTGGCCGGTGACGGTTCCTCATTTGAGTTTCCTTAACCCACAGGGCTAACCGCTTGCCGCAGCGCCCTTTTCTATGTTCATTATAGACTGCCACGGCCACCATGTCAAGTCCTGGCGCTATGCCTGGGGCTTTTGCTCTTCAGAGGCTCCAGGAGCGACGCTGTCCCTCTCTATAGTGTGTAACTCCATAGTCCATTACATGCCCAAACTGGGCATAAAGAGAGCCGGGGATCGCTCCCCGGCCCCAAACTTAGTATATAGATTCGACTGGTGCATATTTAGTAAAGTTGACGGACTCATATCCGACATCTTCATCCTGTATAATCCAATATCCCATGACTCTATCTGTCGTAACATAGTAGATTGTGGGATCGCAGTTTGTATAGTTCTGTAACGCTCTTTGCAACATCTTCGCAACAAGATTGTCATCCCCATCAAGAACCTCAGTCGAGAACTCAAGGAGCTTATCTGCAAAGGTCATTCGTTTCGCTTTACTTTCGCTGGGATGCTTTTGCTTAGTGTATGCAGGGTATCCCTTATCGATATACCAGTCAACAAGCGAAAGCATATATTTTGCCCGTTCGTATCCATATTTCTTTGTTACAACATCAAAAACATTATCACGGGGCGCTCCTTCGGAGTGACCCTTTGTCACTTTTTTTGTTTGTTTCTTTGCTAGTCTCTGGTATTGCTTGGTTACAATCTGCATTATCCATAGTGCAATTTTTGCCTAATGGAATATCGGAAATCAGTTTCTTGAGTGCATCATAATCAATAGAATACCATTTTGTTTTGTCCAATTTACTTTTATTGTAGTTCCCAGAGATCAATAGACCATCTTTTTCCAACCGCGAAAAAATAGTTTTAACCGTTCTTTCGCACCAGAATGGAAAGAACTCTTGCCACTTTCTATATGAGTTATAAACCCAATACCTTCCATCACGAAAATTCTGCTTTCTCTCCTTGTTGTGATTAACCCAGTAATGAACCTGTTGCAAAACTATGGCCTCATTTAGCCCAATCACGCAGGCTAGTTCTGGAATAATTACAAGAGGATAGCTATCTAGCAATAAATTACTCAAGATATTCCTCCCTATTGCTATCTTCTGGATCAGAATCTGATTTAGCTTGTTCTACTGCTGCGATAACTTCCCATTTAGACATATTACAGTGATTCGCAATAGTGTCTACTGCGTCCGAAAAAATACCTCCGGTGGGGCTGTATCCCTTTCCATCTTCTCATCTATGGCCTGGTTGATAAAGCCGCTCACACTCTTACTGGGATTTTCTGTACAAGTCCCTTGTCAGTCGATTGATCTCCAAATATATCCGTAACTCAATTTACGGCTTCGCTGGAATGTGCTTCTTGAATCAGTTCCCCAGTTTCTGCATTTATAAAACGAACAGAGATATCGTCTACTGGTGTCCCATTAAAAGCGTTGTACATACCTCCGAGTACATAAAATGCAATAACAGACATCGACTCGGCCAGTCCAACTTCATTTGTGGTAAGTTCAACTGTGAATTGAGTAAAACTATCATTTGCTGTTATTGCAGAAAAGGAAGGATATGTTTCTGGGTCAATCATTTCAGCTAGAGACTGGTTGATACTTTCTTTTAGTTCTGCCATCATCTTTTCATGCTGAGCTTTTGTCATTACATAGGTAGCACTTCCATCGTCATTTAATGTAACTGATTTAAAATCGGACTCTTCAGCAATCGCATCAAGATCGTCCTGCGTAGTTCCTTCTTCCAAAAAATCAGCCGGAACCGTAATTTCCACATCAAAAATGCCTTCGTCTACTTCAACAGTCTGCGTTTCTTCCTGGCTTTCCGTGTTCTCCATCTCTGTCTGTTGCGAATCATCAGAATTTCCGCCACACGCCATAAGAGGCAAACACATGGTCGTCGATAATACAAGAGATATAAACTTTTTCATTTCCCTTTTCTCCCAATTCTATTTATTCATTTGATTTGCTGTTATCTGTATCAGTGATACAGCCGAGCACGTACTCTTTTAATACGGTATTAGACGTTTTTCCTTTTCCAGCACAATACTCCTTAAATGCGGCAGCATCTTCTTTCTTAACTTTACACCCAAGTGTAGTCATGTTTTCCTTGTCCCACTTTAAAGAAGCTCTTTTTTGCGACTCTCTTGGAGCCATTCAGCCACCTCCTTTTCTATTTTAAAATTATACCACAATTATTATGCGGTTAACAGTATAAAAATGTATAAAAAAAGCAATTAATATTGTTTAGTATGTCAATGGATTTATACGGTTAACCGTATTATAATTTAACCATAGCAAGGGACAAGAGATGCAACAGGCGGACAGGTTCACGGTCCCGATGGTCTCTCTTCAATCTCTTCCTTGCTAGCACCTTGACAACGGAATATCGGCACCGCTATAATGGAGAAGCGAGGTGATAGTGATGGATAAGGAAGATATGATCCTGGAAGAACTCCGCAAGCTCAACGCTAAAGTGGACACCATGCAGCAGAACGTCTCCCAGCTTAAAGAGGACGTTGCCCAACTCAAAGAGGATTCGGAGATCACCAGAACCGGCGTCAATGCCCTGATCGAATGGGCGGAGGACGTGAGCAACGCGATCCGTTTCCCCCTCCCCAAGTTGAAGTAAATACACCTGGTTACATAGGCGGTGCCGGTATTCCGGTGCCGCTTTTATTTTGCAAAGGAGGAAAAAGAAATGAGTACGCACGAACTGGAAATGAAATGTCGGGAGCTGCGGCAGCTGCAAGCCCTGATCGACGAGGCCCAGGCAGAGGCGGAGACCATCAAGGACGCCATCAAGGCCGAACTCACCCGGCAGAGTGTGGATGAACTGACGGCGGGAGAGTACAAGGTGAGATGGACGGTCGTAAAGTCCTCCAGGCTGGACACCAGCGCACTCCGCAAGGCAGCGCCCGAACTTTGCGAAAAATTCACCAGGAGCGTGGAGGCAAAACGCTTTTGCGTGGCGTGAGGAGGCGAGTATATTGCTCACACCTATCAAGGCAATTCGCGCCAAGTGCCTGGACTGTTGTTGCGGCTCCGCTAAAGAAGTGGAGTTGTGCCCTATTCCAGATTGCTCCCTGCATCCGTATCGGTTCGGCAAAAATCCAAATATCAAGTTGTCGGACGAACAGAGGGCAAGGAGGGCGGCGCATTTCAAAAATAAAGCCAGCCAGCAGGACGCACAAGCCCCCGGCGCAACCGGGAAGGGTAACTATACCCCCGACACCAAAAAGGCCACAGAGGGCCATGCAGACGCATAAGGAAAGCCCTCATATCCCAGCCGACCAAAGCAAGAGGATATGAGAGCCACCACCAACCACCACAAGGGGGCCGGTGAGTTCAGTATAACCGGCTCCCTCTGATTTTGCAAGGAGAAAACGTAGAAACAATGGAAGAAGTAAGTATTCGCGAAAAGCACGAGCTTCTGGAAAATCTAGTATCTTTGAGGCGGTTAGATTATACAGCCTATATAGCTGTTATTTGTATGATCGTGTCAATGCTCATTGATGATGGAAAGATGACCGCAGAAGGAGCAGTGTTGAAAGACGGAGATCTTGCCAACGCCAGCAAGGGAGAACTCAAGCGGGCAATCAAGTGTTTGCGGGAAACCGCTGCAGGTGATCTAAAGATTGCCAAACCCATTGAACGCACCATTCAGTATATCCGCAGGGACTTACTCCACAAGGAGGAAAGAACAGCGTGAATGAATTGATAGCACAGGTGCCGGGAGGTTGCGCCGAAGATTTTATCCGTTTTTTGAAGTTCTGCTCCGACAGATTGAACGATGGGCAGACAGTCCAGCAAATTTGGACCGAATGGAAAGGAGACACACAGCATGGATAACAGCCACAAGCGTGGAATTGAGACCAGACGGCGCAACGAAGCGGCTCGTAAAGAGCGGCGCATGAAGGAAGAGCGCGAGGTCAGGGCACAGATAGAAGCCCTCCGAAAAGTACGGGACGATCCTAACACCACATCGAGCGAACGGCTGCGGGCCGTGGAACTGCTGGTTGAGTTCGAGCGCAAAGGATATTCCTATCTGTAAGAGAAGGGAGCTGCCCACACCGGGCGGCTCCCTCCTTTTCGTTCTCGCTCATTCCAGGATCACCGGTGTACCGTCCGGCGGAAGACCGATCACGCCAGCTTCCTCTAAAGCTCTAATGATGATCTGCACTGATAGCTCTGCTGACATCTGCATTCCAGCCACCACAGCCGCCGCGATCTCGCCGTCGCTGCAAACCATCGATAGGCGTTTTGCAATGGCCTCCTGGTTCTTTTCCATAGCGTCTTGAACATCTTGGGCAGCAATTCGCCCTAGCATTTCACTCGTCATTGCTTTTACCAGTTGCCTCCTTCAACTAGACTGATCCCATGCCGCCTTGATACTTTCTTTTGGTTGCGATAAATCACCTCACCATCAAGCATCAAAACATTCTCAATGATCTGCTCTCCGCCATATCCACGCCGGTTCATCACATTTTCCAAAGCCTGTTCAATCGTGGACAAGGGGGCTTCAATGTTGGTCCCCTGCTTCTGGTCACCCAGAACCGCCAGGAACTCCCGGTTTGGCGGAATAACGGCGCCCTGCGCAAGATAAGGGATATTGGGAATGGTAAATGGCCGGATTACCTGACCACCAAACGTGCCCAAGAAGGGGATTGTGACTTTCGGGATTTTGATGACCAGGTGGTCGTTGATCCAGTCGATGAACTTGTTCACCAGGGAAATACCGAGATTAAGCGCATCTTTGATCGTCTGCACAAATCCGTCCCAGATATTGGAGAATGCGCTTGAAATCCCATCCCAGGCGCTGTTCCAAGCACTGGTAAATGTATTGGCAATAAAGTCCATCACACTGTTGAATATTCCTTTGATAGACTCCCAAAGGCCGGAGAAAAACTCGACAGCTGTTTCCCACACACTTCTAATGGCATCCAGGGCCCCTGTAAATGCGTTCTTAATGGTTTCACACGCCGTCATTGCCGCGGCTTTCACTTCGTCCCAATGCTTGATAAGAAGCGCTATCACTGCAATAATTCCTCCGATCGCAAGCGTTACTAATGTGATCGGCGATGTAAGGAAGTTGATAGCCACGCCAAGTGCCGTTGCAGCCGCAGTGGCAAGTCCTCCTGTCGCAATAAATGTTCCAAGCGCAGCAACGATCCCCTGGATGATCACTGCCACATTGACGATCGCCCACGCGGCCACGAACGAAGCAATGACGGTTGCGATATTGGAGATCGTCTCGTGGTTTTTCTCACACCATTCTCCAAAGTCTTTTAATGCTCCTACAATGGCCTCTAATACACTGACAATAACGCCGCCGGTCCATTCCGCAATTGGCTGAAGGAAATTCTGCCAAAGCCATTCAAGCCCCGGTTTTACCGCTTCCCATACTTCATTGAATATGGACAGAGAAGCAGCAACACCCTCTATGAACAGATGGACCAAATTATTTCCGGCCCATGTACCGAATGGAACAAGCACATTTTCCCACAGCCAGAGGAGCCCCTCTCCCACGTTCTGTGCAAAGGGAGCAAGTGCTGCCCATAGTTCTGACAAGGCCGAGTTGATCCGTTCCCAATTTATCTGTGCAAGACCGTTTGTCACGGCATCGATAAACCTCGGCAGTCCTTCGCCCATGATCCATGACCCAACTGGAACAAGGAAGTTGTTATAAAAGTCGACCAAAGCGTCTCCGGCAAAACTCCCGACGATTTTCAGCTGGTCCCACAGTCTTCCTATTGCATCGATCGTCGGCTGTACGGCTTCTTTGAGCTGGTCAAAAAAGGCAAGAAGTTTACTGCTCGAAGGGTCAACTTCCCCAGACGTGGCAATCTCGATTGGAGTCGTTCCTGCAGCGATCCCACCGCTGGTGCCGCCCGCTCCGCCTCCGGAACTGCTCGCGGTATTCCCAGCCAGTTTATTAATCTCGTCGAACGACGCGACGCTCTTTTCCTGCTCCTTGTTGGTCTCCTTCGTGGCATCTGTCAATGCGTTTTGATTGTCAACCGCTTCGCCGATGCCAGACGAGACCCCGCCAACATTGGCTTGCGTCTGCTGAATCTCCGTATTGGCCCCGCCAAATATAGCCGTGATGGCCGCATTAAAGGCGTTCGCCATGTCGATCAGGGCGGACACAATACTGTTCAGGACTTTAACTACCGGCAGAAGCACCTGGATCAGAGCCTCACCAATTACAGACATAAACTGCTGCCATTGCATGGAGAGGATGCGCGTCTGGTTTGCCCAGCTGTCCTGCGTGCGGATAAAGTCTCCGGAAGCAAGAGAAAGCTGGTCCAAGACGAAGTTATAGCGCAGAGTCACCAACTCCGCCTGGGACATCTCGGAAATGCTTTTAGAGATGCCCTGGGAAAGCGCATAGGCTTCCAGGTTGGCTTGAGTCATTACAATGCCCAAGTCCTTCAGGGTCTCCGTTTCTCCCGTAAAGACCGATTTCAGCTTGATGTCCGCTAGTTCTTGGGAGATATTATAGAAGGATGCCACATCGCCCGTTAGACCGGTTAGAGTCAAGGACATTTCTGCCGCCTGATCTTGAGACAAGCCCATATTGCTTGCCATTGCCATATATGTAGAGGCGGTTCTCTTGGCCGCCAGCTCGCTCATGCCGAAATTGGTAATGGCGTTCTGGGCAAACTCGTCTACAGCACTGGACATATCGCCAAATGCCACGTCAACAACGTTTTGGACCTCCGCAATGTCGCTTCCTAGCTGGATAGCTTTCTTGGAAAAATCAATAATTTTATCGACAGCGAACGCCGTTGCGGCCAATTTTGCGAGTTTTGTCAGCGCACTTGTCGCCTGTTGTGTATCCGCCCGAACATCAATAACAATAGAGCCATCTGCTGCCACGTTCTCACCTCCCTAACAGTTTTTCTGCAGCTCGCACCTTATTTTCTACCTCCATTCGTTTCTTGAATGGCCTTCTGGGCCTCCATCTTTGCGTAAGTCTTTACGCCCTCTTCCACAATGGGGAGCATGGCATCCAGGAAATTTGTGATGACCAATTCCCCATTACTGGCAACGGCCATGACATTTGCGCCGCCCAAAATGCTGTCAAAGTCGTTTTCCTCTCCGAACACATGAGAAAGAGACTTTTTCACGCGGGCGTCATACTCTGCCAGCAGGTCAATAGCATCCTCCCCGTTCTCCGTGTTCTTGGACCGCTCGTTATAGTCCTTCTGGATTTGCTCAATCTCAACTCGAAGATCCTTAAACCGCTTGTAAAGGTTCGGGTCGGATGGGTTAAACCGCAAAATCCCGTTATCGTTGATCTGATAGGTTTTAATGCCAGTATCAAATGTAATTTTTTCCATTTTTTCTCACTTTCTCTCGCTTTTCATGTTTTACCGCTGTCCGCGAAGCATAGCATTGAAAAGCTGGTTTGTTGCTTTACTGTCCTTGCGCTTCTCGGTCAACTGCTTTGCATAGTCCTCAATGGCTTTGCCCAGGCCGCTTGCGCTAATCCTACCCGCTGCTAAATCTCTCCGGGCCATCTCTGCCGCCTGGGTGTCAATTTCTCGCTGGTCAAGCCCATCAAGCTGCACTGTGGAGCGGATTTCCTTATATGCGGCCTCCTGCTCCGTTCTCTGCTCCCGCTCCATGCGCTCCCGGTATTCCTGCTTCAATCTGCGGCGGGCCGCTTGATATTCCGGGTTATTGCGTTCCATGTCAGCCCTGATGACGGCATCAAGATAACTTTCATCATCGGCATATTTGCTGCGGTCTACCAGGTCAAAGGCGGAAGGCTGGTCAAGACCCATCTTCTCTGCGATCTTCGCTCTAGTGCTTTCGGTGGTTTCAATTCTCATGTCCATTTCTGCCATTATAAAATCTCCTTTCAAACGTCGATAATGATAACTGTCTTGCATCTGCTCAGATATTGCCGGGCCTCTTGCTCAGTGATAAACGGTTTCGTTTCATGCCCTGTATAGTTCGCTTCCCATCCGCTGGAAGTCTGTATGATAATTCCGACTTTTGGGTCTGGGATTGCTTTCCGCAGTCTCTCCAACCGCTTTTGAATATCGGTCACATTACCCCTCCACTATGCGGATATTAACAAATTCAAATCGCAACATCCTGTCAAGGTCGTCTAAGCTGTTGCCGCCCAGTACACGGACGAACTCACCGTGATCTGCTTCCATATCGGCAACAGTTCCGGTTTTCTCTGCCCCATCCACCCTGTATAGGAGCCGCAAGGGGACTCCGCGCTTGCTGTCCATATACACATGGAGCCGGTGTAGCTTTGCTCGTACATCAGCGGTTGCCATCGGTTTCGTCCCTCCATTTCTCCAGCTCACGCAGCTGATCCAGAATATCCGTGATTTCTGTCAGCCGCAAAGAATACTCCAGTAAGCTCCTAGCTGCACTGATCCGGGCTGTGGCCGGTTGACGGCTATCCTCTACAATTTCTCGCAAAGTGGAGAGTGCCGGGCTTAAACTTTGTTGCGCCTGCCTAGTTGCATCCTTCACCAGTCCAGACAATGCCTTTTCATATTCAGACAAGAAGGCAGGATCATCAAGGTAGGATCGTAGGGTTTTGCTGGTAATCCCAGCAACCTTTGCAGCTGCCTCTCTTGTGGGCTGTGTCAAAAGCGCAAGCAACGCTTTATTCTGCTTTTGAGTCAGTATCAACACCTCCTTTTTATCGGTAATACTTGGTATTTTTTAACAGTACATTCGTAGTTCTCGATTGATCGGATGCCGCAGTAATCGCAGTCCTTTTTGTTCTGCTGTCCTGGCCGCGGCCCTTGTGGTGCCCATTCTGGCCGCTGTCTGATCCAGTGTGAGGCCGTGGCAGTGTCGCAGCACTACCGCCCGTCTCTGATCCTCTGTGAGGTCGTTAAGGGCCTTTGCAAGGGCTTGTTTCCGCCGCTGCTGATAGTCCAGTTCTGCAACAACTTCAACCTCCGCCGCGGCATAGGGATCTTCTATGACGTCCGCCAGGGTGCGGTTCTCGCCGCTCTGGCTGTCTGTCAATGGAGCGTCCAGGGACAACGCATGGTGAATAGGGTCCCGCTTGTCTCTTTGCGTCCGCATCCCCACCGCCTCTGTAAAGGCTCCCTTTAGCTTCAAGCCGTACCAAGTGAGGAATGCTCCGGCGGCGGGGTCCCAGCTCTCCAGCGCATCCAGGAGAGCCAGAAACGCCACTTGTATGTAGTCCTCCAGTACCATGCCGCCGCGCCCTTCCATCGCCCTGTACCAACGGGACGCCCGATCATAGGCAAACCGCCGCACAGCTTCCCATAGCTCCATCCGGTCAGCTTGTCCAGCCTGCACCGCCGCCGCGATTTCGTTCGTAGCCATTGCCAAAGCCGCCTCCTCGTGATAGAATAAATTCATCAAGTCTCCATCCCACCACGAGGGCCGCTTCCGGGCGGCTCTTTTTATCGCTTCGGAGGTTGCGCAGGAACGCCGAAAGACGTGTACCACCGCGTTTGGGCCTCCTGCGGCTCCGGCCGATGGCAGCCAAACATATACAGGCAGCGGGCATCAGCGTATTCCTCCGCCGCCGCTGCGCAATCGGCCTTTGCAGTCTCGATCTGATCCAGAAGCGCCGGTACATCCTCCACGCCGCCGGCCGTCAGCGTCGACTCAAGGTCATCAAGGGTCCGTTTGGCGCGGTCATATCTGTGGGTCGCCTGTATAAACTGCTGCCGGTAGCGGCCCATCGTTGCAAAGTCCACCATAGAGAATCACCCCCTCTTGTGCGGGTTCCGGGCAGCATAGGCAGCCTCGGACTCCCGGCAGCGCCGGCCGGCTTCAAATTCCTGCAAAGCGTCATGGATGCGCCGCCGGCAGCTCTCCGGGATTTCATCGTTTTCAACCGGGATGGACAAGCGGTGATCCGCCGGCACACGGCTCCGCCTGGATTGGAGCGGCGTCCTGTTCCGATATGCGCTTCCATGTCGATCAGGCCGGGAGTCCTCCTGCGGCTCTTCCGCCAGGAGCTGTTCCAGCAGCGCAATCACGTGTTTCAGTTTTTTCCTGATTTGGATATCCTCGATTGCCTCATCCAACACCCGCCTGGTGCCGTAGGTGGGCAGCTGGAATTTCTCTCCGTAGACCAGGACCCTTCTTCGATTTTTCACTTGCAATTCATTCCTTTCTGTGATATAATTATGTAAACTTCCAGATAGCGTTTTTACCTTTCTGCCCCCTCCGGTCGTCCTTTCCCGGAGGGGGATGTCTTTATTTGTCTGCCAGGGCCTCACACTTCTTTTCCTCTGGCGCATTGCGGATTTCAGAGATAATGGACTTTGGCGCTTTTACAGAGCCGGAAAGGACGGCTTCTTTGATACCGGGAGAAACCTTTTCGGCCACATTGAGACCATCAACAAAGTGTTCGGCCCTTTCTACAGTAGAACTTCCGACACTAAAGCTTTTTGCTATGCAATCCTTAGTTCTGGCTGATTGCCGTATGTCTTCATTTTGGTGACATACGGCAAATTCCCCTGATTCATCATGCTCTCTCTGAGTGTTACCACCATGCGTCATCTTCTCCGCTTCATACTGCTTCCCACGGAGATAGGACTTCTGCGCCTCCGTCAGGTTGCGACGGCCAAGTTGATTTTTACACATGCAACGGATAGGTTAGCCAGGGGTTAGGCGCCCAAAAACGTTCAAATGCTTGCGCCGCAATGGGTTCAGCTTTTGTGTTAGGCTGGGTTAGGGGTGAACACCAACTTCTCCCTATATAACCGACTTTTTCTCGTTTTATAAAATATAGTAGTTAGCCTAACCCCTAACCCCTTGCCTAACCCAAAGCGGAAAATCTCTGCTGTAAATCGAGCCGAAGTCCGATCCAGGACTTCTTATTTTTGGGTGCCTTACTGGTAAACCCTCGTTTCTCCATAGCGGCATTGAAGTCTGTGAGCCGTCGAACGTAGTCGCCAGCATCCTCTGCCCATTCTTTGTAAGCCTGGTACAGCTGACCGGCCCTGACTTCTGCGCCCGGCTCCAAAATACACCGTTCCGACAGAAAGTTTTCGAGCCAATCTTCCCGTCGCCTGTATTCCTCTGCGGCAATGGCTACCACGTCCGGGGTGGTGAGCTTGTACCCATTTCGTGCAAAGTCCATAGCGCCCATGATGCACCACGAGAGAATAGCCGGGCCAGCTTCCTCCACCAGCTTGTCCGCAAAGTTTGGAATGCCGGTTCCCTCCGGGATATTTGCCTTGAACTCGATGGGCCGCAATCTCCGCCAGGTGCCGTCGTCATTGCTCCCCACCCGTGGCAAATAATTTGAATGCAGCACCAACGTGTGGGAGGGCGTGAATGTCTCCGGCTGCCGGTATTTGGCTGCCGCCGTGATCCTGTCAGTGCTGGTGATCTTCTTCACTGTAGACACGGATAGGCGCTTCCCCTCTTCTAACTCCCCAGCTAACACTAGGCGTTTTCCCCGCAGTTCTACAAGCTCCGGGCCTCTGTCTTGCCTGTCTGTGGTAAGGGTCTCGATACTGATTTCCCCGGCGTAATCCCCCATGACGGCGGCTTGGGCGTTGTAATAAGTAGATTTTCCATTTCGCCCGCCACCATAACCCAGGATTAAACCTTCCTCGTAGACCTTCCCAAAGAGTGCCATACCCGCCGTCAGTTGGAGATAACCGGACAGCTTATCATCGCCCACGGTGATGGTGGTCAAGAAGTCCATCCACATTTCCGCCCCTTGTGTACCAGGGCCACACTTTGTGATTTTCGTACAGTATGCCACTGGATCATTTGGCCGGATGCTCCCAGTTGTCAAGTCCACGATCCCTTTCGGTGTGTTCAGCTCCGCCGGGTTGGCGTCCAGGATGGCCGGAGCCACAGCAAGGAAATGTCGGGACAACTCCAACATGGCCTTGATCCTGCGCTCATTCCGTAACTGCTGGGCATGGTTCAGATAGTCTTTTCCGGCCTTGACGGCCTTCTTGATTTTTTCCTCGTCTTCAACCTCGCCGCCCTCTGCCTTTGTGGCCTCGGCGTCAGCTTTCCGGTGAAGGGCATCTCTGTATTCCCTCTGGGCCTCATCCAGCATGGCAGCGGAGAGGTCAACAGCTAACTGGCGGGCTTTGTGATCGTTGGCCTCCCAGACCTTCCCATTCCAAATCAACCAGCCGCGGCTGTCCGTGTATATAACCTTCTCCCGATACTCTCTGCAGAAAACCTCTGCGTTTCCGGCGTCTGAGAAGTCCCGGGGCTTTACGGCGCCTGTGGTGGCTACAACCGCCCCCCGCTCATAGCGCCCGGCGCTCTGGCAAATGATCTCGATCTCCCGTTTGCTCAACGGCGGGTCACAGCGGGTCTTGTTGGCCTCCATCATTGCGGCTGTGATCTCTGCCACGGTCAGCCCCTTTGCCCGGAGAGAAGCGGCGAGGTGGAACATTTCATCATTCCGCCGCCCCTCTGTGACCTTGCCGGGGGCCTCCTTGCTCTTTGCCTGTTTGGGCTTGCCCTGGAGCATGAGATGGTGGAGCCATTCGGGGAGCGGGGCCAGTGATACGTTTTTCGGGGTACTGCTGGCCTCCCACTCATAGGCCCGCCCGGTCGTGGGATGGATGGATGGCGGCGCAATCACATAGCCGCCCGCCCCCCGATAGTCCAGGCCGGGAGCAAAGCCCGCCGCCACGGTCAAGGCCGGGTCGTTACACCGGAAATAGTAGTGAACGCCTCCTCCGCCGGTTAGACACATCCAGGTTTCAGGGAGGGGGCCATACTGCCTCTCCAGGTCTGCAAGAGTTTCGTCTCCATATTTTCCAGCATCGTGGTCTGCATCCACATCCAGCACCACAAGGCCGCTTCCGGTAGCGATTGCAACATTGTATGTACTGCCGCCGCCCCACCATTCCGCAATCTGCGCGGAGTCTGTGGTGGCGTCTTTGCACCCGTGCGGAGTGGCTGGGACCTTTCCGTTACAGGGGAATACCCGAAGCCCTAGTCCCTCCGTATAGTATTTCGCACACTTCAAGATGGTGTTATCCACCACCGTATCACCACGCTTTCGACCCCTCAATGGCCGCAGCAGTTTCCAAAATTTCCTGCGCTCTTCCTCTGAGCGATTTCACACAGATTTCCCGCTCGTAATCGCTGCCTGGCAGAAAATAGCCATGCACATTGTCGCTTAGAATCGGAATACCCTGTAGCCGTTCTTCCTGAATCAGCTTTCGGACTGTCCGCTGATCTTCTCCGGTCAAGCGAACAAGGTCCTGAAGGTGGAGGCCGTTGCCTGCCCCTTCCATCAGCAGCCGGAAAATGGTTCCTTGACCGCCGCTCTGTGTCGTTGTATAATTCCCGTAGGGATTGCCGCCCGCCTGGTGACTCTCCCTCTTCGCCCGCTTGGATGTTGCCGCATCCTGGCGGGCCCTCTCTTTGCCCTTTCTCACTTTGATCTCACCTCTTCCACCTGGCTTTCAAGCCAATTTTCAAATGCCCGGACCGGAATTCTGGTAATCCCCCCAACACGCACAACAGGGAAGCCATGAATATGGGTCCACCGATACAGCGTCGGCCTACTCACCCCCGCAGCCTGGGCCGCTTCTGCAATAGTAAAAGCCAACCTCTCCATCAGTTTGCCTCCGTTCTACTTGCTGACTGCTCTGTCATCTTCTGTGCTTTTCGCTCCCAGTAACGCCGATTATTCGCGGCAACCTTATCCTTGTTTCGCCGACGCCATTCTCGCTGATACTCTCGGCGTAGTTGGATTGCCAAATTATTCACTCTGTTTTCACTCATATTTTCTTCTCCTTTCGCTTGACATTCTCGCTTTAGTAGCTTATGATTTGATTATATCAAACAAAGAGAGAAATAGCAATGAATAGAGATTTTTTCCCACAAATGTATTTAATTAGAGATTTTAGAAAGGGGTTATGCGCATGAATAGAGCAAAAAAGGACGCCCCACCACGTTTCCCGGAGTTTCGGGCCTCTTTTCTCTCGCTGATGGGCGATATGACAATCCAGGAATTTGCGGAAAAGTTAGGTATGTCAAGGGCAACTGTCGGGTTTTATGCTGCAGGACAACGTATACCGGACGCATTGGGTATAAAAACCATTGCAGAGAAATGCAATGTGTCCGCAGATTGGTTACTTGGGCTTTCAAAAAATAAAACCATAAATCCTGATATGCGGGATATTTGTGAAGGTACGGGTCTTTCGGAGAAAGCTATAAATAATTTAATAAAGATACAAAAAAATCAAAAATTATTACAGTATAAATCAGATTGCTTAAGCACGAGTTCTCTTCTTAGTGAGGTACTAAGTTCTCCATTTTTTGGTAACTGTATTGAGGCTCTTGCCCATTCTACAAGTAACGACTGGAATTTTCGCAGCCACGATATAGATAGTCCAGATTGTAAAATGGATCTTGAATTATCAAAAATTCAGGATGAATTACAAAATAAGTTTGGTGTTGATATTTGCGTGTTAAGCGGCCAGTCAGCTTACGACTTTTATGTAAATGAAGCAAAAATGTATCTTGGCATTATTGCTGAAAATATTCAGGGATTATATGTTTTTCAAAAGTATCTTGGTGTCGATAGCGATTCGATAGAAATACAACTGGAACCTCGTTCTGATGGACCGATTTACGTTGGTAAGGAAATGTTAGTAGATATCAAACCGAACACATAAAAACCGCCCCCGGCGCTGACACACCAGGGACGGTTATAAGGAGCAGTAAACTTTGTGGGCCTACTGCTCCTCCATATTACCACATACTAAGGAGGATTTTCAATGCCAAGAAAAAGCAACACCCGCGCGGCCTCCGGCTCCGGGACCATTCGGCAGAGACCGGACGGGACGTGGGAAGCGCGTTTTGTAGTGGGCCACGATCCCGGGACGGGAAAGGCTATCCGCAAATCCGTCTATGCCAAGACCCAGAAGGAAGTCCGGCAGAAGCTGGCCCAGGCCGTGGCGGCGGTGGATAACAGGGCCTACCGAGAGCCGTGCAAGATGACCCTGGGGGAATGGCTGGATATTTGGGCAGATACATACCTGACGGGAGTAAAACCCAGAACGGTTAAAATCTACAAGGACGATATTCGGCTCCACATTAAGCCATATCTGGCCGCTATCAAACTGGACGAACTAAACACGCACACTGTCCAGCAGTATTTCAACACCCTATTGACAAACGGAAAGAAAGTCCGCAAAAAGGGCGATGACGGGAAAATCGTCTATGAAACCGCCCCCCTCTCCGCAAAAACCGTGAAGAACATCCAGGGCGTCCTGCATGGCGCTCTCCGGCAAGCAGTTATTAACCGCTATATCCCACTCAATCCGGCGGACGGCGATTTCTGCAAACTGCCAAAGGTCAAGCGGCAGGAGATCAAGCCCCTGGATGAAACGCAGATCACAGCCTTCCTTGATGCCATCCACGGCAATCCTTTCGAAGATCTGTTTATCGTTACCCTGTTCACAGGACTGCGACAGGGGGAGGTTCTGGGGCTCTGCTGGAACTGCGTGGACTTTGAAAACAACGTCCTAACCATCAACAAGCAGATGCAGCTTCACCAGGAACAGGGTATGAAAGCCTATCAACTTGTCGCTACGAAAAACAGTAAGGCCCGCACCATCACCGTTGCCCCCTTTGTGATGGAACATCTGAAGCGGCGGAAAGTGGAACAGGCTAAGCAGCGGCTCATTGCCGGGGCACTGTGGCAGCAAAACGAGCTTGTGTTCACGGATCAGCTGGGGAACCATCTGACAAAGCCAACCATCTACCGGGCATTCAAAAAGGCCGCTGCGTCCATTGGCCGCCCGGATGCCCGCTTCCACGATCTCCGGCACAGTTACGCTGTGGCTGCAATCCGGTCCGGGGACGATATCAAAACCGTGCAGGGCAATCTGGGCCACGCCACCGCCGCCTTTACGCTGGACGTCTATGGTCATGTCACGGAGCAAATGAAACAAGACAGTGCGGACAGAATGGAGGCATTTATTAGAAGCGTGTCCGGCTCCTGAAAAGGGGTATAAAAGTCTGAAAGGGGTAAACGAAGGGGTAAAAGCCAGAAAACAGGCATAAGAAAAACCCTGTAACCATTGTGATTACAGGGTTTCTTGTTGGAGGTGACACCCGGATTTGAACCGGGGAATCAGGGTTTTGCAGACCCTTGCCT
>OGGQ01002933.1_pt1 | contig 17142 bp, 15 predicted proteins | sample 1571191 | NCBI WGS metagenome assembly OGGQ01 (sample SAMEA2582061, study PRJEB24529) | metagenome | biome: Human gut stool | place: China | collected 2011
TACGGCGACCACCGAGATCTACTCTCTTTCCCTACACGACGCTCTTCCGATCTAAATATACTCCAAACTAAAAAAAGATAATAAAATATTTTTAAACCATTATAATCATTATGATTATTGGGTCGTATAATATATGAAAGTATTAATATATCAACAGACAATGCAAAAAACCATCTTATTATTGCTAACTCAACACCAAAATGATTTAAAAGTAAACCCTCAAATGGATAAAATATTACAAGAAAGAAAAGGCAAAAAAATAATATGTTTGATCTAGCTAGCTTCATTCTTATATCATTTAAAATCTGAAACATTTAGAAACTTCGATAAATCTAATTTTATCTTTTGCTCGTTCCAATTCCACCACTCACTTTCTTGCAATTTTACTATTGTTTCTTTATCAAAACGATACTTAATCAATTTGGCAGGAACTCCACCAACTATTGCATAAGGTGGTATATCTTTAGTAACAACGGCATTATTTGTTATAATAGCTCCGTCACCTATTTTTACTCCAAACATAATGGTAGCATTTGTTCCAATCAATACATCATTACCAATGACTATCGAACCATATTCATTAACATAATTTTTATCGACAAAAGTAGTAAAAGGCTTAGTATTACTGTAAAAAGCAGGATGTGTACTTACCATATTATATGGATGTTTCCCTAGACCTATTTTTACATTGAAAGATATTGAACAGAAAGCACCTATAATTGTATTATTTACACTACTTCCTCCTCCCATATATGTATGTCGTCCTATACAACTTTTGCTTACTCTACATTTATCACCAATCCAAACATAATCTCCAAGCTTCGAATCATTTATCTGAGTATCAAAACCAATCGAAATATGATGTTTGTTATATTTTTTATACAATCGATAGTGTCTAACAATCGAAAGAAATCGTTCAGGTTTAAATAGTTTTTTTATGTAGAGTAACAATAAATTTTTATTCATATATATTCCGATTTTCTCCACACTATTTTATCCACCACTCCAGTATAACTTTGTATAATTTTTATAACAACATTTGAAACATTCTTACTCACATAATTGGGTACTGGTTCCCCATTATCTCGGTTATTATTCATCTCGATAGCTGTATCAACAGCTTGTAGTAATGACTTCTCATCAATACCCGCAAGGATAAAACAAGCTTTGTCTAAAGCTTCAGGCCTCTCCGTTGATGTTCTAATACAAATAGCAGGAAAAGAATGGCCAATTGAAGTAAAGAATGAACTTTCCTCGGGAAGCGTACCACTATCAGAAACAACCGCATAAGCATTCATTTGCAAACAGTTATAATCATGAAAACCAAGTGGTTCGTGTTGTATCACTCTTCGATCTAACTTGAAGTCACTCTGCTCCAAACGTTTCTTACTTCTTGGGTGGCATGAATACAAAATTGGCATATCATATTTCTCGGCCATAGCATTAATAGCATTGAAAAGCGAGAGGAAATTCTTTTCCGTGTCAATATTTTCTTCACGATGAGCGGAAAGAAGTATATATTTTCCTTTTTGCAAACCCAAACGCTGATGGATATCTGAGGTTTCTATTTCCTTAAGATTCTGATGTAATACTTCCGCCATAGGAGAACCAGTGACATATGTTCTTTCTTTAGGCAGTCCACACTCTTGAAGATAACGGCGAGCATGTTCCGAATAAGCTAAATTTACATCAGAAATAATATCCACGATACGACGATTTGTTTCTTCCGGTAAACATTCATCTTTACAACGATTACCGGCTTCCATGTGGAAAATCGGAATATGTAGTCGTTTAGCCGCAATAGACGACAGACAACTATTCGTATCACCTAGAATCAACAAGGCATCAGGTTTAACCTGTATCATTAATTTATAGGAGCAGTTAATAATATTTCCTACCGTTGCTCCCAGATCATCCCCCACGGCATCCATATAGACTTCCGGATCCTTAAGCTTCAAATCCTTGAAAAAAATACCATTAAGATTGTAATCATAATTCTGACCGGTATGGGCCAAAATACAGTCAAAATACCGGCGACATTTATTGATTACCGCAGCTAATCTAATAATTTCAGGGCGAGTACCAACAATAATCAAAAGTTTAAGTTTGCCGTTATTATCGAAGTTAATATCACTATAATCTATCTTCATTTTTACATCTAATAATTATACTATTTCTCCAAAAGTATCCGGTCTGTTCGGATCAAACACTTCATTACAGTACATCACCGTAACCAAGTCCTCCGTATTTGACAAGTTTATGATATTATGTGTGTAGCCAGGGAGCATGTGTACTGCTTCTATCTTTTCCCCACTGACCTCAAATTCAATAATTTCGTCAGAATCAACACGACGTTCCTGTATTAATCCATGACCGGCCACAACAATAAAAAATTCCCATTTCGTGTGGTGCCAATGTTGTCCCTTCGTAATTCCGGGCTTACTGATATTAATTGAAACTTGACCGCATTTTCCCGTATGAAGCAACTCTGTAAATGAGCCTCTATTATCTATATTCATTTTCAACGGAAAAGCCACTTTTTCTTTGGGTAAGTAGGATAAATAAGTTGAATACAGTTTCTTAGCAAACGAGTTATTCGGAATTTCTGGAATCATCAACGTTTGCGGTTGATCATGAAACTTATACAACAAGTCAACAATTTCACCCAATGATATTTTGTTCGTAACAGGACAATAACAGTAACGACCGGCTAACGTGTGACAATTTATGACCTCTAATCCATCGTAATTACAACGATGTTCTTCTCCTTTTAAAGCCAATATCATCTCTTCCACCAAATCATCAATATAAAGGAGTTCCAATTCAACAGAAGGATCATTCACCTGGATGGGCAGATCATTAGCTATGTTATTACAAAACGTCGCAACAACACTATTATAATTAGGTTTACACCATTTGCCGAAAAGGTTCGGGAAACGATAAACCAATACTTTAGCACCAGATTTATTGCCGTAATCAAAGAACAACTCTTCCCCTGCTTTCTTACTACGACCGTATTCGCTATTACCAAAACGCCCTAAAAGAGAGGCTTGCACTGAAGACGAAAGCATCACCGGGCAAGTATTTGTATATTTTTTAAGCGTATCAAGCAACATCGAGGCAAAACCAAAGTTGCCTTTCATAAACTCACTTGTTTCTTTAGGACGATTAACCCCTGCCAAGTTAAAGACAAAATCAGCATTTTTACAATAATGATCAAATTCATCACTTGTGCTGTCTATGTCATATTCAAAAATTTGTTCAATCTTTAAATCTCCATAATAACGAGCTTTTCCTGATTGAATATTTTTCAATTCTGCTACTAAATTCTTCCCAACAAACCCCTTTGCTCCTGTTACAAGTATATTCATCGTTGTTTATTTCTTCAATTTTTTACTCGCTACGTATATCCCGTGGCTTTGCCCGTTCAATCAATCCTAAATCTTCTTGAATAAAACGTAAACGCAATAATTGTTCTTTCATACCTTCCACGTCAAGACGACGAGTGTTATGACTATGGTAATCTTCCACATGATTCAAATCTTCATTCCCTTCAGTAAAAAATTTATCGTAATTAAGATCACGAGTATCACAAGGAATCCGGTAATAATTTCCCATATCGATGGCTTTAGCCATCTCTTCTCGTGTGACTAAAGTCTCATAAAGCTTTTCACCATGACGAGTCCCTATGATTTTCACTTCTGTCTTTCCATACTGGGGATTCACTTTCGCATAAGTTTCTTTCAACGCTTGGGCTAAAGTTTCAAGCGAGGCAGCAGGAGCTTTTTGAACAAACAAATCACCATTATGGCCATGCTGGAATGCGTAAATTACCAAATCCACAGCATCATCAAGTGTCATCATAAAACGTGTCATATTGGGATCTGTTATGGTGATTGGCTTTCCTCCCATTATCTGTTCTACCCAAAGAGGAATTACCGAACCTCGACTAGCCATTACATTACCATAACGCGTACAACAAATTGTAGTCACAGCATCTTCCCCAAGTTCACGTCCTTTAGCAATTGCAACCTTTTCCATTAGAGCCTTAGAGATTCCCATCGCATTAATCGGATAGGCTGCTTTATCCGTGGAGAGGACCACTACATTTTTCACGCCATGCTCTATGGCTGAATCCAACACATTACTCGTTCCTAGCACATTAGTACGAGTGGCTTCCATGGGAAAAAATTCACAACTAGGTACTTGTTTTAAAGCCGCTGCAGCAAACACGTAATCGACTCCATGCATGGCAATATCCACGGATGCTTTATCACGCACATTACCTATGTAGAATTTTACTTTAGAATTTTGCAACTGATGTCGCATGTCATCCTGTTTCTTCTCATCACGACTAAAAATTCGGATTTCTTTTATATCTGAATCCAAAAAACGACGTAATACTGCATTACCAAAAGAACCTGTTCCTCCAGTAATCAATAATGTCTTATCTTTAAATATGGACATCCTAAAAAATTAATAATTATAATTGTCAAACAAACTTTCTATCCTAAAAAGTTTACTGTGGACGAAGTAAAATCACGTTAGAAATAGCCATTCTCATATACCATGCTTTCATTAAAACAACATGATACAATTTGTAAGCAATTTACTTGTTCATTGCTTTCTTTAACTCCGGAATAAAATATTCCATATATTTTTTTGCACCCTTATCATTCATATGAACATTATCTTTAAAATAAGTAGAATCTTTAAGAAAAATATCTATATCCGAAAGATCTATAAAAGGAATATCATAATCATCACAAACCTGTGCTAGAGTCCTATATTGAACAGTATTTTTTATATTATCAATAATAAACTTGGGTGAAGATGTTATAATAATTTTAGTATTATGCTCTATGCAATTAACTAATGTATTTCTTAACATCTCTACTTTATCACTATTTATTTTACTCTCATATAAATCATTTCTAATCGTAGGATATTTATAACCCAAATTTTCTATGGGTACATAACCATGATCAAAATTTTGTGCCTTAAGAAATGGAAAAATCAAGCAATCCAAAGTTGAATTATATCTATACAATTTTGATTTCATTTTCATTTTTTGTTTTATCCCCATACCATCAATAACATTTTTGCAATACTCCAAATCATAATATGGATATAAATCATTGATAGCCTGCTCTGAAGAAGTACTAGCTAAACAATTATCATCAATTTCCCAAATAATATATTTTGGAGAATATCTATCCAAAAGAGTATTAATTACACAATTTGAAAAAACAAAAAAATGCCCATCCTGACCGCAATTATAAGTCGAAAATTTTGTACTATCAGTAATCAAACGAGAGATATAGTGGTGTGAAGCCCGAGAAGAACCTATAATTATAATATCTTCATTTGTTTTATTGATTGTATAATATGTCTTTGAGCCAATATTATAGGGAAACTTTTCACAAACAGCGAATTGAAGTATACGATTTATTTTTCCTCCTAAAAAATCCACTCCCCCGATGATTAATATAATAATTAAAACATTAAAAACAAACAAACGTAATAATTTATTCATGATATTAAAATTGGAAATAAATAAATTGTCCTCCATCAAGAACTCCACAGTATAAGATCGTAATAACAACAACAATGTAACTAATCCAACGAATTATCCTTTGATTGTTATTAAATAATCTAATTCTATTTGGATAAAACTCTTCCATAAACTCTTTTATCCCTAGAAGAAAAACAAATGGTGTCACATAGAAAAAAACGGTCCAATTAGTATAAACATTTCCTACTTCATTAAAAAATTTAGAGATAATGACAAACGCTTCATTAATAGTGTTAGCCCTAAAAAATATCCATGCGATTGAAACAATACAGAATGTCAAAATAATACGAACAATGCAAGAGAGAGTAAATTTTCTATTCAAATTTTTAATTTTATCTCCATATAACGATTTCTCGATAATCATGCATGCTCCGTGGAAAGCACCCCATATCAAAAATGTGTAAGCTGCTCCATGCCAAATACCACTAACAATGAAAACCACCATCACATTAAACATCCATCTCCATTTTTTTACTCGGTTTCCACCAAGCGGGAAATAAATGTAATCCCTAAACCAAGTCGTTAATGAAATATGCCATCTTCTCCAAAAATCAGTAACAGTTTGTGCAAAATATGGACGAATAAAGTTAGTTTGCAGATCTATCCCCAAGAGCTTCCCCGCTCCAATTGCCATCAAGGAATATCCTGCAAAATCGCAATAAATTTGTATCGTATAAAATACAGATGCTAAAAACAATGTTATTCCATCATGTTGTAAAATATTGTTATACACAACGTCAACATACAAACCCAATCTATCGGCAATACAAAGTTTAATAAAAAATCCCCAAAGCAACATCTGACATCCTTCTCTCGCTTGCCCGTAATCGAATACTCTTCTTTTCAAGTATTGAGGTAATTGATGTGTTGCCCTGCTGATAGGACCACTCAATATTGAAAGAAAAAACATCACATAAGCGAAATATGCCAAAATATTCCTCTGTACAGGAATTTTTCCACGATAAACATCAATAGAATAACTTAATGCAGTAAATGTATAAAAACTAATTCCAATAGGCAATAAAACTTTTACAGCTGATAAAGAAAGTTCTTTCCCGAAAAAGCTGAAGACATCGACAAAAACCTCTGTAAAAAAATTAAAATATTTAAAATAGAACAAGATACCGATATTCAATATGATCGTAGATAAAGATATCCACCAACATCTACGTTTATCACTTTCATATTTATCAAACAATATTCCTGCACAAAAGGTTGATAAAGCTGTAATTAATAATAATCCAAGGAATTTCCAATCACACCAAGCATAGAAAAATACATTAGCAATGATTATTAAAATATTTTGAAGATTCTTGGTCTTGCCTAAAAACCAATACAACACAAAAACGATTGGGAAAAATATTAAAAAATCAATAGAATTAAAAAACATAAAATCATTTGTTTTATATTAGTTGCTCATGCAATACCAGCCTAAATTTCAATATACCATTAAGATTACAAGCTTCCATCCACCAATTCACGCCCTAAAAATCCTTTCACATCAAAAACAACATATTTATTATTGAACAAAGCATGAATATCAACTCCCTTGAACTTGTCATGAGCCACAGCCAAAATTATCGCATCGAATTTCTCCACAGGCATATCGCTTATCACTTCTATCCCATACTCATGTTGCACGATCTCCGGATTTGCCCACGGATCATAAACCGTAATATCAAGATTATACTCTTTTAAAGCCTTGTATATATCAATTACTTTGGTATTCCGAACATCCGGACAATTTTCCTTGAACGTGAATCCCATGATCAAAACCTTGGAACCCAATACCTGAATGCCTTTCTTTAACATCAATTTAATTACCTCGTTCGCCACGTGTTCCCCCATCCCGTCGTTCATCCGACGTCCGGCCAGAATGATCTCGGGATTATACCCGTGCCGTTGGGCACATTGAGCCAAGTAATAAGGATCAACGCCTATACAATGTCCCCCGACTAATCCCGGTTTGAAGGGCAAAAAGTTCCACTTCGTACAGGCGGCTTCCAACACGTCTTGCGTGTCTATTCCCAGCTTGTTAAATATTTTTGACAACTCGTTCACGAAAGCGATATTGATATCCCGTTGCGAGTTCTCGATCACCTTGGCGGCTTCCGCCACCTTGATACTCGGGGCAAGGTGTGTCCCTGCCAAAATAACGGAAGCGTAAATATCGTTTACTTTTTGGCCAATCTCGAGGGTCGAGCCGGAGGTTACTTTCTTGATTTTCTCCACCGTGTGCAATTTATCTCCCGGGTTGATTCGTTCTGGGGAATAACCGGCGAAAAAGTCCTCGTTGAATTTCAACCCCGACACTTTTTCCACCACGGGGATGCACTCCTCTTCCGTCACCCCGGGATAAACGGTCGACTCGTAAACAACAATATCACCCCTGGAAATCACCTTTCCCACCGTGGTACTCGCCCCGTACAAGGGAGTTAAATCCGGGTTATTATTTTTATCCACGGGTGTTGGCACCGCCACCACGTAAAAATTACAATCCCGGATGTCCTCGATACTTGATGTGCAAACGAAACCGTTAGCGATTGCCGATTGTAACAACTCGTCACTCACTTCCAGGGTAGCGTCATGTCCAGCCATCAAGGCATCCACCCGCCTTTGATTCATGTCAAAGCCTATCGTTTTATATCTTGTTGAAAACAACCGGGCGAGGGGTAAGCCCACGTATCCCAGTCCGATCACGCAAATTTTCACGTCTTGCATAGTAATTCGTTTTATTATAGATTGTTCCAGTACCATTTCACCGCTTCCTGCAACCCTTGCCTCATGCTGTATTGCGGGGCGTACCCCAATAACGATTTTGCCTTGTCAATGCTTGCCAAAGAATGAGGGATATCTCCCACCCGGTTCGGCCCGTGCAATATCTCGATGTTTCTTATTTCCCCGTCAAATTCCCCCAGGAATTCTTTCAAGTAACCCACCAGCTGGTTCAACGTCGTACGCTCCCCGAACGCCGTGTTATAAATTTGATTCACCGCACCCGGGTTGGTCACGGTCAAGGCTAGTTCATTCATCTGTATCACGTTATCGATATACGTAAAGTCCCTGCTGTACTCCCCGTCCCCGTTGATCACCGGGCTTTCGTGTCGCATCAACTGCTTCACGAACAAGGGAATCACCGCTGCATAAGCCCCGAAAGGATCTTGTCGCCTGCCGAACACGTTAAAATAACGCAATCCGATATATTCCATACCATAAGTCCGGGCGAACACGTCAGCGTAAAGCTCGTTCACGTATTTCGTTATGGCGTAAGGAGAGAGCGGTTTACCTATCACGTCTTCCACCTTGGGTAAAGATTGACTGTCCCCGTAAGTGGAAGAGCTTGCGGCAAAAACGAAGCGTTTCACCCCGGCATCCCGGGAGGCTACCAGCATGTTCAAGAAACCGCCCACGTTAACCTCGTTACTCGTGATCGGGTCTTTAATGCTACGAGGAACTGACCCCAACGCAGCTTCATGCAAAACGTACTCCATGCCTTCCACCGCCTTCCGGCAATCCTCCATTCGACGAATATCCCCCACGATCAATTTGAACATCGCCGGGTAACGTTCTGTCAAAGGAAGTATGTTTTCAATTTTCCCCGTCGCAAAATTATCTAAGCAACGAACTTCATGCCCTGCTTGTAACAGATACTCGCAAAGATTAGAACCGATAAACCCGGCTCCTCCTGTAACTAATATTTTCATTATTTATTTATGAATTTGATATATATTTCCCTATCGCCTCCACATGTCTCATCCCGTGTACATCCCCCGCATAATAATCAATCCATCCCGCATCGTGCAACCTTTCCGCACCCCGTTGTGCCTCCTTCCCGTAATACCCTGCAAACGAGAGGATATTCACCTGTAACCGACAATTCTTGTTCTTCAACTCCTTCCCGTGTCGAACGATATCATCCTCCCAAAAAACGTAACGCTCCGGATGAGCCAACACCACCTCGTATCCCCTGGCCTGTAATTCGAACACCACCTGATCGAAAAAAGGTGAGGAAGATAAAAAGTTATGTTCCACCAGTACCCGATTATCGTCCCCGGACAGGATCTCTCCCCGTTCGACCAAACTCAACATATATTCCCCGACACGATACTCGGCTCCTAAATCCAATTCTATCTCTACTCCCTCCTTTTGCAAACCAGCTCGAAGATCTTCCAACAAGGGATGAAGATTTTCCCGTCCATTCATCAAGGCAGGAAAATAAACGTGGGAAGTACATGTCACTCTTTTCACTCCCAACCTAGATAAGCCTTTCAACACCATGATTGCCTCCCCATAAGTTCTAACCCCGTCATCTACTCCGGGCAGAACATGCGAATGAATATCATGGGTATAATCAAAATGTACCTTCTCCCGTTTTCGAAACCACCACATGACTATAACTTACCCTCTTATCTATTTTGCTTGTTGTAATAATTACCGTAACCATACTTGTAATAGTGTATTCTCCTAGATACCCCATTAACCAGCACCCCGCAATTCGTCACGTGATGCTCGCTTTCCAGTACTCGCAAGGAAGATAACACCCCTCGCGGCAACACGTTCAAGCGAACAACACACAAACAAGCGTCCGCTTGCTTGACCATCGTCAAAGCATCCGCAAGGATTCCCACCGGGGGAGTATCTAGGATAATGCAATCATATTCTCCCCTCACCTCTTCCAACAATGTCTTGAACCTATCGCTTGAAAGCAGTGCTACCGGGTTCGGCGGGACGTCTCCCCCGAACAACACGCTTAAATTGTCTTCTAGCAAATGTACCAACCGTCTCCATTCCGGTTCCATCCCTGCCAGGTAAGCCGACAAGCCACGGGAATAATTCTTATGAAGATACGAGTGTAACCGAGGATTTCGCAGATCACAACCAACCAGTAACGTCTTTTTACCCGCCTTCGCGTAAGCCTTCGCCAAGTGAGCAGCCACCAGTGTCTTCCCCTCTCCGGGAACCCCGGAAGTCACCAGTAACACGGGACAAGCTTTCTCGCCCAACATATAGTTCAGTTTCTCCCGTACCACTTGCATCGATTCCGACAAGGAAAAATTTTCCCGTAACAGGGTGACCTCTTCTTGAGATAACTCGGGTATATCTCCCAGCACGGGGAACGGTAACGACCGTTTCACCTCATCAACGGAACGAACCTTGTCGTTCAACATCTCCAGCAAGAGGATAATCCCGACCGGGATACCCACGCCCAAAAACAACCCCACGAGCATGATCAACGCCTTGTTCGGCTCTACAGGAGCATTACCCGCTGACGGGTCTTCTATAATTTTTGCCGTCGCCACGTAAATCAATTTAGCAATCTCCGCCTCCTCCCGCTTTTGCATCAGGAAAAGGAAAAGGTTCTCCTTCAGTTCCTGTTGACGAGCGATGTCTCGATACTGTTTTTCCTGCGTGGGAACCGAGGTCAGCAGCTCGTTCACCGACGCGTTCTCCTTCTCCACACTCTTCAGCTTGATCAAAAGGCCGCTCTCCACGTTGGCGATCGTCTCCTGTATGTTCTTTTTCAATCCTTGCAACTGGGTATTTAGCCCGATTACAATCGGGTTACTCTCGCTGGCACTCTGCAGCAACTTGCCCCGGCGCAACACCATCTCGTTATAGCGGGAGATCCCCGCGTTCAAACCCTCGTCCGAGAGACCCAAGTTTTCCGGCAACAGCGAGAACTCTTCCGCCCGTTTCTGCGTGATCGCCGCCCGGATGCTTCGCAACACGTCCAGCTCCGTTTGCAATTTCATCAACTCCGCCTCCGACTGTTTCTTGCGTTCCATCACGAAAGCGGCATCCGAGGTAATATCCGTTAATTTATTCGTCTTCTTGAAGTCTTCCGCCCGTCGTTCGATCGTTCCCAACTCCTGGTTGATCACGTCCAGCCGCTCGTTGATGAACTCCACCGTCGCCTCTGACACGATCCTCTTGTTATCGACACCGTTCTGGTTGTATCGCTTGACAAGAGCGTTAATCACCGCAATTCCTCTCGCCGGTACGGCGTCTTTCAAGGAAACCAGCACGGAGTTCGTGTTCTTTACCAGGATTTGCACGTTCAAGTTTCCCGAGAAACTATTAACCGTTTTTCGAAAACTAGACAGATCAACCCGGATTTTTTCCTTGGAAGTAACTTTCCTATTAGGCTCGATCGAAAGGTTATAGTTTCCCATGGGAACGCTCTCCGAGTAATGACCGCTCCACATCTTCTCCCCGTCAAGATTCATCAATATCACGAGGTTCGCCGTGTCCAACAACACGTGAAAAGACGTGTCCCGGATCTCACCGGGGTTATCCACAAGAACTTTCACCGGCGAATCGTTATAAAGTTCCCGATCACGCAAAAAACCTTCACGGACATAACGAACATTCAAGTCCAGTTCCTCCACGACCTCCCGCATCAGGTTTTTAGATTGTAACTCCACAATCTCGTTCTCCACGAACATATCTGCCGCCGCCAAGCCCAACTCTTTCATCATTACGTTCGTACCTAGCTCCCCCTTTTTCGAGTCACTGATCATCACCTTACCCGTCACGTTGTAAATAGGCACTCGGCTCTGACATATTAACAAAGCGATGACCAAACACAAAGGCACCGACACCGCAAACCAACGCCAACGGGTGATAAACTTTTCAACTAATACTTTTATATCTATACTTTCGGACTCACGTTCCCTGTTCAAGTTATTCTCTTCCATATAATTCCGGTTCTAGGTTAACGAATTGCGATGGCAAGGATAGCCACCAACGTGGAAATACTCGATAAAACGTAAGGCAGGAATGCCCCGGCATTTCCTCCCACAATCCGAGCCTTATTGGGTTCAACATAGACCACGTCATTCTGTTGCAAGTAGAAAAAAGGCGAATGAATGATATTTTCCGATGTCAAATCCAGTTGGGCGAAAACTTTCTCGTCCCCGTCTTCCCGCATTACCAGCACGTTCTTACGCTTTGCATTAATTTGTAAATCTCCGGCCATTCCCAAAGCATCAAAGATGGAGACTCGTTCACTATTTACCTTGTAACTCCCGGGAGCTTTCACTTCACCCAACACGGTTACCTTGAAATTCAAATACTGGATGGTCACGATCGGGTTCTTCAGGTAGTTACTCAACTCCTTTTTCAATTTAGCTGCCAGTTCCGTCCGGGATAAACCTTCCACTTTAATCTTCCCCAATACCGGAAAATCAATCGTCCCGTCCGTGTCCACCAGATACCCGTAAAGTTGCTCTGAAGTTGTCACAGTACTATTCCGCCCCAACCCGATCATCGGCGTGTTAAAAGGCAGGGCCGTCTCGATATCATCACAGGAAACCACGATTGATAATAGATCATCCACGTGGATCACCGTGCGATACTGCAAAGCTGCTTTCACTCTAGAATTAATCTTCACATCTTGCAGGTACACCACGTCCTTCGGGGAAGCGCAAGCCCCCAACAGGCAAACCAGCATACCGATAAAAAACATTCTTCCAGTTCCCGTCATCACTTGTAAGTCTTTATTTTAGTTAATTATTTATTTTATCCAGTATTTCGAACCGGGAGTTCTTCGATTTAAACTCCGGCACCACCTGTTTCATCAACCGCACGGTATCCTCAATCCGTACTGCCAATGCTAATTCCGCAAGTTGATCATAAGCTCTCAACACCTCGTCCCGCTTGTACTTCCGGACTCTTGCTACCCGAATTTTAGCATTCCCCGTCGGGATCGTGTTCTCCTCGTTACTTAAAACCTCCTCGTACAATTTCTCTCCCGGCCGCAAGCCGATAAACTTGATCTTGATATCCTCGTTCGGGACGTACCCCGCCAGGCGAATCATCCGTTCCGCCAGATCGACGATCTTCACGGGTTCTCCCATGTCAAAAACGTAAATTTGATTGCCTGTACTCATCGTGGCCGCCTCCATCACCAACCGGCAGGCCTCCGGGATAGTCATGAAAAAGCGGGTGATTCCCGGGTCAGTAACCGTCACCGGGCCTCCCCGCTCGATCTGTTTCCGGAAATAGGGAATCACGCTACCGTTACTTCCCAGCACGTTTCCGAAACGAGTCGTGACAAAACGAGTTTTACCTTTCACTTCCCCACGCTCTATTGCTAATCCTAAACTTTGCACGTATATCTCCGCCAATCGTTTGGAAGCCCCCATCACGTTGGTCGGGTTCACCGCCTTGTCCGTGGAGATCATCACCATCATGTCCACGTTATACTCCACGCAAAAATCCGCCACCAGTCTTGAACCGATCACATTCACCCGAACCGCCTCGCAAGGGTTTTCTTCCATTAGGGGAACATGCTTGTAGGCAGCCGCATGGAACACTACACGAGGACGATATTTTTCAAAAACCATCCGTAACCGTTCTTTCTGACGAACATCACCGACAAAAGGGGTGAACTTCAAGTTCGGGAAATTCCGTTCCAGTTCCAAGCGCAACTCGTGCATCGGGGTTTCCGCGTTATCAAATAACACCAGATACCCCACACCAAAAGTAGCTAACTGGCGACATAGCTCGCTACCGATACTACCAGCCGCACCCGTCACCATCACCACCTTACCCGCAAAATACGCCTCGATCTCCCTCGTGTTCACCTTGATCTCCTCCCGTCCCAGCAAGTCCTCTATACGGATCTCCCGGATAATCGTCTTTTTTAAACCATCGCCCAGCACGTCTATTGGCGGGGAAAACAAGTTCTTTACTCCAAACTCCTGACAAAAACGAACCAACCGATCCGCTTCCCGACGAGCCTCCTCGCGCGAGGGATATAACACACCGTTTATATTATATTTTTTCACAAAACGGGAAAAATGCTGTTCATCCTCAAAATAGTAAACCGGCAATTCCGAAAGCACGCAAGATTTCAGGTATCTATCCGGATTCACGAATCCTACCACGTGATAGTGCTTACTAGTGTGCATTCTCGTCTTCAGGGCCACGCTTTTATCACCGGTTCCGTAGACCAGTACCCTCGTCTTCCCCGAACCATACAGAGAAATCGTAAAATCATAAACCAGCACAAGTGTAACCCGAAAACCCACCAGAATCACCGATGTCACGAGAAAATCAATCACGGCACAGGCAAAAAGGTGTTGCCCGAACAGCCGAGAACCGGACACGAGGATCATTCCTGCCAACAGGAGTTCTTTTAGGAAAATTGCAAATCCCATTTTCCCAATGCTCTTTATCGTGGCATGCCGGATGATATTTCGGTTTACCCTCAGTCCCCAGAAAACCAGCAAACTAAACACGCAAGAACCGCCAATAATCACCACATAGGTTGATTGGGAGAGATTGATGATAAAACTATCAGCAAAAAGAAGCGTGATAAACGAACTCATGACAGACAAAAAGATATCCACCAAGAGAATCGTGTTAGCATTCACGTACTTCTTATTCTCGTGTAAACGATTACATATCGAGTGAAACGAGTATTTCATTTATTTTTGGTATTTTCAAAAGGAGCGTCCCCTCCGGTATTTAATAGCTTGATCCGGCGTATGAAGTACCGTTTAAAGGAGACGCTGTTACCGGGGGTTGCATGTCCCGGTATCGAATTTTTAGTGTGAATTGGTATATTTATTCTTTCTTTTCATACTTCTCGTTGCAAGCAACAAACTCCCGTTTCGCTAAAATATAAAACACCTGCCCCACATCAACAGAGGAGACCTCTCCCATCCGCACAAATTGTTCAATCATATCATCCTCCACTTGTCGTACCCGTACGGCCAACCGTACCCGCTCTTCTTTCAACCGTTCCTGTTCTTCAATGGGTAATTCCATCAAGCCTACCACGTTATCATACAAACAAATCGCATCCCACCATCCCAACAGATCGCCCCGGTGGTTTCCCCGCGTATATCCCAAAGCTTCCGTCACCAATTTACCAGCCAATTCGCCACATTCCGCATCTCCCGTAAAATAATAACAATTACACAATAACCGGCAAATATTAGAAGTACGGCACGGTAACACCAGTTTTTGGCTTCCCCAAGGTGTTAGTATATCGTATGCAGCATCCACGCCTTTTTCCAAAAAATCCAAATCCGAGTACAACTGGTAAACGTCCATCAAGTCCGCAGCGTAACCGGCACGAAAATTTGCCGGAAGTTCTTTCTTCTGCACCAACACCTCATACCAACGGGCAATTTCTTTTGCCCTTTCGTGAATATCGTAAAGAACTCCAAACTCGGTCTCTAACCACGGATATATCCGCACCATCGCATAAACCGTAAGATAACCGTGAAGATAAGCAGACAACTTGTCGGGGGAGTACGAACGGAAATTAACTTCACGTAACCGATCGTACAAATCATAAAATAAACCTTTCTCCATCATCTTTTTCTACTCTATTCGTTCCAAAAAGGAACCCGGAATATAGGACGTTGCAATTGACACAACTCCTTCCAAACGGATGACCACACGTTTGTGTCCCATCAAACGAACCAACTCGCCTTCCAATCCTTGCAAGGGGCCTTTAATCACTCGTACCCGGTCTCCCCGTTTCAGATTTTTGTTTAACACCTCTATCCCGCTCGGGGAAAAATCCAACAAAAACATGAAATCATGCATTTGTTTATCGGGAACAATCAACGAGTGACGTCCCTCAATATCTTTCAAGTAAACAATATTAAGCCCATGGTCATTTATTAATGAAAAACTTGTTGCTTTATCCGTGTGAATAAAAATCATCCCGTGAATCAAGAGTACCCGGATCGTTTTACGCCCCAAGGGTGTTTCCCGCACTTGTTCTTCCTGAGGTAGAAAATTCTCGATACCCAACTCATCAAGCTTCTTCTTTATCCACAACTCCTGATTCACCCGAGTGTGAGCCACGTACCAATTTATCTTTTTATTATCAACCATGTACCTTTTGATTTCCCCTGTCAAGGTATTAAATCGAATTTTGGACAGCTTTCTCCACATTTCCCGACCGGATGCGCTTCGCGCATTAACCCTCGTACCGGCCCTGATTTATTTCCACGTGTTTCTATCGTCTCACTATAATACAGCGATTCAACGAAAGAAAGCTGTCCGCACTAAAAGTTTCAAAAAACGATCGATTAATAATATTGTCACTTAATAATAAATTGTCGGATTTTGTAAAATTGTAATTGCTTGATTGCTAAAAAGAAAAAATATTTTGTTTTGATTTGCGCAATTCGAAAATTTACTATCTTTGCAAAGCATTAAATGATCCTATAATAAATCTCAAAAACCGATATAAACAACTGATTTAAACCGCATTAAAAACAACAAGCATTCCATTCCACACATCTTACATTTAACCATTGTCTCCACTTGCATAATCATTACCCTACCCCCTCTCTAGTCCATAATCCAAACACATACACAACAAAAACACAGCATCAACACGGTTTCATGTTCATGCTATGTATATGCTATGTTCATGTTTTGTACTTGGGGTAGAGGAACCATAGTCCACCCTTAAACCAAAGATTTCCTTACCTTAACGTAAGCTTGATATTATTTAAGACTCCAAATCCACGTCATTTATCTGTCTTATCCTAAAAAAGTTGACTTGTTCAACAAGTAAACTTATGTCAGTAGCA
>OGGQ01002937.1_pt1 | contig 17132 bp, 14 predicted proteins | sample 1571191 | NCBI WGS metagenome assembly OGGQ01 (sample SAMEA2582061, study PRJEB24529) | metagenome | biome: Human gut stool | place: China | collected 2011
AGGGACATCCCAAGAAAGTACAGTTCTCCGGCGAACGCGGCGGCACACTGACCATCGAAACACAGATGCAGTCCGTAAAGCTGTGGCAGCTGATCACCGGCGGCGAGCTGAACAAGAATGCTAAATTTGTCAAGCGAGTGGAAGCGGTTACCGTAGGTGCAGACAGCTCCACCATCACTCTGGATGAAGCTCCGGTTGCCGGATCTGTCAACGTATTTGCGGCGGCTGACGACTGCGGAGAAGAGATGGCATGCACTGTTTCCGATAAGGTAATCACACTTACGGCGCCGGTTGCCGAAGGAACAAAAGTCGTTGTTTATTACATGGCAGAGGTGACGGACAAAGTGGAACGCATCTCCATCAAAGCCACCAGCTTTCCCAAAAACTTTGTTGTATACGGCGACACCGTCATGAAGACAGAGGAAGACGAACTGCTTCCTTACCGCCTGATCGCTTACAAGGCCGCGCCGCAGTCCAACATGTCCTTAAGCTTCTCCAACAACGGAGATCCCGGAAGCATCTCTCTGGTCTGCGACCTGATGGCTGACGATGAAGACAACATCCTGGATCTGGTGCTGCTGGAAGAGTAATCGCCATTGTAACAGTGAATCTAAACGTAATTGTATTGTAGTTTGTGTAAAATCAAACACCCTGCCGCAATCAGCGGGGTATTTGACCCTCGGGGCAGCAGCCAATGATCCATACAGGCATATCTGCCTGGCTCGCTGTCTCGGGGGAATAATGAACCGGAACGGACCAATGCTGTCCGTTCTTTTCTTTCGGGGATAAGCACGCCTGCAATGCAAAAAGCAGAGTGCTTATCCCCTTTTTTTTGTTCACTAGGAGGATAGAAACGGAATGAAATTATTTTCCAGCCTGAAAGAGGTAGCAGAATGCTATGGCATGGAGAATCTGGTACCTGTTACCAATCTGCAGCAGATCCTGTTTTACGTCCGCCGTTTCGGCCTTCAGCCCAAATGGATCGATGAAAGCACGGAAAACAAAGGCCACATCGTCTGCTACTATCTGAAACAGGAAACATGCCTGGCCTATAAGAAATGGAAGGACAACCGCCCGCAGTCAGGCGAAACTTCCCTATAGAAAAGAGGTAATCCCATGCAGGAAATCATGCAGTCCATCGATTGGATGGAACTTATAAACGCCCTGTGGGCCATCGTCATACTGCCGCTGCTGACCTATATCGGTAAGCAGATACACGAATGGACCAAGGCCAAAAAGATCGACAAATACAGCGATATCCTTTACAAAAATGTGACCGCGGCTGTGAAGGATGTATACGAAACCACAGTTAAGGACATCAAGGGAACCGAAGACTGGACTCCCGAAAAGCAGAATGAAGTCAAAGAGCTCGCCAAAACAAAAGCCATTCAGGCTCTGTCCAACAGCGCTTATCAGATCCTGAAAGCCGCCAACAACGATTTTTCCGCCTGGCTGGATTCCCTGGTAGGCACAGCTCTGTACGATCTGAAAAATAAATAAACACGAGGAGGAACAATTATGGCATATAAAATCGCGGTGGATGCCGGCCACGGTCTGTCTGCCGCCGGCAGAAGATGCTTAAAAAGCATCGATCCCAATGAAACCGGGGAATGGCAGCTAAACAGCCGCATCGCCGGCTATGTAACCGAGCACCTGAAGGCTGCCGGAGTGCAGACGCTGCGAACCGATGATATCACGGGAGAAATCGATGTCTCCCTCTCAGGCCGCTGTCGGAAAGCCAACGCATTCGGGGCAGATCTGCTGATCTCCATCCATGCAAACGCAGGCATCAACGGCGGGTCCGGGGGAGGTATTATGGTTTACGCGCTGCCCAATGCCAGCCAGTCCACCAAAGAATGGCAGGAGGATACCTGGCGGCAGACAGTAGCTGAAACGGGACTTCGCGGCAACCGCTGCCACCCCCTGTCCTATGCAAACCTTACCATATTAAAACATGCGTCCATGCCCGCCCTCCTCTGTGAGTGCGGCTTTATGGACAGCACCGTGGATACGCCGGTTATACTCACCGACGGTTTCGCCAGAAAATGTGCCCGCAGCATTGCAAACGCTGCCCTGAAACGCCTTGCCCTTTACAAAAACGGCAGTGGGGTCAAGCCGGTATATGCTGACGCCAACCGCACCAGCGCCATCGGCTCCCTGAACCCTGATGAAACCTGCCGTCTCATGGGCACCTGCGGCAATTCTATGATCGTTCTCTATGAGGTCACCTCCGGCGCACAGTACTATCCGGCGGACCGCAATTATAAGGTGGGATTTATCAACTAAACGGAGGAACCAATGGATGAAAAATATACTGATCTGGCTGTAAAGCTGGAAAATGTGGACAGCCGCAGCAAGTCCAACCAGAACCGTCTGGACCATTGCGAGGCTGCCATCAAAGAGCTCCGGGAGGACCAGAAAGCGATCATCATACTGGCCAACGGAGTGGACAAAATTGCAAACGAAATGGTAAACATAAAAGAAGACATCAAAGATGTCAAAGCGGGTCAGTCCGAACTGACTGAAAAAGTTACCATCCTGGAAAACAAACCGGCCCAGGAGACCAGAGAACGCTTAAACGGCATGATGGACAAGCTTTTGTGGCTTTTGATCGGAGGCGCGGCCGCCTGGCTGCTCTCCCAGATCATACCGGCCATCAGCTGGTAACCGGTCCGGCAGCAACTGAACAACTCAATAAACGCGGAGGAGATATGCAATGAATAAAACTGATTTAAAGAAAATCGTACATAAAAGCAAAAGCTATGACTATTATTACGACGAGGACGAAAACGCCTTTCTGCCCCGTCAGGCCTATGCCGACACAGAAGGTCTGCCCAAACTGACCATCAAACCTCTGGATCTGATGACCACCGCGGCCATCGCCAACAAAACCGCCGAAATCGTAGTGACCGATGACGGCAGCTACAATCCGGAATATGAAAAGCTCATCAAGCTCTATCATATCCTCAAAGAATCCTGCGGATTCAGGTTGGATGAATTTGATGAAGAGGAAATGTACGCCATCCTCCTCTCTCCCATCGGCCAGCTGATCGACGCAGAAGAATTCAACATCCCGTTTTTGCATGAACTGGAGGTGCTGACCGCCAAGAGGATCGCCATGCGCAAGGACCTGATACTAAGGGACCACTCTGTGAGGGATAAAGTGGTGGAGTTGCTTGAAAAAGAAATCGGCAGCAATGATCTGCAGATCGAGCTCTTAGAGCAGCAGAAGGCGATGAATGAGGCGTTTACGCCGGAAGAACAGAAACAGCAGGTACAGCTGCTTTCAGAGTTTATGGAAATTATGAAAAAAGAGGGATTTGATGAAAATCTGAACCGCATAGTGAGTGAACCTGCCAATAAAGAATTTTTTACCAGCCTTTCTAACCGTGGTAATGTCTGATTTCTCTTTATATTAAGGAGCTGTGCCATGGCAGGGACACAGCTCCTTTCCCTTTTAATACTTAACAAATATATACACGGAATGGAACTATTCCATTCGTGAAAGAAAGGAGTCTATCTAAATGGCTGATCTAAATACACCAAAACTAAATGTCCAGTTAGATACTCAAAAAGCGAAAAAAGTATTTGACGAGTTTCGCACAAAAATGGCCAGCCAACCAATAAATCTGGAATTATCTATTGACACAAATACATTTCTTTCACAGGCAAAGAAGGATATTCCCCGTTTAATGGAACGTGTTCAAAATTCACTGGCCCAACAGACTTCCTTAGACATAACACTTAATCTGGATTTTAATACAGTTTCCGTCATACCGGATTCGCTGACTAAGCCCATTGAATCCATCAACAAATCAGCAATCAGCCTGTCACAGCAGCTAAAGGAACTTCGATCGGAATTTAAAGCCTTTGATGTTCCAAAGCCTCTTGCTTCGCTTTCCCATGAGTTCGGCAGCCTGACAGATGGTATTACTTCCACGGAAGAGACCTATGCGGATTTTGTTAAAAATCTAGTGAATGTTAAAACAATGACTTCCGTCGTAGTGAAAGATCTCATGGATAATCTGTTGAATAAAAAGAGCATCGGTAGACTCAAAGGCGGGTCTCACTCTAATAATATGCCCAGCCTGGCCAAGTGCGCCTGAAAGGCGATTCAAGGTCGGGTATGTTCTATAGCGGTTCTATAGAGATGCTCGTTAAACATATCGTAATTGGCTATTACCATAGGCCAGTGCTGGAATACATAATATTCTTTGGCTACAACGTGGCCGGAAACGGCGGGCGTGAATGCACTCCGAAAGGATATGGGAACCGAAACCGTAAAAAAACAAAGAATTGGCCATATGTCAGTCATCCGGCTGTAATGCCGGATAAACGCTAAGTGGCAGCCATCTCGGCAAGACGTGTAAATCAGCAGCGGACTCCTGTACAACCATGCTTTATATCGCAGGCTGTTACAGGAAGTGTTCAGAGACTGTAAACGATATCGTGTCTGAAATATTACAGGCATGTAAAAGACAGTCCGGCGTGGAGCAATCCATCTCCCTAACCAGGAGCATAATTGCAAAGTGTGCTATCTGCACGCGGCAGCTAGTGGTATGAAAAATAGCTGCTGTCTTAGATGGGCTTCATACAAGCCGTAAGTTGGGAAGAATTGTATGTACTTACCGTCTAGATTTTAACATGTTTTGATATAAAACAGTCCCATCCTGTTTTAACATTGCTGATATTTTCATATCAAAACAAAGAACTTACAGTTTTTAATACGTCTTTGAGCACACTTAGAAACAACTGGAAACAACTGCGAAAAGATATCACAGCGAAGAAACTTTCGAATATACCAGGAGATTTAAACTACTTTTTTTCGGATAAACAGAAAAAGGATATCTTAGATGTTGATTCAACAATTCCAGTTCTTTCAAAAGAAGAAGCTCAAGCACGAATTAATAAAATTAACAGTAAAAAAAAAGATTCAAAATTCAATATCAATGATTTAAATGAAAAGGAACGGAAGTATACCGCAGAATGGTTAGAAAGCACCAAAGGCCAAGTCCGAACCGCGGAAAGCTATATGGAAGCCAACGAAAAGGCCCGTAAATCCATAGAAATGGAGAACAAGGCCATCGAAGCGCAGGGGATCGCTGCCCGTGCTGCCAGTGTTGGTGTAAATCTGTTAATAACAGCAAGCCACATGTTATTTATGTATCTTATCTCCACGGTTATACAAAAGGCTCTGGACGCATGGGACAAATACATTCATAAACTTGATTATGCGAAACAAAAGCTCGCAGAAAGCAAAGAAGGATACGAAACCATCACCTCGGAAATAGCGGATCTTAACGAACAGCTGGAAGCTAACAATCTGCTGATAAATGAGCTGAATTCCAAAGGAAAACTAAGTTACGTTGAAGAAAATCAGCTGAATGATCTACAGGATGCCACCAAAGAGCTTGAAAGACAGCTGGCTATAAAACAACTTGAAGAACAAACGGCGGCGGAAGATCTCTATAAAACGAATAAAGAAGCTTATGAGCTTGAGTCCAATGGAGGCCCGCTTACCCCGGAGAATATCAAAGCACGCGCTGACCAGGGACCCGGCATCGATTTACTTGCAAAAGGAAACGCCCTTGATAAGTCAGCTGCCATATACCAGCTCAATGAATATCTTAACGATCCAGAACTGCAGGATTCGAAAGAGTACTATGAGGACTTATTAGCCGACACAAAAAAAGCGCTGGTAGAAGATCTCTCAACCTATCAGGATTATCAAAGTAATATAACCGCTTTACAGGCTTCCCATCCCCTGACTGAAGAGCAGCAGCAGCTATCTGCCCAACTGGAAAGTGACATACATTCCATCTTCCAAACTCTTGGAGAAAGTGACATCTGGAATGATCTCCAGTTAAATGACCTGATACGGTCCGGCGACTTCAAATCCGACAATGCAGAAATAATTGCGCGAATCCAGGAAGGCAGTTTTACCGAATCGGATCTGCAGGATTACACGCAGCTGAATGCCGCATTAGAGGAAAGTAATCTGCTTTTGGAAAACGGACAGTCTGCCTCTAAGCTATATTTAGACCGAATGACGCAGATAGCCAATACACCTTTTGATATTTCCTCTGAAAACTCCATTCAGGCTATTGATGATTTTCAAAACCGCCTTTCCGTTCTACACTCCGCATTGCAGAATACTGATGATCCCGATTCCATGATGGAAGCAATGAAACAGTTTCCGGAGCTGCAAGAAGAGACCGGTGACTTATCCGCAGCCATTCAGGATCTGATTCAGAACGAACTGCAGGAACTCTATGCGCGTCTTGGTGAAAACATCCCGCCAAATATCCTCGAATTATTTGACGACATGGCTGAAAAAGCTGCTATTACATCAGATACATTTAATTCCGTGTCCGATGCTCTTGACCACATGTCAACCGCATATCAGAGTGTAGCCGACATTACGTCCGCTTACGATGAAACCGGCCTTATCACGCAGGATTCCTTAAAAGCAATCAGCGCCCTCGGCGGTGAATATGAAAAGCTGACTATACAGTATATGGCAGGTGGCTTTACCGATTCCTACTATCTGGAGCATTTAAACGAAGTCTATAACACGGATCTGGAGAACTACCGCCTCTATCTTCTTGAAAAATACGGCGCCGATGAGCCGTTCTGGAATACACTGATGGAAAACAATTCCTCCTTCATTGATTCCATGAATGAAAATTATGGTATAGACCTCTCTAACTGCCGCTCCTATAACATGGCGAAGCTTCAGATCGAAGCTCAGACATTGGGCTCTGTCTCCAGCATGTGGTCCAAATACTATAATGCAGAGTCAGGAACTATGACGGATGAATATACCCGTCTGAAAGACAAGCTGGAAGAAATGGGAGCCCAAGGCCTGTCCCATACCAAAATTTATCAGCTGACTCAGAAAGAGTATGATAAAGCAAAAGCGATCAAAGAACAGGCAGACATTCATAAGAAAGCGATGCAGGAGCTGGAAGATATAACATATAGCAATATCGATGCCAGCTTTAAAAAGCTGGATACCGGTGCATCGAAGGCTTCTCAAAGCGTCAGTAACCTGACCGATCATGTGGATTCCCTCACCGATAGCCTGGAAAACCAGAAATCTGCCCTGGAGCAAGTCAAATCCCGCTACGAACAGGTCAGTTCTGCCGTCAGCTGGTTTTACGATCAGAAGATTCAGGCGGAACAGAATTCCATTGACAGTCTTGAAAAGCAGAACGAACAGCTGGAAAAACAGCAGAGCGTATATGATTCCGTACTAAAAGCGGTTGAAGCAGTCTACGATAAAGAAATCGAATCTCTGCAGGCACAGCAGGACGCCATTCAGGATAAGATCGACGCACTGCGGGACGCCAACGATGAGCAGGAACGCCAGACCGCTCTGGAGAAAGCACAGTATGCCCTGGAGCAGGCCCAGATGCAGCGGTCTAAATATCTGTTTAACGGCCGTGAATTTGTCTACGAGACGGATAAGGAGGCCATCACAAGCGCCCGAGATTCATTTGATGACGCCCGGCTGGAGATCAAAACATCCGAGCTGGAAAAGGAGAAGGAATCCCTGCAGTCCTCCATTGATCAGCTGGAGAAATACAAATCCATGTGGGGAGACCTAAGCAGTACCTATGAGATTTCGCAGAATGATCTGCTGGCTAAAATGGTGCTTGGAAATGAATATCAGAACATGGTGCTGCAGAATCGGACAGCCGACGTAGAGGCATTTAAGGATAACTACATCTCCATCCAGACACAGATCAACGACAACCAGGGGCTGATTGATTCCTATAATGAGAAAATCGCCTATTATGAGTCCCTTAAATCTCAGTGGGAAGAACTGACAGGCCAGTACCAGGCACAGCAGAATATCCAGCTGCTGATGGAAACCTTCGGAACAGATTATGAGAAGCTCCTCCTGGACGGCAGGACCATGGCATGGGATGCATTTGCGGAAAGCTACCTGGGCGTTCAGATCGAAATAGACGAGATATCGGCTAAAATAGAAACTGCTATGGACAACGCAGCCTCCACTGCGGAAACGGCAGCAGACAGACTGACCGCAGCATATAACAGGCTTGCTGCGCAGGCTGGCATCACCTTCAATATCAAAGGTGCAAAGATCCCCCCCGGCGCCGCCCTGTACCATTCCGGCATCAAAAAAGGCCGGGTAGGCGAACGTCTGTTAAGCGATCAGGAAACCCTGAACACGCTCTATACCCACGCCACAGGCGACCCCATTCACTCCGATGAGCTCTTAGCCAAGCTCAAGGTGGGTGAAGTTGTCCTGACAAAGGATCAGCAGCAGCGCACCGCGGCATCGCTCTGGAATTATGACCGTTTCACAGAGATGTCCCGCAGTCTCGTTCTCTCCAGCTTTTCAGCCGACTCTGTGCCCTCCCTTCCCTCCTATCTCACTAATAACGCAAACCGCAATATGGATTTCACCCAGAACATCCGCATTGAACTGCCCAATGTGAAGACAGGGACAGATGCAAACCAGATCATCAACCAGCTTAGCAATCTTTCTCTGAAAGCCAATCAGTACTTTAACAGGAGGTAACCATGCTTCATCTCGATACAGAAATATTAAAAGCGATTTCCTGCGGCATCAATAAAGCCGCCGTAGGACTCAAAGCAGATATGACGTTTCCGTCCGTCGTATATGAAGCGCATTGCGACGGAACCTACACAATCAAAAAAGACGGCCAGGACTACAAAGTCAAAAATGCCCTGGGCACCGCGCTCTCACCCGGACAGCATGTCTGGGTGAAGCTGCCTATGAATAAGCTGGAGTTCATGCATATCTGCGGAATCCGATAAACTGTCCGCAGTTAAACCAGGTTTATTTATTCAGTAACTCACTCATCAAAGAAAGGTGGTACATTTTCATGGCAACCATTAAAATCAAAGACCTCCCGGAGGCGAATCAAATCTCCGACTCCGACCTGGTCATTTTAGAAGATGCCGATACGACCCGCAAAGCCGCGGGACAGACTCTCATCCATTATGTCGGAAATCACCCTGATATCAACAACCGTTTTTTAACCAGGGACAGCTTAGGTGCTGCCGGAGAAGCCGCGCCCTTGGATGGGACCGGCAAGCTCTCTTCCGATTATCTCAATTTCGGCAAGGCTGCAGGCACAGTCTATGAAGGCTCTGAAGGGGAAAAACTGGAAGATGCTGTCGCTTCGGCTGCTGAAAGTTTAGATACAAAGGCAGATGCCTCTGTATTAAACGCCCATACACAGAATACCGGTATTCATATTTCCGCAGAAGAAAAAGCTGCATGGAATGCCGCAAAAGCACATGCGGACTCTCTGCATGCCAGAACCGACGCAACTAAAACTGAGTCCTCTGCTGCCAACGGCAGCATTAAAATCAACGGCGCGGATACCAAAGTCTACACACATCCCGACAGCGGTGCGGCGGCAGGCACATATACTTCCGTCACCGTAGATACAAGGGGACATATAACAGCGGGCAGCAATCCCACGGTTCCCGTAACACAAGGCGGTACCGGCGCCACTACAGCCGCGGCCGCTCTTAAGAATCTGGGCGTCAGCGCCTCCGCCGCAGAAGTAAACCTTTTAAGCGGTGCAGCAATCACCACAGATGAGCTGAACAGTCTTGAAAACATTTCAGATAATGTACAGCAGCAGCTGGATGATAAGGCTTCCACCGCGTCCTTAAGCAGCCACGCCAATAGCACTGCAATTCATATAAAGGATTCAGAAAGAACCGCATGGAATCTAGCCAAAACACATGCGGATTCCACGCATGCCAGAGCTGACGCGACTAAGACCGAAGCTTCTGCCACCAATGGAAATATCAAAATCAACGGCACGGATACCGGTGTGTATACGCATCCTGCCAGCGGTGCCGCGGCAGGCACTTATACCTCCGTCACTGTTAATGTACAGGGGCACATCACCGCGGGCACAAATCCCACAGTTCCCGTTACACAGGGCGGCACCGGCGCCACTACGGCCGCGGCTGCTCTTAAGAATCTGGGCATCAGCGCCTCCGCTGCAGAGCTCAATATTTTAAGCGGTGCGGCGGTCACTGCCAAAGAGCTGAATCATCTGAAGGATACTACTGAAAACGTACAGACACAACTGGATGGAAAAGCATCCGCCGAGTCTTTAACCGGCCATACCGGCAACGCAGCCGTTCATATAACCGCTGCAGAAAGAACCGGCTGGAATCTGGCCAAAGCACATGCGGATTCCACCCATGCCAGATCCGATGCGACAAAAACCGAAGCTTCCGCCACCAACGGAAACATTAAGATCAACGGCACGGATACCAAGGTTTATGCACATCCTGCAAGCGGCGCCACAGCAGGCACTTATACTTCCGTCACCGTAGATTCACAGGGGCATATCACAGCAGGCACAAATCCCACAGTCCCTGTAACCAAAGGCGGCACCGGCGCTGCCACAGCCGCAGCCGCCCTGAAAAATCTGGGCATCACTGCATCCGCAGAGGAGCTCAACATCCTAAGCGGCGCCACAGTCACCGCGGAGGAGCTCAACAGCCTGAAAGATGCCACGGACGGCATCCAGTCACAGCTGGATGAGAAAGCCTCCGCCGCTTCCTTAAACAGCCATACCGGAAATACTGCTGTACATATATCAACCGCAGAGAGAACCAACTGGAATCTGGCCAAGACACACGCGGACACCGCACATGCCAGAACCGACGCGACAAAAACCGAAGCTTCCGCCACCAATGGCAGCATCAAAATCAACGGCACGGATACCAAGGTCTATGCTCATCCAGCAAGCGGTGCTACAGCAGGCACCTATACTTCCGTCACCGTGGATTCACAGGGACATATCACGGCAGGCACAAATCCCACGGTTCCCGTATCACGGGGCGGCACAGGCGCCGCTACGGCCGCAGCGGCTATTAAAAACCTTGGAATCACTGCGACGTCCGCTGAGATTAACATTTTAAGCGGCACTACCGCCACAGCGGAAGAACTCAACAGCCTGAAGGACACTGCGGAAGAACTGGACAATTTGAAAACCGCTGCGCAAGACCTTCAGTCCCAGATGGATGGAAAAGCAGCTTCCACCTCTTTAACCGGCCATACCGGCAATACAACCGTTCACATAACCGCTGCAGAGAGAACCAACTGGAACCTGGCCAAGACACACGCAGACTCCGCACATGCCAGAACCGATGCGACAAAAACCGAAGCTTCTACCACCAATGGCAGCATCAAAATCAACGGCACGGATACCAAAGTCTATGCACATCCTGCAAGCGGTGCCACGGCTGGCACCTATACTTCCGTCACTGTGGATTCACAGGGGCATATCACAGCGGGCACAAATCCCACTATTCCCGTATCACGGGGCGGCACAGGTGCAACAACTGCAGCGGCGGCCTTGAGCAATCTCGGTCTCACAGCCACAGCAGCTGAACTGAATAAACTGGACGGAATCACGGCCAGCACAGCCGAGCTGAACTATGTGAAGGGAGTGACCTCCGCCATCCAGACGCAGTTAAACGGAAAAGCGGCCGCTTCCCACGGCAACCATGTCCCGGCCATTGATACCGCAAGCAGCGGAAAAGTGCTCAAATCCAACGGCACCGCCTCCGCATGGAGCGCTCTGACCTCGCAGGATGTCACAGATGCGCTGGGATATGTCCCGGGGCACGGCGGAGAATATGGAATCGCTACAGAATCCACGCCCGGGCTGATTAAATCCGGCACGGATATCGCAGTGGATACCGCAGGCAATGTGAGCGTTAAGGACAACAGCCACAGCCATACCGTCGCCAATGTCACCGGCCTTCAGGCCGCGCTGGACGGCAAGTCACAAGCCTCCCATACGCACTCCAATTATGCTTCGGCAGTTACCGTAACCGGCTCCGGCAACGCGGTCACCGCAGTCTCTCAGAGCGGCAATACGATCACCGCAACAAAAGGGAGCACTTTTCTGACCGCCCATCCGGCCGTAACCATGGCATCCAACACGACTTCCAGCGCGTCGTCCGTATCATTTTCGGCCATCGACAGCGTCACTAAGGATACTTTCGGACATGTGACCAAGGTCAACACCAAGACTGTTACCGTTCCAAAGTATACAGTCGTAAGTGACACCGAACCGACCGGTCAGGCTGCCAGCGACATCTGGTCCAAAGAATATTAATACAGGAGGCACCGCTATGGCAAATCAACTCAATACACCCATTGTCAACTGGAGCCCTGCCTTTGATCCGGCTTTCAGCCATACCTTTACATTTTCCTATACCGGAAACCAGGCGGTGAAAAACAGGGCTGTGATCTATGACAATGACACCTATGAAAACGTATATGACCGGATCCAGGAAGGGCTGAAGCTGGACCATGTTCTGCCCTCCAATACACTGGCGTCCGGCAGAACCTATGTGATACAGATACAAGTCTTCGACGCCGCCGGAGCGAGCAGCGCACTGTCCGCTCCCGTGGTCTTCCAGTGCTTTACCTCGCCGGAGTTTTATTTCTCCAATGCCGAGGACAAGATGGTGCTGTCCAGCGCCAATTTCACCGTGCTGCTGTCCTACTCACAGACTGAATCCGAGCCTTTACAGCAATTTCAGTATTATCTGTACGGACAGGACCGGACTTTGCTTTACAGCTCCGACGTTTTCTACGACGGATCAAACCTGACCCACACCATATACGGATTCCACAATGACAGCATTTACTATCTCCGGGCGGTTGGAAGAACCGTGCATGGCATGGAGCTGGATACGGGTTATCTGCAAATCATCGTACAGTATCAGATTAAGCCCGCCAACATTCTCTTCAGTGCCCAGAACCACCGGGAAGGCGGCTATCTCTCCTACTATACCGGGATCAAATCCATCGGTTATGAAACGCAAAACGATCATTACTCTTTTGCGGGAGGCGAGGTCACTCTCTGGGACAACATGCTCACCTATAACGATCAGTTTTGCATAACCGGTGATTTCACCGTCGTGCTCAAAGCGCGCAAGCTTCCGCTGGAAACCTTTTTCCGAATGAAAGCGGATGACTGCCCCTATGAGATCTCCATGCGCATGCTTGAGATCGGCGGCCTGTATTACTGCCGCCTGACCGTTCCTTACGGTTTGGGAGACTATGTATTTTACAGAGAACTGCCCAAGGCCGAACTGGCCGATGCCGGCGGGCACAGGCTGACGACCGCATCCGGCATACCGATCTCCATCGTGAATCTGACCTACAATGCCGAGGACCTGGTTACTTTTACACTGCGCAGAAAGGGCGGCCTGTACAGCCTGACTCTGTCATTTGAAGAAGAGGAGGCGTAACATGATTTTTTTAGGAACTACATTTTTCAGCGGAAAATATACATTATCCCCGCTGAATGCCAATATTGACGGCATCAGCCAGATACAGATGACCGACGGAACCTATGACCATCTCTTTATCAGCGCGAATCCTGAAAAGGGACCGGCCAACATACACGACGAATGGGACGAACACACTGTCTTAAATGCCGATTTCAATGACAATCTGGAAGCGGGCAATTCCGGCTTCAGCCTGAAAAATACAGATACCATGGTAATTAAGATACGCGAAAAGGGCACCATGGATTGGAAAACCATCGAGACCAAAAGGGTGAAAAACGTGGAGGATTTCAACTTCTACGGCATATACCGTTTTGCCAGAAATAATACGGATTATGAGCTGATGCTCCTGTCCACCATCGCTGGCATAGAAAATTCCTATGTGGTGCGTGAAGTTCGCTCTGAGTTTGACGGCATGTACCTGATCGGCAATGACGGTCTCTTCGGAACCGTCTATGACCTGGACGGCTGCGACACAACCAGAAATACCACTGCCTCCATCGTAAACCTGCTAAATAACCGGTATGCATCCGTCTATTCCAACGGCATTTCCAATTATGACAGCGGTTCGGTGACAGGAACATTTCTGAAGCTGGATCCTGACAGCGGTCTGGCCGACGAAGCGGGCGGCATCGGACTGCGCAGAGAATTTATAGATTTCCTCTGCAATCAGAAACCCAAGGTGCTGAAATTATTTGACGGAAGGATCTGGCTGGTGCGAATCACCGACACTCCCTCCGACACCCAGAACGGACATCCGGATCTGCGGCAGATCACCTTCAGCTGGGCAGAAATCGGCGATGTAAACTCGGTAAAGGATCTCTATCAAAACGGCCTGACCGACGTCACCTCCGAGTGGTGGTAACAGCAGACGGCCAGGCAAACGGAGGAAACGCATGAAATATAATATTCAGGAAATCGACAAAGAAACCCTGCTGCAAAATTCACTCAATTTTAAAATCCGGCTCTATATCACAGACAGGAACAAAAACATTCTGGATGAGGTGAGCGGCGTCATAGGCGGAGGCAGCTCCGCCATTGACTCCGATTCCGATATCAGGCGTACATTTTCGGTTACGGTTAAGCTGGACGGACTTACGGACGGCATCGAAGACCGCATCACAGGCTGGCTCGGTTATCATTTTAATCTGCAGGTGGGCATTTACAGCCTGCGCACACAGGAATATCTCTATTATCCCTGCGGCTACTTCACAATCACGGAATCCAGCACCGTTTATGATGCCGTAACCAACACACTCACGCTGAACCTAAGCGATCTGATGGCGGAATTAAACGGCGCCCGCAACGGGCAGATCGGCGGAGCCCCCACCATCCTGATCCCGGTAGAAAATGAAGACGGCACTAAAAATATCATCCGGGATGTGCTCACCGGCATCGTCACACAGCAGGGAGGCATTCCCGATCACATCATCGGAGATATCGGCGCCTACAGAGGCCTGCCGGAATACAACAGCAATTATGAAAACTACCGCAGCGAACACCCGGACTGGAACGTACTGCCTTATGACCTTACATTTAACGTAGGTGCAACCGTGCTGGAAATGATCAATAAAATCCGGGATTTATACCCCAACTATCAGACCTATATCGATGTATACCGCAATTTTTGCTGCGACATGATCCCTTCTTCGAAGCAGGATCCCATACTGCTCTCCGACCGCTATCTCCGTCAGATCCTGGTATCTGAAGGGACAGAAAATGTCAGCTACGACATTTCCTCAATTAAAAATGTAACCGAAGTCTTCGGTCAGACTTATGATATCGACCGTATGGCTGACATCTGCCAGACAGCGGATAATACCTACCGCATGAACCTGCCGGACTATGAGAAGTACATAAACAGCGACTATATCGCCTTTAAACCGGATTCCGATAATACGGACAGCATGTATGCCCGGATCAACGATCTGGAGGCCCTGCCCATCTATGATGAGGTAACCGACACCTTCATACCCGCGGATACAATGATCGCCGGTAAAGTCTATGTCCTCCAGTATAAAAAGCGTGATGGGGACAATCAGTGCTTCTATTTTCTCGGCCAGACCCAGCCTCATGCCGTCTGCGCGCTCACGGGAAATGCAGAGGACCCGGTATATACGCAGGATTATTTCCGCAGCAGATATAACTGTGAAAATATTCATCTGCGCGAAATTCCCGAAAGTCCGTTCACCGTGCAGCGGCTCGGCCCCATTCTGGAGGTTAAGACCGGGGACAATTTTGACAACATCAAATCCGATTCCGTAGCATTGGAGAATGCAAAATACTATAACGCAAAATCCGCCATCATGACCGATACGGTCACGATCACCACCAAATGCATTCCGTTTCTGGACGTTCAGCAAAAGGTGGAATACCGCAAAAGCAATGAAAAGCAGGCGCAGATATATGTGGTAAAGGCCATCACCAATGACTATGACAGCGGCACATCAAGCATCACGCTGCACCGGTTTTATCCTTTGTATGACTGAAATTGTAACGGTTCAGACTGCGGGAATACCGGCACCAAAATCTGCCTGCGGTATGCAGTGCAGTATATAAAATAAATAGTTCAACCTCAGAAAGGAGGACGCAGATTTGGCACAGAATTACTCTCACGAATACAGTAACTTTCCGTCTGCCACCATAGAATTGACAAATTATATGGATATAGACAGTACGGTGGCCCCGATTATCAGCCGTATCTATCAGCTTCAGAGCAACGGAGATTATACAGGAGCCAATGACCTGATCGAGGAAAACAGGGAACTGCTTAAGCCCTATTCGGTCGACATGTCCGCTCTGAACAGGATCATCGAGGAAATTTATAACACACAGCTCTATGCCTTAGGAAGTTCACAGCAGATATTCATTTCCGATGCAGAGCCGGCAGTGGATGTCCCCGAGGGCAGCTTCTGGCAACAGGAATACTGATCACAGGAGGCAGTTTATGAATCAAAATATAACCATCACAGGCATTGGCAGCCGGGTCCGGGAATACACCGGGCTCCCGGTTACCTTTCCCGACCTACAGGTCACCTATAAGGACACTCCGCTGGTCAGGGATACTGATTACACCGAACACTATTATAACAATATCCAGCCCGGCATCGGAGTCCTGCTGCTAAAAGGCGCCGGTGATTACGACTTCGCGGAACATATCTACTTCACCGTCTACATCCCGTTTGAAGATACAACCGCGGATATCCGCCGTATCGCCATTTTAAACGATCTTGATATGGAGCAGCTGCCCGTTATAAAAGAACATGATGCACGGATTGAAAAAGAGCAGTACAACAGCGCTGTTGCTCTGCTGAATCAGAATCCGCAGATCGACGGCTTCCGGGCCAAAACCTTCCGGGCAATGGAAGAAACAATCAAAGAAACACAGGAATATCTCACAAGTAAACACGCACCCAGTTATTATTATACTTCCCCCACCGAGCCCAGTGAGGCCGCTATGGAAGGGAACGTATACTGGATGCAGGAATATGTATAAATCAAAATTTAAGGAGGATTTTAATTATGTCTATTACTTCAGGATTTAAAAAATTCAAGAATCATATTAAGAATGGGGACGGAACATACAGTCTCCAGTCACTCTGGACCAGCGCACAGACTGTAGAATGCGCTGATGGAACTACTGTCGAGGATAAAATTGGGGGATTGAAAGGTATATCCACTGATTTGGAGACGACGGAAGCCGGTTATGCGGCGGATATGACGGTGGTTAGTCAACTAAATACGGATATTACCAGTCTACAAACGTCTTTTTCAGAAGCCAGAGCTGATTTAAT
>OGGQ01002952.1_pt1 | contig 17057 bp, 6 predicted proteins | sample 1571191 | NCBI WGS metagenome assembly OGGQ01 (sample SAMEA2582061, study PRJEB24529) | metagenome | biome: Human gut stool | place: China | collected 2011
GGGGGGGCCCGGGCGGGAGCCGCCGCTGTCACCCGTGAGGCGATCCAGGAATATTTGAAAGCCCTGTCCGCCAGGGGCCGCAGCACCGCCACCGTGAAGATGTACACTGCCAAGCTGCGGGCGTTCTACGACTATCTGCCGCCGGACAAGCTGGTCTTTCCGGAGACACTGTCCGCCTGGCGCGACATACTTCTGAAGCACGGGTATTCCCCGGGCACGGTCAACACCCACCTCTCCGCGGCCAACGGCCTGCTGGAGCACATGGGACGCCGGGACCTGCAGCTACTTGAACGGCTGGAGACCGAGCCGGACGCGCAGCCGGAGCTGACACGGACCGAGTATCTGCGGCTGCTGCAGACCGCAAAGGCCCTGGAGCGGGAGCGGACATATCTGATGGTGAAGGCCTTTGCCCTGACCGGCGTCCGCGTCGGTGAGCTGGCTCTGGTGACGGCGGAGGCCGTGGAGACCGGGCGGCTGCTGCTCACCTTCAGCGGGGAGCGGCGGTATGTCCCCATCCCCGGCTGTCTGCGGCAGGAGCTGTCCGACTACATGGCCAGGCAGGGCATCCGCTCCGGCCCGGTGTTCGTGTCCCGGAACGGACATGTCCTGCGGCGGACGCAGGTGACGTCGGAGATCCAGGCCCTGGCCCATGACGCCCGGGTGGAGGCGTCCAAGTGCACCCCCCGGTGCCTGCGGAAGCTCTGTCTGGTCACGCAGACGGAGATCGAGCACAGCGTCCGGCTGCTGGCGGAGCAGTCCTACGAGCGGATGCTGGACACGGAGCAGCTGGCCGTGGGCTGGGACCGGGCGTGAGCCCGCGCCGGCACGGCATTTCAAAATATAGAGAACGAGAGCGGGGGCTCCCCCGCTCCTGTGGATAATTTCCGAGGGGAAGGGTGATCATTCCATGAAAACCAGACGTAAATTGGGAACTCGTATATGCAGCATCGCGCTGGCCGCGTGCATCCTGCTGGGCCTTCTGCCCATGTCGGCGATCATCGCGCTGGCCACGGTGGAGAAGCCTGTGTCGGTGATGTGGGAGCCGCGGACGCAGACCGAGGACGGGGTGGTGACGGTGGATCTGTCCGCCTCGCTGAAGCAGAGTGATACTGTCGCCGCCGCGATGATCGAGATCCCGTTGGACAGCGCGGCGGCGGAAGCCCTTCGGTGGTCGGGAGAGTCCATCTCGGTGGACGAACTTGTTGCCCAGGATACGGGCAAAACGCCCCCGAATGCGACCGATCCAGACCAGCCGGAACAGGACGAGACCGACACAGGTGCGTCTGACACCGACGAGACCTCTGACGAGACTCTCACGGAGCCCCCTGTTTCAAACGAACCCGGCCAAGGCGATGGCGCCCCGGACGATCCCGCCACAGGCGGAGCTGAGCCGGACGGACCCGACACCGAGGAAGGCGGCACGGATGAGCCCACCACGGGAGGACCGGACGCAGACGTCTCCAACACAGATGACCCCTCTGACGTGACGGCCCCGACTGGGGCCGATCCGGATGTGACCACACCCAGCGAGGCAGATCCGGACACGACTGACCTGACCCAGACTGTCCCGGATGTGGTAGAGCCCAATGAGGCGGCCGCAGAGACGACTGTCCCGGATACGGTGGAGACCGCCGGGGAAACCGGCACCATAGCGGGCACTCTGACGCTCAACGACGCGGAGCCCGACTCTCAGGCCGTTCGGATCACAGGTATGGAGAACGGCGATGTTGTGCTGCGCATCTTGCTGAGCAGTGATCAGCCCAGTTATCAGGCAACGCTGACTTTCTCCAGCAGTGCGGATACGTCTGTGTCTGTAAAGGATTCCGTCCGCGTCCGGACCTATTCATCTACTGATTTGGTCCCAAATATTTTGACGACCCCGCTGCTGGAAAATGATACCGTCAGCGGTGATGCCGCCATTGACGTCCCTGATTTCACAGTCTACGCGGACATTCCCGAGGAAATCGAGGTCAGCGTGAGCCCCGACGAAATCGATTTGGACGAAGATGTCAAAGAAACGATCACATACACGGTCAATATCCAGAAAACCGCCGCCGGGAGCGATGGCAAGAACTATACCTTTACAGTTGAGCTTCCGAATGGTCTGGCTCTGCCGGAGGGGGCGCTGAAGATCGCAGAGTCGGGTGAGAGCGGGACCGGTACATACAATATCCAGTGCGGCGATACCGTGATCGCAAATCTGGCATTCCCTGCGGAATCTTCTGGCTTTTCTATCGCAGCAGGTAGCCTTGCAGGATCTGGCAATGGTTTTACCTTTACAGTTTCTGTTCCAGGAGCGGGAATGCTAACACAGCCGAATGAAGTCCACACACTCACTCTGACCCTCGACGTTGAAAAACTCACCCGGTCCACAGACGCGGTCAGCGGCAGCATCACCCTCACCGTCAGCGCGGAGAATGATGCGGACACCTCCGGCTCCGCCTCCGTGGCCGTCACCGCCGGGGAGAATTTCCCCGGCCAGGGCGACTGGCCCGTGGTGGGCTCGAAGTATCAGCCAAAGACCCAGCAGATCTACTGGGCCGATAACAACGATGCCAGCGGCCGCCCCGACTGGAGCGAGACACTTGGCGGCACCAGCGAAGGAACCATGACCCCGAAGCTGTACTTTACGCTGACCCAGGTGAACGAGGACGGGAGCACGATCACCTTCACCCGCCAGGAGCTGACCAGGGACAATCTGGACATCGTGGGGCTGACGGATATGCCCACGGTCTCCTATGACGAATACACCGGCGTCCTCAGCGTCAATGCTACCGATGACACCACCGGCCTGCCCACGGAGCTGGTGGAGCAGGATGGGAACGGCAATGAACTGCGGCACTACACCGTCTCCTGGTCCCTGGAGCCGCCCGACACCATTCCCGGCGGCGATTATACCCTCCAGGATATTGAGGACCCCAGCAGCGTGGACGGCGTGGAGCACGCCGGCTGGTACTTTGTCCGGCTGCAGGATTTCACCGTCACGCTGGACGTGCAGCAGGGTATCGCGCGGGGATTGACCGACCCGGAAGTACAGGCTCTTTTGGAGAACTTCTCCTTCCACTGGGACTATGACGGGATGCCCGATGGCGCCATCAATCAAAATACTCTGGCGGATATGCTGGAAAACGGCCTGAACGCCAGCTATACAGACGGAGAGATCACCATCTCCGGCCTGTGGGAATACAGCATCAACGGCACCCCCATCACCTACTATCTGACGGAGACAGCGGATGACGCCGGCGAGGGTGAGACCATCGCTGACGGCAGGCTGTCCGGCGGGGAGCTGCCCGAAAGTCTGACGGGCGAAGACGACCCTCTGGACGAGAACGACTGGTACAGCATCCTGTACAACAACACCGGCGTCCCCAACGCGGGCAACGAATCCACCGCCGTGTACAACGAAGGCACCCTGACGCTGGTCCGGGGCGGTGAGACCACGTATACCGCCACCAAGGTCTGGATGGATTCCTATGAGCAGAATCCAGAGGGCAGCTCTGTTCCCCGCCCCCATGTGACCTTCACCCTGTACCGCTATCTGCGGTCCGAGGGCATCCATACGGCCTCCAACTATGCCGGGGAAGACGGCGCGCCGGTGGAGGTCATCCTGGTGTGGGTGGAGGACGCGGCTGGTGACGGTGGGGATCCCACGGACGGAACCGATGACACCGGAAGCGGCGAAACCACCGGCGGCGAGGATACCGCCGAACCGGCCGGGGGCCGTTGGGAGATCCAGGTCGTCTACGCAGATAGCGAGGAGCTGGCCGATCTCCCCCAGTATGACGGCCAGAGCGGCAGCGAGTGGATCTATGTGGTGCGGGAGACGCTCGACGGCACCTACGCGGGCCAGTATGAGCAGCAGTTCGGCGAGGTCACATGGGATGGCGATTCAGGCGAATGGGTCGTGGAAGAAGACGATCTGGCAGACTGGGGCCTTACGGAACGCGCCCCCAATAATACTTACCTGTACAACGGCGACAAACTGACCAATCTCCAATCGAACACCGTCTCCGCCAACGCCACCAAGGTGTGGAAGGCGGCCAACTTCCAGTCCGGGTTTGACAACGTGGCGGTGGAGCTGACGCTTCAGGTGCATGAGGTCGGCCAGGAGGACGGATGGAGTGACTGCACAGACGAGAGCGGGAACAAGTTTACCCGCTACCTGTACGACTTCTCCGCCGTGAAGCTGACGGACACCCTGACGGACCGGCTCGCGATGCCGCAGTACAGCGGCAACGGTGAAAAGGAGCTGGAATACCGCTGGCTGGAAACCGCTGTCTATACGGGGGTCGTTATCGACGGATATGAGACCGCCGACAGTGTGGCGGATGCCATTGAAAAACATGGGTACACCAAAATGTATCCGGTGACGTATGGCGATTCTTCGCTGGACGACCCCACCGGTACGCTCACAGTCGAGGAAGATGGCCGGAGCTATGCCGTCTCTTATGATGGTGAGACGATCACCAACAGCGTCCAGGACACCGTGAGCTATGAGGTCATCAAGGAGTGGCATGATGGCTCTTTGGAGAAAGCAATAGAGGATGGGAAGCAGAAAATCACCCTCCAGATCTTCCGGGCCGTCACCGGTGGAGCATTTAATTATGAGACGCCCTATTTAGAGATCACTATGGATGGGACAAGCGACCCAGTTTCTGTCTCTATTGAGGGTTCTAAACCGGTTGATGCACCAGAAGTTGAGGTAAGCTGGGACATTCAAGGCTATGATCCAAAAAACGATGAATACACGGAATGGCCCATCACGGTGACCGGCCTCCCTGCCTATGACGCGGACGGCCAGGCCTATGAGTACATCCTGCTGGAGTTGACCGATGGCAACGTCTCCGCCGTCTATGAGAATCGACCGACCGACACCGCCGATTACCGGACCGCTGTGATCAACGGTGGTCCTGGCGAAGGCTTCAATCTGCTGGTGCGGAAGACCTGGCTGGACAACAGCGACACCCCCCACCGGGAGCCGGTGACCTTCACGCTGTATAATAAGACCACTGGAATGCCCATTATGAAAAAGGGCGATCCGGACGCAAAACCTGAGCCTTACACCATCACGCTGGGGCCCAATATCTGGAGCTCCGTGGTCTGGATTGGATCAACTGGAATCACCGAAGAGTCCAAAGAAACTCCCGACGGCGGTACATTTGATGCCAACGATGTGTTTTTGGTGGAGACCTCTGTGGGTGTGGACGCTGAAGGAAAGCCCAATGAAGTGAATAATCAAACAAAAGAGATTACTCCCACAAACTTATTCACATATCTCTACCGCGATAGAGAGTCCAATGAGCCTATCTTCGAGGTGACCACTCAAAACCACCGGTATCAGGTGACGTATGATGTGATTGACGGGACGGATAACCCTGAGGAGGGCACCCTCCCCGGCGGCGTGGATGTGGCCTTTACCATCACCAACCGCCGCCTGGGCAATATCAACCTGACGGTGAACAAGCACTGGGTGGATGGCCGCACCAGAGACGGCGGCGAGGAGGTCAGCGACACCACCCTCTCCGACGAGATCGGGGCCGCGCTGGAAGAAATTTATCAGGAAACATCAAAGGACGGCAAGGAAGGCACAAGACTCGCCCTGGTCTTCCGGCTGGTGTTCGATGAATCCATGGGCAAGACGGAGGAAGATGACTCTGACAAAATCGAAAACGGCACGGGCGACAACTGGGAGATCACCTACTCCGGGCCATACGCCGGGGACGATACCGTCTCCGTGGGCGGCGAGGATGCGTATATCTATGGTAAATACGATTCAGGTACCGGCGAATACTCCGAACAGGTTTCTTCGGAGCAGATCATCATCGGATTGGACAAAAACGGAGAGGCTGTGTACAGCGACAACGCCTACTTCTATGGCCTGCCCAAGTACGACAGCGACGGCAACGCCGTGGCCTACTCCGTGAAGGAAGTCTGGCTGGATGTGACGAATGCTGATTCTGGTACCCCGCCCAAAGAAGTCACACTTTCAGAAATGCAAACAGAGTATCCTAAACTCTACGCCCTGTGGAGCGACTACACGGACCCGGAATTCAAATGGAAATACGAGAATAACGTGGGCAACGCGCAGCACACGCTGGACATCCAGACGCTGGACGTCACCAACCGGCGGAACACGCCCAAGAACGTCTCCTGGACCAAGGTGTGGATGGACAACTACACCAACGAGAGCGGCCTGCGTCCCGACCTGTACCTGGACATCTACCGGGTGGTGCACGTGGCGGTGCCCACCACCTCCGGCGGAGAGACGGGATCCGCTTCCACAGAGGGTGGGACCGACCCCTCCACCGGCCAGGAGCCGGAGACCACCACCACATATGAGCGGCGGATCGAGTACGTGGGCAGCAGCGGCGACTGGCAGAGAAACGAAGACGACACCTGGACGCTGACCCTGGAAAACGTGGATGCCTTTGACGATTCCGGCTACGAGATCTACTACTACGCCGTGGAGCGCACCACCCAGCCCGCCGACCGCTACGACTACCAGGCGGGAAAGTATTCCCTGAAAACAGACGGCGAGGCTATAAAAGAACTGGGCACCCGGGATGAAGCGGCGGAGGGTGCAGACATTCTCTCCGCCGCTACAGCGCAGGCATCCGGCGACCATGCCTATGACCTGCTGGTGCTGGGCAGACAAGATGAGAATGATACAACGGAGATCGGCAGCATCCAGTGGGCGGACGGTCACAAAGTACAGGGCGACATTGGCCCCTTCGGCAATGGCAGCAACTACGCCAAGTACGCCCTGGTGGAAAACGGCACCTTCACCAACACCCTGGCGCAGGACTATTCCATCAACGGCATGAAGTACTGGACCAACCTCTCCGGCTGGGACACGGAGACCCGCCTGCCCGGCGTCAAGTTCCTGGTGTACCGGTATACGCAGGACGAGGCCGCTAGTTGGGGCAAAGATGGTCTGGACGGCCAAATCAAGGATACAAACGGGAAATACAAGGAAGACAGCGACTACTACGCCGCGCGGCTGACGATCTCTCCGGAGCAATGGAAAGATTTGAAATCCGGCAACGGGTACCAGTACCAGATCCTGTACAAGGGGACCAATACTCTAACATTTGATGAAAGTGGTTCCCCGGTTTGGGGCGCGGAGGAAGAAGAGACTGCTGTTCCCCTGGAGCGGTACGACGAAAACGGCAACCTGTACACCTACGAGATCCGCGAGGTGGTCCAGTGGGGTGATGGTATCAACCCGGAAGGGACTGTGTTCACGGTCAGCCAGGCGGGCAACGGCTTCTACTTCACCAACAAGTATGACCCGGATACGGGCAGCATCCAGGTGAAGAAGTTCCTGTATCTGCCCAAGGACAGTGATGACGAGTATGTGTTCCCCGCCGTGACCTTCCGTCTGGTGCGGTACTATGAGGTGGCGGAGGGCGACACAGACACTGTTGATATTGGCGGTGAAAGCTACGTCCGGGATGCCAGCTTCCATTATGATGACGTGACCTTGACCTCCGCGCAGGTAGAAAAAATTTGGGGAAACCGAAATGCAGAAAGTCCGGTAACAGATGAAAATCTCATTGACAGCGGCAAGGGCAGCGACTACATCTGGGCCACGCTGAAATTTTCCGGTCTGCCCCTCTACGCCCCGGACGGCACCGAATACCGGTACGGCGTCTCCGAGGTAAAGACCTGGCTGAACGGCTATGACACCTGGGGCGTCAAAGAGGATGTGACGGCAGAAGAACTGGGCACCAAATTCGATGACGATACCAAACTAAAGAGTCCCTCTGGCATCACCACTCCCATCACTGGCCTGACGCCGAAAATGGAACCGGACCCTGACAACTCTGTGGAGGGGGAAACGGCTACAGCACCGTCTGTGACCGTGGATGCCAGCTTCAAGAACCAGCGGTCGGAGGAGCAGGAGGTCTACGACCGATTCATCGCGACCAAGATCTGGGAGGGTGACGATACCGGTTTCCGGCCCAAACAGGATGACTTTGCAAAACTGCTGACGCTTACCCGCACGACACAGAAACAAGGCGGGGAAGGCGGCGCGGAAGCAATGGAAGAGACCCTGACGCAGGGAGAGGATTACACTATCACCTTTGATCCTGCGGACGGGAGCTCGAACACTTGGACTATCATCATCACGCCTGTGGGGGACAAGTCTTTTGAGAAATATGCCCCCAACGGCATGGCCTGGACCTACACGCTGAAGGAACCCGTGGGGAAAGACAATGGACGGCTGCAAATCTCGAACGATACTGACAATCCTGAAAATAATATTTACACCCCGTCCACGCTGAACGGTAAAACAGACGGCACGTGGCAACATACGATCACCGCAACCTCGCAGCCAGTCGGGGATGGCAACACCTATTCCTTCGGCTCCCTGACCAACAGCACTCTGACCCTGGCCAAATTTGTAAAGGAATGGAGGGATTCTGCCGACAAGCTTATTACCGAGGATTACCTGGGCCTTAATCTGACGGTTGCGCTACAGCTTCAAGTAAAGGCAACGGGCGAGACTGAATGGACCAATGCCAGCCAATGGACATACACTGGCGACAGCGGTCCGATGCGCCTTAATCTGAGTGAAGGAGACACTGATTCCCTGGAGGGGCCGGTTGCCGGTGCAAGCCATAACTGGACCTACACCTTCGACGACCTCCCGGGCGTGGTGCAAAACGCGAACGACAGATACATCTTCCTGGAATACCGGGTGATCGAGACCGCGGTGTCCTGGGGGGATGGAGAAGGTCAACGTCAGACCATCGGTCTTCCGACGGATGGCACAGAAAACGACGCGAACTTTACCTACTCTGTGCCCGAAGGTCTCGTTACCCGCGCCACATTCAGCCGTAACCCCGGTGCCAATACCAGCACCAGCACCAACAAGCTGGAGACCACCTCCGTGTCGGTGACCAAGGTCTGGGACGACACGGACAACCAGTACAGCACCCGCCCCGGCGCTGACGGGCCGTGGACCTGGGGCTCCTGGTTCGTCCTCCAGCGCGCCACAGGCGCAGACGATTCTGAGGATGAAAGTGCGGAGTGGAAGAATGTGGCGGTGTTCGAGATGCTGTACGGCAACAACGCCGAGAGCGTGAGCGACACCGACCCGGCTCACAGCGGCAGCTGGGAGGACACCATCACCGGCCTGCCCACCATGGACTACAGCGCCGGCACCGCCAAGCCCTACACCTACCGCGTGCGGGAGCTGCAGCCCAGGGACGAGGGGTACTCAATGACAGATGAGAAGTCAATCAACGATAACATCGTTGATGACGTCGAACCGGGCAATGTTTACAACCCCAACGGAAGCACTTACACGACCACATATCAGGAGAGCCCGGAGAATTACTGGACCGTGACAAACGCTCTGGACCTGTACACCCCGGATGGAAAAGTGACTAAGATCACGGCGAAGAAGGTATGGGCAGTTCCCAGCACGGATGAAACCGCGAAACCCTCTGTAACATTCCGGCTGCAATACTGTACGGAAAGCGGTAGCTGGACAAAAGCCCCCTTTGACAACGCGGAGCAGACAGCCAGTGCGGACAATAACTGGACCGTCCTCTGGGAAAATCTCCCCACCACCATTGGCGGCGAAGATGTTACTTACCAGGTCGTGGAGCTGGACGAAAACGGCTGGGTCCAAATCGATCAGCCCATCCAACTGCTCAGCGGCGGAGAGGCCGAGTACACCTTCACCAACACCTTCGCCCGGGACTATACCGTTGAGAAGAAATGGAATCCCGGGACAGCAGAAGCCCAAAATGTGACCGTCTGGCTGTACCGCACCACTAATCCTGCGCAGGTCGGTTCCAGCAGCGAGGCTCGGGTCCCGGCAAACGAGATGGTCCCCGGCAGCGCGTTCTTGGAAGCGACGTTGAACAATGGCAACAGCTGGAGTGTGACCTTCCAGGGCTTGCCCAAGTATAATGCCAACGGTGATTTGTACTACTATTACGCACTGGAACTGGATACGGACGGCACCCCCATCCCCCAGAACGGGAGCATCACCATTGACGGGACTTCCTACGAGGTATCCTACGACTGGACAGAGGATGAAACCCAGACCACCGTCACCAACACCACCGCTACCAGCCTGACGGGCACCAAGACCTGGGTGGACAACAGCAACGCGTATGGCACCCGGCCCCAGGACCTGGACTTGATCCTGGAACTGAGAGTTGGTTCCTCTGGAAATTGGGAAAATGTATCTCTCCTCTACTCCCCCACCTGGGATGAACCGAAGACTGGCAACACCTGGACCTACACCTACACCGGTCTGCCCAGCTGCGATGCAGACGGCAATCCATACACCTACCGGGTGCGGGAGGTTGTTCCGACGGGGTACGCTCTCAAAAACCAAAAAGATGGTGGAGCAACCGGCGAAGTCGAAAAAGATAATACCGACAACAACTACAACTTCATCAACGTCCTCACCGGAACGGTGACGATCTTCGGCCGGAAGATCTGGAATGGCGGCGTGGAGGAAGGTGACCTTACCCTGAAGCTAGAACGGCGGCTGTATGATCAGACACCGGAAGGCGAATGGAAATCTGTTTCTGCTACCCCCAATTGGACAAAGCCGGAAGGTAGTAATACCTGGACCTACACCTACACAGATCTGCCCAAGTACAACGAGAACGGCGTCCTGTATGAGTACCGGGTGCGGGAAAATCCTGTCCCCGACGGCTACGAGGACGGCTATCGAGACGGAACGGCTGTGGACACTCCAGACATTCCCAGCCACCCCGACACCCCCGTGGACGGCCTGACCATCACCAACTACAAGGACGGCAGTCTCACCGTCAGCAAGACGGTCTCCGGCAACCGGGGCGATCAGAACAAGGACTTCACCTTCACCGTGAAGCTCACCGGGAGTTCCTCGGCGGGTACGGCGGCCAGTGATGTGGACGATTCGTTCAACACCACAAAGACCGATGCCGACGGCAATGCAACGTCTGGGACGATCATCTTCACTGATGGCGTGTCCGGTGAGTTTACCCTCAAGCACGGCGAGAGCATCACCATCCAGGGGCTGCCTGCCGGCATCGGCTACGAAGTCGTCGAGAAGGAAATGGACCAGAACGGCTACCGCACCAGCGGTATCGGCTGGACCGGGGAAATCCCGGCGGGAGGCACCGCCAGCGCCGCCTTCGAGAACTACCGCCACGACAGCGGCGGAGGCGATGACGATCGGATCGACCTCACCGGTACAAAGACCTGGGTAGACGATGGCGAAAACGACTCCGCCCGGCCGGTTTCGATCACACTGTACCTCTTCCGCCAGATCAGCGGCGGTCCGGAGGAGCGGGTCTACGCCCAGCCCACCTGGGTCAAAAACGGCAACACCTGGACCTACACCTTCCACGACCTGCCCGAGGAGGACGAGAACGGAAACAAGTATACCTACTTTGTACAGGAGAAGGTGCCGGAGGGCTATCAGCCCACATATGACGGCAACAACATCACCAACCGCAAATCGGACACGGCCCCTGGCTCCCTCCAGGTGAGCAAGCGGGTGACCGGCTCGGCAGGCGATCCCACCCGGGAATTCACCTTCACCGTCACCCTGAGCAACCGGAACCTCACCGGAATCTACGGACAGATGACCTTTGTGAACGGTGTCGCCACCTTTACCCTCCATGACGGAGAGACCATCCTGGCGGAAAATCTGCCGGACGGCATCACCTACACGGTGACTGAGGCGGAAGCGGACCAGGACGGCTACTCCACCACCGCTTCCGGAGATACCGGGACCATCACGGCCGGCGGGACGGCCTCCGCCGTCTTTACCAACCACCGGCCCGGCAGTGATCCTGATGACCCGGACGAGCCGATCCCACCCGATCCCAGCGAGCCCGGTGATCCTGACGAGCCCAGCGAGCCGGATACGCCCGACACGCCCAGCAATCCTGACACCCCCAGGACCGGCGATCCCACCCACAACGGCCTGCTGGCCCTGCTGTGCCTGCTCTCTCTTGGCGGCATGGCGGTGGTGGGCCTGCCGCGCCTGCTGGGCAGAAAATACCGGGGCAAGCGCCTGCGGTGACCGGACAGCGGACGCGCTCTGTCCTACGCAGTAGAAAAGAGGGGGCCTACGGCCCCCTCTTTTCAAAACCATCCACCCCGCAAGCGCGGAAAGGAGACAGCGATGAAACAGCCTGCACAAACGCCCCCCTCCCACGGGACCGGCCGCCGCCCCGGCATCTGGCGGACGGGCCTGTTTCTGGCATTTCTGGCGGTATTCCTGGTCTCCGGCGGGCTCCTGCTGCGGAACCTGCTGCGGGCCCGCCAGGAGCGGGCGGCCTATGACGCCCTTGCCGAACAGGTGCATCAGGCGGAGGCATCTCTCGCCGGATCGGACAGCACGCCCGCCGCGGAGGGCGGCATCCTGCCCCAGTACCAGGCCCTGTGGGAGCAGAACCAGGACCTGGCCGGGTGGCTGTCCATCGCAGGGACGGCCATCGACTACCCGGTGATGCACACGCCCCAGGAGGAGGAATTCTACCTCCGCCGGGCCTTTGACGGCAGCGCTTCCGTCAGCGGGACGCCCTTTCTGGCGGCGGACTGCTTCGCCGGGTGCGGCAACTATCTCATCTACGGCCACAATATGCGGGACGGCAGTATGTTTGCCGCCCTTCTGGACTACGCCGACGCGGCCTTTTGGGAGGAGCATCCCACGATCCGCTTTGACACCCTGGAGGAGACCGGGACATATGAAGTGCTTGCCGCGTTTTATGTGGATGTGGCGGTCACGGATGCGGGCGTATCATTCCCCTATTATGCATACACGGACCTACGGGACGAGGCGGTGTTCACGGAGTACCTGCCCCAGGTGGAGTCCGCCGCCCTCTATGACACGGAGGTGACGGCGGAGCCCGGCGATCAGCTGCTGACGCTCTCCACCTGCAGCTACCACAGCTCTGAGGAGCGGTTCGTCGTGGTGGCCCGGCGGGTCCTGTGAGTCTGACCGACGGCGGAGATGCTCCGTTCTCTTGATAAAAGCTGAAAAGGAGAACGCGCAGCCCAGAGTCCAGACACTGGCCGTACTGTCCAGATCCAGGGCGAGGCTTGCCATGCAGAATGAAAAAACCGGCACCGGGGGCTCCCGGTGCCGGTTCTGTCTGTGGTATGGGCTGTTGGCAGAATGCGAGGAAAATTATGTTAACATACATTGTACAAAAAAGTTGCGATTTTTAGCAAAGTTAAAGCTAAAACCGCAACTTTTTTGTCTTGTGTTGATAAAAGAGATGCAGTCCCAAAAGTCAAAAAGCCGCCTGCAGGGCGGCACACCAACTGCGAGCCCAGCGCAGTGTATCACAGTTGAAAGCAAAGAAATTCCCTACCCGGCTAAGAAATCTCGCCGCAAGGTGTGAAATCGTGCCAAACAGGGAATTTCTGAACTGGTACATCGAAACAATATGGGCTTTTGAACAACGGCCCGGCCCTTCCGCCCCAGCCCCCGGAAAAGGAGCTGGACAAGGTGAAGGAGCCCCCCAACAAGCATAGGAGCCGGGAGCGTGAGGGCGGTGACAAAGAAACGCCGCCGCTGTGTCCATCTTCATGTCATGGTGACGCCAGAGGAGCAGGCGCTGATCGGGGAACGCATGGCCGAGGCGGGCATTTCCAATATGGGGGCCTATATGCGGAAAATGGCCTTGAACGGCTATGTGCTCCATGTTGACCTCTCGGACATCCGGGAGTTGGTGTCCCTCCAACGGCGGTGTGCTAACAACCTCAACCAAGTGGCAATCCATGTGAACACCTACGGCGGTATTTATCCCGATGAGATCAAGGCCCTGCAACGGGACTACGCTGACCTTTGGAGGCCGCTGTTCGATCTGCTCAAAAAGTTGTCGGCGGTGGTGGAGCTCTGACCTGTCGGGGAGCGGCCTTGTGCTGCTCCCCGGCTTTTCTCTTTGGGACAAGTTGATATGCTCCCAATAAAGTAGACAGTGAAAAAAGGAAGGGGGGCGAAAAAGATGGGGAGACGGATCGAAATGACGGCGGAGGAAAAGGAGGTCCTAATCCTGGAATGCCTGGCGGGACAGCTACGGATGCGGGAGGCCGCACGGCGAGCAGGGGTGGGCCACTCCACGATGCACTTCTGGATCAGCCGCTACCGCTCGGAGGGCCGCGCAGCCCTGGCGGAGGACGGGAACCAGTCAAAGCGGAACTACAGCCCGGAAGTACGGCAGAAGGCGGTAGAGGAGTACCTGTCTGGCCAGGGCAGCAGCATGGCCATCGCGGAAAAGTACAAGCTGCGGTCTGGAAATCTTGTATTGGAGTGGGTGAAGGAGTATCCTTGCCATAGAGGACAGCCGAATGAGACAGGAGGCATGGATATGGCGAAACGGACCTACACCCAGGAGGAGCGGCTGCGGGCGGTAGTGGCCCACCTGGAGCGTGGGCAGAGTATCCCCGAGGTGGCGAAAGCCTATGGGCTGCCGGCCCAGCTGGTGCACAGTTGGGTGAAGAAATACCGGGCGCAGGGATTTGCGGGGCTGGAGGACCGGCGTGGGAAGCGGCTGTCAAAGCAGACGCCCCGGGATAAGGAGGAGGCTCTGCGGATTGAGAACGCCCGGCTGCAGGAGGAAAACGAGCTGCTGAGACTGGAGTTGTACTTGCGAAAAAAATTGGAGACACTGGGGAGGGGGGATGTCTGAGGCAGTTCCGACAGGAGCGGCAGTATGAAGCCGTCCGGCAGAGTGTAGCGGAAGTCGGCTGCCCTGTGGGGACGGCCTGCCGGGCGCTGGGGATCTCCCGGGCCGGGTACTACCGCTGGCGCTCTGGCAAGCTGGGCCCGCGGGCGGAGGAAAATCTGAGGATCGCCGGCCTGGTGGAGCAGATCCATGCTGGGAGCCCAGACAAGGGTTACCGCCGCATCCGGGATGACCTGGCGCGCTGCCACCAGACGCCCATCAACGACAAGCGGGCGCTGCGCATCTGCCAGGGACTGGGCATCCGCTCCACCATCAAGTATGCCTCCAAGGGCTGCACCAGGAGGAGCCACGCACCACAGCACACAGCGGAGAACCTGCTGGACCGGGACTTCCACGCGGACAGGCCCAACGAGAAATGGCTCACTGATGTGACGGAGTTCCGCTATTATGTGGGGCCTTCTGTGCGGAAGCTCTACCTGAGCGCCATCCTGGACCTGTGTGACCGGCGGATCGTGGCTTTTGCCCTGCGGGACACCAACGACACCGCCCTGGTCCACGATACCCTGGACCGGGCCATTACCGCAAATCCCGACGCCCATCCCCTCTTCCACAGCGACCGGGGCTTCCAGTACACCACAAGAATCTTCCATGACAGACTGGTTGCCGCCGGGATGACTCAGAGTATGTCCCGGGTAGGCAAGTGCATCGACAACGGTCCCATGGAGGGCTTCTGGGGCATTCTCAAGCGGGAACGTTACTACGGCAGGCGCTTTACCAGCCGGGAGGCCCTGGTACAGATGATCTGCGGCTACATCGCTTACTACAACTCCAGCCGCCTCCAGCGCCGCCTGGGTGTCCGCACTCCTCTGGAGGTCCACGCCCTTTATGCCGCCTAAGTACATGAAATCTTAAAATAGAATTTTTTTACTTTTTATTTCCCTGTCTACTTGACGGGGTGCAGTTCAAGTTGTCCCAAAGTGGAGCAAGGCAAGAGGGCGGCACCGCCGAAGGTGCCGCCCTCTTTCGTTTCCCCACGGGACACGGGGAACTTTGTAGGTTGTTGTTTTTCGTTCCGTTGAGGAGGTAACGCTATGCCGAGAAACTCTACCACACTAAAGGTGGACGGGTACGAGATTTCTGCCACCTTTACCGAAACCCGAAACACGGCCATTTCCGGCCATCTGAAACAAATCCTGCTGGCGTCGTTTGCCAACAGCTCCCCCAAGTCCGGCTCCGGCGACATCCTTGTGATGCCCCCCGAGCAGAGGTATAATAAGGATGGTGGTAGACACCATGTACCTTGAAAACTACATAGATTGCGTATTGATCCGTATCTTCATATTGGCCCATTGACAATATGAAAGGACGGGTCAACCATGAAAAATCGAGTTTGCACATTATACCGTGTTTCCACCGACAAGCAGGTGGATCATAACGATAAGAACCAGGCTGACATTCCCATGCAGCGAAAAGCCTGTCATGCCTTTTGCGAAAAGATGGGCTGGGTGATTGTCCATGAGGAACAAGAGGAAGGTGTTTCCGGCCACAAGGTAAGGGCGGAAAACCGGGACAAGCTGCAAATCATCAAGGAACTGGCAAAGCAGAAAAAGTTTGATATTCTGCTGGTGTTCATGTTTGACCGCATCGGGCGTATCGCAGACGAAACGCCCTTTGTGGTGGAATGGTTCGTAAAGAACGGGATCGAGGTATGGAGCACCCAAGAGGGGGAGCAACGCTTCGATAGCCACACGGACAAGCTCACCAACTACATCCGCTTTTGGCAGGCTGACGGTGAAAGCGAAAAGACCTCTATCCGCACCAAAACCGCATTGGGCCAGCTTGTTGAGGGCGGCGGCTTCAAAGGCGGCCTTGCTCCATACGGCTATGACCTTGTGAAAAGCGGGCGCTTTAACAAGCGCAAGCATGAGCTCTACGATCTGGTAGTCAACGAAACCGAGGCCGCCGTGGTGCGGATCATTTTTGACAAGTATGTGCATGAGGGCTTCGGCGCTCAACGGATTGCCACCTACTTGAACAAACAGGGCTACCGGGCAAGAACGGGTAAGATGTGGCACCACGCCAGTATCCGTGGCATTGTCTGTAATCTCACTTATACGGGCGTCCTGCGGTGTGGGGAAAGCCGCTCCCAAGAGCTGCCCCACCTGCAAATCATTTCGCCGGAGCTATTTGAAGCGGCCCAGCATATCCGTACTTCCCGGGCCAACAGCGCCGAACAAGAACGCCATATCCCGCTGAACACCCGGGGCAACTCCCTTTTGGCTGGAAATGTGTATTGCGGTCATTGTGGGGCGAGGCTGTCCCTCACCACCAACGGCAAGGCTTATCCCTGCAAGGAAGATCCCAATCGGGTGGTAAAGCGTGTGCGGTATGTCTGCT
>OGGQ01002962.1_pt1 | contig 16995 bp, 14 predicted proteins | sample 1571191 | NCBI WGS metagenome assembly OGGQ01 (sample SAMEA2582061, study PRJEB24529) | metagenome | biome: Human gut stool | place: China | collected 2011
TTGAATCCACATGGAATGTGTCCGGTGACCGGACGATGGTTGCCCTGACCATGACCTTCATGGACGAGCCGATGGCAAAGAACATGAGCTTCCAGCGGGAATATGCGGAACCCTATGACTGGGTCGCACAGCAGTTCAAGGACTGGGCGTTTACCCTGTCCACATCAATCCTGTACTATAATGACTATAGTTCCATCGATGAGGACGCAAGGGGACTGTACCGCAAGGCCATGGCTGCGTTCGGCGGAATCGCCCCCAGCTACCACATCGAGCTGCTGGACAAGCCTACCATCTACTGGGATTTTCACTCCCTGCTGCTGGGTATCCAGATGATGTTCAGTTTCATGCTGGTGGACGATGACCAGCCCCTACGCCTGTGCAAGCACTGCCAGAAGGTGTTCTTGGGCAGCCGATCCAATGCAGCCTTTTGCAGTGCCCGGTGTAAGAACCAATATAATGTCTACAAAAGCCGTGAGAAATCCAAGGGGGACGCAGACTAACGGAGGCGCTGTCGCTGCGGCGGGACATGGGTTTTGATATACCTTTGCTTCCTTTTCCGGCCAGGTGGATTTTGCCCTCTGTGCAAATCCTGATTTCCTCCGTGTCCGCACAAAATCCGCCTGTCCTACTGCCGCCGAAAAGAGTCTGCCCCCTGCCCATCTGCCCAAGTCGCAGATGCCGCAGCCAGCCCCTTCCCGGCGTCAGCCGGAAGCGAAGGTATAACACACTAGACTTTCCGAGGAAAAGTCGTGTGCCAACAGGGGTGCTGCTCGCCCCTATTGGAAACCCAGAGCCAAGGGGATACTCCCCTTTGGATACCCCTCGTTTTCGTCGCCAGTGCATATACAAGTCTGCTCCGCCTTGTATATTTCACAATCTCCGAAAACAAAAAATCCCACAGATTTTATCTCAAAAGAGAGAGGAAAATCTGCGGGATTTTTTTGTAATACTGTCAGTTCCTAATGGTCATACTTATAATCTCCAATTCAAACAGTTGGGAACTGGAATTGTAGTCACCAACTTCTGCGACAACATGGACATTTAACCCCGCATACACACTGTCGCCACCTGATACATTCATTTCATAGAAGGCAACATCCGTCAGGCGGAAATTTGGCCCTAAAGCACTATTTTCATCATAATCACCGGCACCAAGCAAAACATCCCAGCGTGTATTGAAATCGCCATGATGTTGCATATTCATTACACAACCGTCAAATTCAATAACTTGGCCACTGTATTTACTAGCAAATGCCGAAACGGAAGGATCGCCTGGGTCACGCAATGCTAAGAGTGCCGCAAGATCAGGACAATTCTCTACGGTAAGATTCTCCACAGGTTCAGTGGCAGGCTCAGTTGTGGAGTTTGGCTCTTCGCTTTCAGCAGGTTTGTTCGGATTGTCTTCCTCTGGCATATGATATGTAATCACGATGGCTACATCTTTTTTGAATATGTCTCCCTGCTCAAACTCGGTGTTGCCACCAACAGATACGCTATCTACTTCGCCTTCTTCGGTCCACCCAATCACAATATCATATAGAATTTCAAAAGAAATATTGGTAAACCCAGCTTCTGAAAGTTCTGTTTGCACATCCGTATAGTTTTCAAATTTGTACGAGGAGGCAGACCGGGGCATAGCAGCCTCATCTTCACCATGCGCTGAAACGGTGCCTTGAATAGTTTCCACATTGATCTGTGAGCTGGTACAGGAAATCTTGTATTTGAGGGATTCGTCCTGATAAATGTCTATAGAAACCCCACCTGTTACCTCATCATCTTCTGCACTCACAAATTTAATCTCGTAAACACCCTTGGTCAGATTCAGGTTATAGGTTTCGGTAGTCCCGTGGCTGATAGTCCCTTGCATGGAATCATCAACATAAACATCAACATCATATTTGCTGAACAGGAGATTTTCCACACATTCGATTTCCAAAGACACTGCATACTCTGGTTCATCTACAGAAATGGACATAACGCCATTTCCCTGATACGAAACGGAAAGCTGGTACCCGTCATTATTTTTTGCCGAATACGATTTTTCTGATTCAGAGGCTTCCACAGTAAATCCCTTATCGGCACACGCCGCCACATAAGCGTTATATTCTTCAATCGGAGTGTCGCTTACATAGGCTGCAAAACCTTTTTCGTCATCCTGAGTAATTTCTCCCGTTGTCGATTTGGGGACAGGAAGCATACTCGCAATTTCACTGTCGGGCCACACGAGTGCTCCATATTCCTTGGCAGCATCTACGCTGATACTCATTTTGCTGTCATTTTCATCATAATACAGTGACAATTTATACCCATCAGCATTATAGGCGTAATAAGACAGATCTGACTGCTCCGCTTCAACCGTAAAGCCCTTTTCCTCGCAAGCATTAACATACTTGCTGTAGTCTTCTGCGCTGGTTTTATACACATACAAAGACAGGTACTCGTCAGAGTTTGCTAAAATTTCTCCCAAATGAGATTTCGGCTCAGGAATAACATCTGCAAGCAAAATATCGGACCACGCAAATTTCTCGGCGTCACCATAATCCGTACCAAACAAGGTCATATACGGCGCTAATAGAACCACTGCAAGGACAAGAGCAACGATATGGAGCCAGCTCTGAGGCACCTTGATGACCTGCTTCTTCATAAGCACTGCAACCACAGTTAAAACAATTTGCAAAATTGCAATAACGGCGGCGGCAGTCTTTCCAAACAAGATGGCAATGAGGCATAACAAGGTAAACGCAATAATTGCAACCGTAGTAATTTTGCCGTATGTACTCAACTTGTGCCATTTTTCAGATGCTTTACTCTTAATTTTGTCCGCCAAAGATTTTGAGGCATCTGATTTTTGCGCGGTTTCGTTGACAGGTTCTTGCTGTGGAACATCGGGGACTATATCTCCCTCATTCTCTTTGATAGGTGGGGGCGTTGTCGCTTCGATCTTGTTACCGCAGTATGAGCAAAATTTTGTGTCATCGGACAACTCTGCTCCGCACTTTGAACATTTAATCATGTCTTTGCTCTCCTTCATTCTTCAGGAATCGGTGGCATCTTGCTAAATAAACCTTTCAGCTCATCTACCGCTATTGCTTTTTCCCACTGTGCCATACCATTTTTCCATACCAAACTATCCCCGGTCAGCTGCCCGTTTGCGGTCATCTGTGCAAGAGTGGACAGTGCGAACGGCCCTGTAGCCTGTCCATTGACCGCTACATGATATGCTGCGGTAGGGATGGGAGGGGGTACGGCACCGGGGGCTGTCTGCTGATTGATTCCGCCCATCATATTGTTCATGGCTCCGGCGATATTCTGACCGACAGCGCCGCCGACAGCCATACTGGCCATCATAGCGGCCATGTTGAACCCCTCTCCACCGCCGCTCAGATTCACGTCACCGGCACCATTTGCTCCCATCTGACCAAGAGCCTGCGCACCTGCAATGCCCACCTCGGCCTGCTTCTCCACCTGGAAGGCACCGATATTTGCCGTCTGAGTCTGCTTGTGCATGGCATACTGGCCTTCTTCCCGCTGGATGCGAAGCCGCTCCACATAGTCCTGCGTTTCCGCTTCAATCCTGGTTGCGGTAATGTCTTTTGTAACAGCCATGAGTTGACGATAGCCCTCGCTACTCTTGTCAATCTCAATAGCTCCAATGTCAACACCGGAAACAAGGACACCAAAACCTTCTTTGAGCCGTTCGCTAATGTCATACTCTACGACATCATTGATTTGCGCTGTTTTGGTTTCAATTTGAATGACAGGAATATTATTGGCTGCCGGAGCGTTGGCCACAGTATCTTTCACATAACGGCTGACTGCATCCCGGATTTGCTTCTGAAAATCGTCAAGGCGGAAGCTATTCAGCCTATGGAACTTGATAAACTCCCTATAATCAGCAATACGGAAGCTAACCGTGCCTCTAACCGCCACAGGCACTCCGAAGTCCGCAAACCGGGGATCATAGATGTCAAAGAACGGGACACCAAATTTAACCTGAATGATTCGGGCAAGATTGATGAAATATACCTCTGCTTGGAACGGTGTGCCGCCGTCATAGGCCAAGCCGATAATACTTGCTAAAACCGGCAGGTTTTCTGTTTTGATAATTTCGTCGTAGGGTCCCTCTATGTAGTCCTGCATCACACCGTTCTTCTGGTTATATACAAAGACTGCAACTTCGCCATCCTTCACACGGAGCGAAGAACCCCAGCGAATGGCGTTTTCTCGATTGTTATTCCCAGGCTGCGCTCCCGCCGGATGCCATTTCCAGATAAGATAGGACGGCTCGTCGCAGCGTATCTCGTCCATAAAGCCACCTGTTTTTTCTGTTTTATTGAAAAGCCTCATTGCTATCCTCCATTTCTTGTTTGCCAACCAAAAGTCACCAGAGATATGCTAAAACATCACACCGTTGTGGCAGGCTACCATGTCCATAAACCGCCACATCAAAGGGAACGCTTCCTCCGGCAGGTATCTGGTCAACAAATGTTAGTGCACCCAAAATGATTTCATCTTTATCGTTTCTAAAAATAATTGTTACCAAGGCAGAATCCACATCATAGTCATTAGGATTATAAATTTCTCCAGTAACTGAATCACCACTAATAGAAATATTTTTGCCAACCATCTGCTTGTGTCCAGAATGCTCCAACATAGTTGGCGATACAATATTGTAATCGTCTGGTGTAAAAACAGAAACTGCGATTCTTGAGGGTTTCTCGGTCAGCTCAAAGCATAATGAGTAAGAAGAGAAGTCCTGCTTCGGGTAAATAACACTTAATACCTGTTCTGCTGTACCAAGTACCTTATCACTCTCATCGTAAGCAGTAATTCTGTATGTGGGAAATTCGATGGCATTTTCAGAGTCTTTATTTGTAATCGTAATTATACTTTCCAAATAGTCACCACTAATGAACCATCCAAACTCCTTGACATCGAGATAATCATTTCCTTGAATTGTTACTTCTACCGAGTCATCTGCACTACTGATTACGCCATATTCTTTATTGCCACTGTTGCCTGAGTCATTTACAGGTTCGTTCTCGTTTATGGGCTTCGATGAATCGTTATCATCATTGACTGGCTCGCTTGTATTCGAACTGATCCCTGGTGCGTTGTTTTCTGCCGCTTCAATAGTTTTGTATAGATCATTCCTTGTCGTATTCCATTTTTCAGCGGCAATTTCCGCCTCATCGTTGTCAGGCCCTGAAAATACTAATGTAGCGGCTTTTGCACGGGCAAGAACAAAGTTTTCGTTCTCCAGAGCATCATAAACCTCTTGGACAATAGCCTCAAGTCTCTCATTCTCGGCAGCAATCTCCCTGCTCTCGGAACCAGCCATACCAAAAAGGATACCAAAGCCTCCCACAATAAAGATAATGAAGAATCCCACAAATCCTATCCAAAAATATACTCGTTTCTTCTTGCTTTTTTCGACCTCTCCGGTCTTTTTCTTGTATATTGCATGGATTTTCTCAAATTCCGGTGTATCGCCAAAGCTCAGTTTTGCTTTTTCGTATGCCTGTTCAAATTTTGCTTGCCATGCATCAGAAACGGCTTTTTCCGATTCTGAGATTGTATCGAAGTCATTATATCTCTGCAAATTGATATTAGAAGATGCCAAAATCAAAAATTCGAGCATATCTTCTTTGGTATTTGGAATGACAAAACTTCTAATCAAAGAAATTTTTTTTATATCCGTCTCGTTGACGGTATTCTGATTTTCAAGCACCTTCTTAAATCCGAATCTGCTGGTCGGCCTTTTGCTCTCAATCTCCTCCAATTTTTTTGCAAACTCTCTTACGGATATGGCACCTTTAACTCCTCTAAATTCATACCCGCAAGTGGGACAGTTTACCGCAAAGGAATCCAGCACTTCACCACAGTTAGGACATTTATGTATATAGCCCTCGTAAACCGTCTTTCGTTCTGAAGGATTTCCATCAGGAGATTCGGTCTGTTGGACCTTTGGAGTCTGTTCCGCAGTGTCAGAGACAGCCTCTCCGCAGTTTTTGCAAAATCGTGCGCCATCATCCAGTTTGGTTCCGCAATAAGGGCAAAACATCACTTTTTTGTCGTTTGGATGCTGTTTGGATGCCCCATTTCCCGATGTAAAAGCAGCCATTTTCTTGTCCCCTCCAAATGTGATTATTGGCCAAAGGTATCGTTACCTTCCGTACGCACCGCATCACAAATATCTCCGATATTACAGTCTAGATACTCGCAGATACGCAACAATACGGAAAGCGCCACTTCTTCATTTTTTCGCAATTTCGTCATGGTTCCCGTGGCAATATTTAGATCTTTCCGAAGCGTGGCCGGAGAGATTTCCTTTTCTATCAGCTGTATCCACAGCTTTTTATAACTAATTTTCATAATTTACTCTTTCTCGATCCACTGCTGTAACTCTATGGAATGATTATACATCCACCTGGCCATATAGTCAATGAAATATGCTTATATCTTATCTAAAATTCGCAACTTCTTGCGAATAATTCAAAAAGGAGGCCGCCCGCAGGATTTTCCCACGGGCGGCAGTGCGATCAGTTCTCAAAAGGCTTATATACGGTTACAGTTTTCAGATACTTCGCAGGATCGCCGTTCAGTATCAGGTCAGCATATTCAAGCGGTGCGTTGTAGAGCAGATAGTCCAACTCAGACCGTTCGTACATATTGTCGGCCACCTCGTTCTCCACAGCAATGGTATCAATGGAAATCATCGTCCCATCCGCAAAACGCAGCTCCACACAAGCGTTGTCCATATTGAATTCACAGGAAATCATTTTGTCCATTCTCGCAGCCTCCTTTGCTGCAACAAGGATTATATCATCCCAAAATACTTTAACGCCTCTGTAATCGCCGCTTCCTTTTCGGGTGGGCATTTCGGCTGCTTAGAATTCTCAGACTTCGGTTTATTGTAGTTCTCCCGCTCGATAATTCCGTATTTCTGTTTGACTTGGGCGATATAGAGGTGGCTGACTTTCAAACCTGTATGTTCCAGCACATACTCCTTAATCTCTTCATAGGTAGCTTTGCTTTCCGCAGCGGTCAAATCCAGCTCGTCCAAATTCAACTCCACCTCGATATGTTGCTTGGTATTGAGTTTGGACAAAAGGGCCACCGTTTCCACATTGGCGGTGCGGGGGAACAGATCAAAGGCCCGGGCCTTTTCCAGGCGGTAGCCCCCTTCTGTCAGCTGGCGGATATCCCGGGCCATGGTGGCCGGATCGCAGGAGACATAGACCACCCGGCGGGGATTCATGCGCAGCAGGATCTCCCGGGCCTTTTCATCCAGGCCCTTCCGGGGCGGGTCTACCACCATCACCGTGGGACGGAACCCCTCTTCCAGAAGCTGCTGGGCGGCCTGCCCTGCATCGGCGCACAGGAAGCGGGTGTTGGTAATGCCGTTTTGCCTGGCATTTTCCCGGGCGTCCTCCACGGCCTGGGGTACGATCTCCACCCCCACCGCTTCCCGGCAGTGCCGGGCCATCACCAGGGTGATGGTGCCCGTGCCGCAATACAGATCCAGCAGCGTGTCCTCGGGGGAAAAGGCGGCATATTCCACCGCCTGCTCATAAAGCCGCTGGGCCTGGGGCTGGTTGACCTGGTAAAAAGACAGAGGGGACAGGGAAAATTCCACACCGCACAGGCTGTCTTGCAGCCGTCCTTCACCCCAAAGAGTGCGGCACTCCTCCCCCAGCACCCGGTTGGTCTGCCGGGTGTTTTTGTTCAGTACGATGCCCACCAGAGAGGGGCAGCTTTCCCGGCAAAGGGCCATGAGCTTTTCCGGCTGGGGCACCTTCCAGGAGGTGACCACCAGGGTGAGCAAAGCGCCCTGTTTTCCGGTGCGCACATAGATGTGGCGCAGAAGGCCCCGGCCGGTTTCTTCCTCATAGATGGAAACGCCGCAGCTTTCCGCCCACCGAAGCACCCCTTCTTTCAGCTGATCGGCCAGAGGGGACTGGATGGCGCACTTTTCCTGGGGGATCACCTGATGGCTGCGCCGCCGGTAAAAGCCGGCCACCGGTCTCCCCTCTTCTGTGGCGCAGGGGTACATGGCTTTGTTCCGGTAGTGGAAGTTTTCTCCCCCCACGATCTCCAGCTCCGGGACACTCTGGCCGCCCAAGCGCTCCAGGGCGTCCTGCACCCGCTGGCGCTTGGCGAACAGTTCTTCTTCGTATTGCATGTGCCAGAAGTCGCAGCCGCCGCACTTGGGAAAGGCGGGACAGCATGGCTCCTGCCGGTGGGGAGAAGGTTCCAGCAGTTCTTCGATGCGGGCATAGGCTTTGTTTTTCAGGGCCTTGACGATGCGCAGACGGCACCGGTCTCCCCGCACGCCTCGCTCCACAAACACCACCTGACCGTCCAGACGGCACACTCCCATGCCGCCGCTTTCATAGCCGGTGATGATTCCTTCGTGTATGCTGTTTTTTTCCAAACTCATGGCCGCAGTTCCTCCGTCAGATTGTCCCCCAGCTCTGTGAAGGGGATCTCAAAAAGCATGGGGCCTGAGGTATAGGGCCCCAGGGCGTATTCCTGAAAGACCACCACCAGGCTTTCTTCGGTCAGGTACCAGTCCTCCTGCCACACATCCCCCATGGTCTCCTGGTAGTTTTCGTAAAACAGGCCCGGCTGGGCTTCTTCCTGCTGTTTGGCCTGCTCCAAAGCCTGTTCCATCACCAAAGCCCGGGGGTCCTCTGCGCCGGGGAGAATATCCGTCAGAGAGAGCAGGTAATAGTCTCCCGCCCGGAAAAGCCAGTTGTCCCCCATGATCTGAAGGGAGCCATGGACGCCGCCGGTGTATTGGCTTCGGTCCCGGCGAATGGAGAGATAGCTGCCTTTGTTGCGCATAATGGCAAACTCTTCATCCCACTGGAAGTTTCCCAGGAAATCCCCATCCTGCTGACGCTGGCGGGCCATAGGCAAAAGCTCCTCTGTGATGGAGAGCAGGGACTTCTCTTTATTATTATCGTAGTAACTGCCAATGTTCATCATGGGCTCCCCCTGATAGAGCACCTGGGGGGAGGAAAGAGAATAGCGCAAAAGCAAAGTGCCGTCCTGGGCCTTTTCTTCCCCGGAGGACACATCCTTTGTGACGGTGATGCCGTTGTCTTCCGGCTGGGGAAGATCTTCCGACTGCTGGGTTTCTTTGGGAGAGGGCTCGGTCTGCTTTTGCAGGTCCTCCCGATGGCAGGCGCTGAGCAAAAAAAGAAGCAGAGTCAGGGCCGCCAGGATTTGTTCTTTCATTTTGTTCCGCCTTTCCGGGGTGGGAATAGGAGCCGTATTTTCCTCGTCTCCACAGGGGAGGGGAAAATGGCTGTAAAATATAAAATAGTATACCATAAAAGAGCAGTCCGGCCCATCTCTTTTTCACGGGAGGCATAGAAAACCACGGAAAGGGCAGAATAGCTATGACAAAAGCCCCAGCTTCTCCTTCAGTTCCAGCACTCGCAAAACCGCCTCGTCCAGCCGCTCCATGGAGACCCGGCCCTCTTCCACCGCCTGGCGCAGGGCGGCATAGTCCGTGGGCAGGTCGGAGACGATGAGCAGATCGGCCCCGGCCATCAGGGCCTGAGGAGCGGCGCTTTCTCCGCCGCAGTAGTCCCGGATGGCTCCCATCACCAGATCGTCGGTGATGGCCACGCCGGAAAAACCCATTTCCTCCCGGAGATACCGGTAGGCCTGGGGAGAAAGAGAAGCCGGGACACCGCTTTCCAATCCATCCACCACATTGTGGCTGACCAGCACGCAGGCGGCTCCTATCTGGATACCGGCCTGGAAGGGGATTAGGTCCCGGCTTTCCAGCTCTTCCAGGGTGCGGCTGTCCCAGCTGAGGCCGGTGTGGGTGTCCACATTGCTGCCGTAGCCGGGGAAATGTTTCAGGGCCGAGGCCACCCCTTCCTGCCTGGCCCAGCCCACCACCTGCCGGACAAAGTGAGCGACCTGCCCTGCATCCCCTCCGAAGCTGCGGGAATAGATGAAGTCCTGGGGATCATCGGAGAGGTCGGCCACCGGAGCCAGGTTGAGCCGGATGCCCAAAGCGTTGAGAAGGGCGCTTTTGTCCCGGGTGTCCTGCTCTACTTTTTCCCAGCCGCCTTGGGCATAGGCCTGCCGGGGAGAGAGAAATTTCTCCGCCCGCAGCCCTGGGTTTCCGCTGACGCGGCACACAGTGCCCCCCTCTTCATCTACGGCGAAGAGGATGGGCGTTCTGGCATTTTGCTGCCAGCTTTCGGTGTCCGCCTTGACCTGAGCAGCGTCCTTCCCTTCAAAATCCCGGCCAAAGAGCAGCACGCCGCCAGGGGTCAGGGCTTCTATTTGCGGCCGCTCTTCGGCCAAAGGACAGCGGACCAAAAAGACCTGACCCAGCTTTTCTTCCAGGGTCATTTCCGAAAGCCGCTGCTGGGCCAGGGACAAAGGAGGCTCTGGCGAGGGAGTGTCCGACATTTCGTCTTTTGGGGATTCTTTTTCCTCTTTTACAGAGGGAGCTGGGGGCGGGACGCGCTGGGTGTCCAGGAAAAAGCAAAGACCCAGTATCCCCAGCACCAGAAAAAGGCCGGGAATGATCCATTTCATGGCTTTCATCAGGCGTTCCTCCTTTTTGGGAATCTTATCATAGGGGATTTTACAGTGCAAGAGACCATTTTACTTTCATTTTACTTCCGGCGGCTTACGACTTTACAAACTTGTTTTACTATATGGCCGTAACGAAAAGACGGAATGAATTTTACAGAACGAAAGGTGAAACTGAAATGAACACAAAACAGAAACTTTCTTTGATTCTGGCTGGTCTGATGACCGCTTCCCTGCTGTCTGGCTGCGCTCAGGACGGCAATGCGGCCGGCAATAGCGACGACGGCGGCGATGATGCTATCACCGTAGTCACCCGTGAGGATGGTTCCGGCACCCGCAGCGCCTTTGTGGAGCTGACCGGTGTGGAAGAGGACGGCGAAGACAAGACCACCGAAGAGGCTGTGGTTGCCAACCAGACCGAAGCGGTCATGACTCAGGTCAGCGGCAATCCGGGCGCCATCGGCTACATCTCCCTGGGTTCCCTCAATGACACTGTCAAGGCCCTGAAGGTGGACGGCGCCGAAGCCAGCGCAGAGAATGTGAAGAACGGTTCTTATAAAGTGGCCCGCCCCTTTAACATTGCTACAAAGGGCGATCCCAGCCCGGTGGCTCAGGACTTCATCAACTTCATCATGAGCAAGGAAGGCCAGGAAGTGGTGGCCGACGGTTACATCCCTGTGGATGATGCCGCTCCTGCTTTCGCAGGCACTCAGCCCGAAGGCAAGATCGTGGTTGCCGGTTCCTCTTCGGTCACCCCCATCATGGAAAAGCTCCAGGAAGCTTATGAGAAGGTCAACCCCAATGCCACCATTGAGATCCAGCAGAGCGACTCCAGCGCCGGTATGTCTGGCGCCATCGAAGGCACCTGCGACATCGGCATGGCTTCCCGTGAGCTGAAGGACAGCGAACTGGCTGAGCTGAAAGCCACTCAGATCGCCATGGACGGCATCGCCATCGTGGTGAACAAGGACAACAGCCTGGATGACATCTCCACCGACTCCATCAAGGGCATCTACACCGGTGAGATCACCTCCTGGGCCGATGTGAAGTAAGAAAAACGAAAAACCAGAAACCTCCCATAAAAAGGCCGCCGAGAACTTCCCGGCGGCCTTCCTGCTATTTCTCCGTATAGGGAGAAGCAAAAGAGCAAGGCAGGCAAACGGCGCATTTGCCGCAGGCATCGGCGGGAAGGGCCATGCCCCTTTTCTGCTGTACCGGCTGGTTTTCCATGCACATGGCATAGCACTTTTCCCGGCAGAAGCCTTCCTTTGTCAAAGCGCCGCCCACGCATTGTTTGATGCACAGGCCGCAGTCTTTTCCATGGTAAAAAAGGCAGGCGGGCTTTGCAGGGATAGGGTCTCCCGCCAGGGGCAGAGTGGTCACTAGCGAGGTATAGTAGCCGCAGCAGCCTTTGGAGGTGATGAGCAGGTTGTGCTTTCCGAAGGTGCCCATGCCGGCCAGGAAGGCAATATGCCGGTGGGACCAGCGGCTTTTGTAAAGGCCGGGGGCGGCGTAGCCGGTGTCCGTGGGAATGACGGCGCGGAAGCCCTCCTCTTCAGCAATGGCCTGAATCAGCTGGCCCACAGGGGTTAAGACCTGAGCCGAGCGCTGGTAGGCCATCACCCACAGAGGGGAGGCATAGCGTCCTTCCCGGTTGCTTTTTATCACCTCCAGGGAAAAGGGAAGAAAACACACCACAGCCGTGCGGCAGCCGGGAAGGATCTCCTGGGGCAAAGCATGGTCGGGCAGCACGGCCTGGCGCAGCCTGAGAAAGCCAGGATGGTCTGTGTCGGCAAAGCCGATGAGAGGCCGCCGCCAAAGGGGCGGCAGCTGATTCTGCTCCCGAAAGGACAAGAGAAAGCACCAGATGCGCTCCTCCATCTGCCGCCGCAGGATTTCTTTGTTTGGTGCTGTTTGCATTGGTGATACAACCTCCATGGAATGACAAAAAACGGACGCCGGGAAGGCGTCCGTTTTGATTTTTGAAGAAAAGATGCTAGGAGAGATAGGGCATGGGGTTCACCGGAGAACCGTTGACCCGCACTTCCCAATGGCAATGGGGGCCTGTGCTGTTGCCAGTAGAGCCCAGCTTGGCGATCTGCTGGCCCTGGGCTACCTTCTCCCCTACCCGCACCAACAGCGCGCTGTTGTGAGCATAGAGGGTCTGGAGGCCATTGCCGTGGTCGATGATGACACAATAGCCATAGCCACCGTTCCAGCCAGCCTGGATCACTGTGCCGCCGTCAGCGGCCACCACCGGGCTGCCCTTGGTTCCGGCCCAGTCCACACCAGTGTGGAAACCACGGCTGCGGTAGCCATAGGGAGAGGTGAGAATGCCGCGGAAAGGCTGGATGAAGTAACCCTTGGAGGATGTGGTGGGCTTCTCCTTGGTGCCAACCACCTTCACCTCGTTCTGAGGCTGCTGAACGACTTCCCAGCTCTGGATGGTGCGTTCCTGCTCCACGCCGTCGATGCTGACCACATTGGCCACCACCTGAGCTACGCCGTTCTGACCTTCGGTGACGATCTTGCTTTCGTTTTCATACAGCTCTTCGCTGTACTGGACTTCGCTTTCATAGGCGATTTCCTGGGTGTATTCCACTGTGGTGGTCTTTTTCACCGACAGCAGCGGCTCGCTGTTCTGGAGGGTGATCTCCTCGCCCACATGGATGCGGGCCGGGTCGATGTGGGGGTTGAGCCCCTGCACCTGCTCCAGAGTCATGCCGTAATTTTCGGCGATCTGGCTGAGGGTGTCTCCCTGCTGCACCGCATAAACCTTGGTGCCGCTTTTTTCGCCGGAGAGCGCCAGTTCGATTTCTTCGATGGAATCCACCGCGCTGGTGGGAACGGTCATCTGTTCAATGGTCACATCCTGAACAAATTCCGCCTGAGCGTTTTCGTCCTGGCCAACCTGGGCCGAGAGCATCCGCTGCTTCAGCAGTTCCAGAGCGGTTTTGCTGGGATTGATGCCGATGACCTGGCCGTCCACCGACAGCACATACTGGGTGGAGACCTCTTCCACCTGGGCAAACAGAGCTTCTTCGGCCTCTGTTTCGTCCAGCAGCCGGTCAGGCTGCATATAGCCCAGAGAATATGTCAGGTCGGCGGAAAGGGTATAAGGATGGCCCAGATAGCCGCCGGTGCGTTCTTCCACCTTGTTGATGATTTTTTCCATATCCTCTTTGCTGGACACAAAGCCCAGGGACTGACCGTCCAGCCACACTTCCACGCCGATGCCGAAATAGGTGGCGGAGAAGAGCATGATGGTGGCGGTAGCCAGGAAGGCACAGGCCGGCACACGGCTGCGTTTTTCCTTCCGGGCGGAGAGGAGATATTGGGTGCGGGCTTCTTCCAGGCGGCGCAGGACGCTATGGCCCTGCTGAGCCAGGTGAGAGGCGGTGCGGCCGAAGGTCTTTTGCAGCCCTTCCCCCACCACTACGCCGGCCATACCGGCCAGGTGGAACAGGCTGTCTGCCGCTTGAGCGGTTTTGCCAGCCAGGGTGCGGACCAGTTCCTTGCCGTTCTGGGCACCGGGGCGATTGGCACCGATGCGGCACAAACGCTCCAGATGGGTCTTGCATTTGACTTGCTGCCGGCGGACCATGCTTTTGAGAGATCCCATGTTCTTGATCTTCAAGAAGCAGGCCTCCTTTCGTAAGAAATGATAGTAAAAATCCGAAGATTACAAATCGGTGTGTTTTGATTACAAATCGGTAACAGGTCTTATGATAATATAAATGGCCTGGTTTGTCAAGGGGAACCGGTGGATTGTTGCCGTTTTGCGTATTTTTACGACAAGAACTTCCTCCCTGCGTTTATCATGGTGAAAACAGCAGACGGAAAGGGGCAAAAGCAGGATGGGGAACATTTATGGATACATCCGGGTCAGCACCAAAGAGCAGAATGAAGACCGGCAGGTGATGGCGCTGAAGGGGCTGCAAATCAAAGAGGAAAACCTGTTTGTGGACAAGCAGTCGGGCAAGGATTTTCACCGGCCTCAGTATGAAAGGATGGTACGAAAACTGAAAAAAGACGATCTGCTCTATGTGAAGAGCATCGACCGTCTGGGGCGGAGCTATGGGGACATTCTGGAGCAGTGGCGCATCCTGACCAAAGAGAAAGGGGTGGACATTGTGGTGCTGGATATGCCCCTTCTGGACACCCGTTGGGGCAAGGACCTGATGGGCACTTTTTTAAGCGATATCGTGCTGCAGATTCTGTCTTTTGTGGCGGAAAACGAGCGGGTCAATATCCGCCAGCGACAGGCCGAGGGCATCGCCGCCGCCAAGGCCCGGGGTGTACATCTGGGCCGCCCGGCCACTCCCCTGCCCCCTGGGTTTGAAGAAGTGCTCAGCAAATGGAAAAAGGGCGAGATCACCGGCACCCAGGCCGCCAAAATATGCAAAATGCCCCTCTCCACCTTCCGCTACCGGGCGGAACATTGGGAGAGGGGCAAAAAATGATCAAATAGAAACAAGTTTTTCTGCAAAAAGGTGTACCTTCTTGCAAAACGGGATTTTCTTCCTGTTAAGACCCATTATATATTGGGAAAATGAAAAAGTCTAGTAGTTTTTTGCTTTATTGGTGTTTTTGCAAAGTTTAAGATTGAATGCCAAAAACTACACCTTTTAAAATTTTTAGGAATGAAAGGAATGGGTGGGAAGGTATGAAAAATTTAGCAATTCGGCTGGGTAGTATGGTTATGATGCTGTTATTGCTTGTGGGGTGTAGTCATAAGAACAATTATGAAGAGTTATTGGCAGCGTCTTGGTTTGAAGAAGGCGAGTCAGAACCTATATTTACCTTATACAGCGATGGTACTTGTGAGATTGATAATGAATATGGTACTGGAAAATGGTCCATTGTAAACGAAGATCAATTAAAACTCACCAATTATTATGGGGAAACAGAAACTGTTTCCATTATTAGTATTGAAGATGGATGTTTGACATTGGGAGATTCTTCTGGAAATGTAGTTTCGCTTTGGAATACTGCCGAAAAAGCTCTTGGATCTAATGCAATGGCAGACAACAACGAGAAGAATAAAGAAGCAAAAATTTCTTCGGATATTTTGTATAAAAATTTGTATGAGTGTTCTGATGGCATTGCGTGGCTTTACTGGATAGACAGCGAAAAGAGTGAACACTATGGCTTAATGAATTTAAATGGAAAAGTTTTTTTTGAATTAGATAGTGAATTTAATAATTATCAACATGGGTCAATTATTGATGGATATACATATATCGAATCTGAGGGTAATTTTGTTTTGATAAAATCAGATGGAACCATTACCTATCAAGAAACAGATACAACAGATGATAATGAATACAATATTTTGGCTAGTGGTGGTGGTTTTTTTCTAGTTGAAGAGAAAATTTCTAATATTACAGAAAATCATAAAAAAATCGGCGTGATGGATGCATCTGGAAAATGGAAAATTGAACCAATAGTGTTGGAAGAGTATATTTCTGATAAAGTGTTTAAGCAATCAAAACCTAAAGGGTATCAATATCGTGGAGAGGGGGTTTTCTCTATTGATTATGAGTCCAATAATGATAATTTGCACCTCTTTATGTCCACAGAAAGTCGAAGCATTTTTGAAGTATCTCAAATTAGCGGAATCACAAGTTTTTACAAAGGAGAAATGATATGTCAATCTTTTGATGGAGGAGAATCTGGTGGGCATTATGGGAAAATTCTAAAAATAACAAAAGATGGACAGATTATAGAATATCCCGTGAATGGAACCTTAATTACTTCTTCTGAAGATTATGTTGCTATTGCTCATGGGTCAAACTATTGCATATCTATTTATGATATGGAGGGAAAATTAAAAAAGGATTTATCAGAATACAATATATATTCACCGCGCTTTGAGAATGGATATTTTATATTTATAGTAAAAGGAGCAGACGATTTACTATATATCGCTGCTATTAACTGCGACACAATGGATTTTTCCTTTGATCCAAAGGTAGTTGAGGATGCGTTTACTACATTTTATGATAATCAAGCTATCATAATATTGGAAGATGGAACTTCAGCGCGAATCAATCTGAAAACAGGTGAGATAACAAAATTACCTTTTGATGTGCCAACAACAGACTCTTACTCGAATGCTGTTAATGGTGAACTATATAAAGGAGTAATTGTTTTGGAGGAGACCGCAACGAAAGAAACCAGATTTTATAATTGGGATGGAGAGGAGATTATTCCAACATTTAAATAGATAGAAAATGTGAACTTGAAATGGATTTTACAAATATAAATGACGGCAAATGATTTACAGATTTCTGGTAAAGTATGAAGCAAAGTTGCCGTATACTGTTAGGCTCTCAATATCAAACAACAAAAAAGGCCTGGGACGGATTTGAACCGCCCCAGATTATGCGGACAGCACAAAAAAGCCTCTAAGTAGGGAAAATA
>OGGQ01002970.1_pt1 | contig 16978 bp, 9 predicted proteins | sample 1571191 | NCBI WGS metagenome assembly OGGQ01 (sample SAMEA2582061, study PRJEB24529) | metagenome | biome: Human gut stool | place: China | collected 2011
CAACGACGTGACCAGCGAGTTCGCGGTCCACACCGAGGACGGCGAGCTCGAGATCGCCAAGCGCCCCGTCACCGTGACCGCCAAGGGCGGCGAGAAGCAGTACGACGGCAAGCCGCTGACCGCCGCCGACACCGGCTACGACATCGGCGGCGAGGGCCTGGTCGAGGGCCACGAGGCCGACGTGGCGCTCTCCGGCAGCCAGACCGCCCCGGGCGCCTCGCCCGCCACGGTCGAGTCCGTGGCCGTCAAGGACGGCGACGTCGACGTGGCCAACAACTACGACGTCGCCACCGCCGACGGCAGCCTCAAGGTGACCAACCGCGACGCCAAGTACGAGGTGACCCTCAAGGCCAACTCCTCGACCGGCAACGTCTACGACGGCACCGAGAAGTCCGCCAAGGGCGTCGTGACCGACCGCTTCGTCATCGACGACGTCGAGTACGCGGTCTCCGGCTACGAGACCCAGGACCCGGCCGAGGTCGCCGCGGGCGTCTACACCAACAACGTCTCCGGCGACTTCAAGGTCAAAGACCCCGCCGGCAACGACGTGACCAGCGAGTTCGCGGTCCACACCGAGGACGGCGAGCTCGAGATCCTGCCGCGCGAAGTTACGCTCGCGTCTGGAAGCGCCACCAAGATTTACGACGGAACGGCACTGGAACTTCCCGATGTGACAGTGGGCGGAGACGGTTTCGTCGGTACTGAGGCGAGCGTTCGGGCAACAGGTTCTATCACCGATATCGGTGGTCCGATCGATAACACCATTGTTGTCGAACCTGGCGAAGGGTTTATTGCCGCTAACTACAACGTTGTCTATACGGTTGGCAAGCTGACCGTTACTTCCGCCTCCATCGATCCGGATGATCCGAGCTATACGGGCATCCAGATCAACAATCCGTACGACGTGCAGTACAACGGACAAGAACAGAGGTGGATCCCTTCGGTGTTCGATAGGAACAACCATAAGCTTGTTACGGGTACCGATTACACGGTTTCCTACAGCCAGGACGTCAGGAACGTTGGCGTTGTGACCGTTACCATCACGGGCATCGGCAACTACATGGGTACGGTGGAGCGTGCGTATAACATCACCCCTGCACCTGCCGTTATCAGGGTGAACGATTCTTCGAAGGCTTACGGCGAGGCCGATCCGGGCTTTACGGGAGCGGTCGAGGGCCTGTTTGGCGATGATTTGCTGGGCGACATAGCTTACAGTCGTACGAACATCGATGAAGAGGTTGGCAATTACAGCGATGTGCTGACTGCGACGGTCGGCAACCTGAACGGCAACTACACCTACACCGTCGAGCCGGGCAACTTCTCTATCGTGCCTGCCGGTGGAAACGTCGTTACCATTGACGCGACAGGTTTGACCAAGACCTACGACGGGCAGCCTGTCTCGGTTGTCGCCGAGGCCAGCGTCGACGGCTCCGCGTTGCTATACTCTGTCGACGGTTCCACGTGGTCGGATGCCAATCCCGAGTTCACAAATGCCGGTACATATACGGTGTATGTAAAGGCGACGCATGATGGTTATGAGGAAAGCGCGCCCGTAAGTGCCACTGTTGTCATCAACCCTGCTCCCGTGACCATCGCTGTTGCCGATGCTTCCAAGGTTGCCGGCGCTGACGATCCTGCCTTCAGCGGCACGGTCGAAGGCCTTGTGGCCGAGGGGGATCTGGGCGATATCAACTACGTGCGTCCTGGTGGCGAGGAAGCCGCAGGCGTGTATGTTGGCGCCCTGACGGCGCTCTACACGCAGAACGGGAACTACAGGGTCGCCGTGCTCAACGGCACCTTCACCATCACAGCTGCTCCCGTGACGCCGCCGACCCCGCCGACACCTCCGACCTCGCCGACTCCGACGCCGCTGCCCACGCCGGGCACCGTTCCGCCGGACAGCCCGATAGCGCCCGTCGTCACGCCGATCGTCGATGCGCTGCAGGGTGCGGCCGAGGCGGTCATCGGCGACAACGAGACGCCGCTGGCTGAGCCTCGCGAAACCGAGATCGGCGACAACGATACGCCGCTTGCGAGCCATGACCATGCGTCCTGCTGGGTGCATTGGTACATCATCCTCGGCATCATCGTGACGGCCTTGTACGGAGCTTGCGTGGCGCTGCGTCGCGGGTTGTTCTCGCGCAAGCTGAAGAAGTACGAAGACGGATTGACCGGGGGCGGCGACCCCGCTCCCGGCGCTCCCTCGATCGGCGACGACGCTTCGGCGCCGATAGCGCCGAAGGGCGCTCCTGCGGGTGCGACGTTGGCTGCCGGATTGGGCGAATAGGGGTTTCATCATGAAGAAAAGCAACGTGATAGTATTCGTCCTGCTGGCCTTGGCCTCGGCGTTCTTCCTGTGGCTCTGGTACTTCCTGGGGCTCAACCGGGTGGACGAGCCGCTCGATCTGGTTTTGTCCATCGTGTGGTGGCTGGTCATCGTGGTGGCCATCGCCGTCATCGTGAAGATGGAGCGCACGCGTCGTCAGCGGGTTCGCACCGTGTACGTGGGCGACTGTGCCACGTTCAACAGCGAGCAGGGCTTGGCGACTATCGAAGGCTCTCAGCCGGTGTCCGAGGTGATCGCGGGAATCCTGCAGAGCTTGAAGTACGATTTCTCGCGTGCGGATTTTCCCGATAAGGATCGCTTCGTCGTGAAGTATTTCGTACGCACGAAGCAGTTCGAGGCCGAGGAGAAGCAGGGTTCCGATACGGTCGTAGACTCTGAGCAGGCGTCTGCCGGAGCGGCGAAGCCGCAGATCCAGCAGAAAACGTGGACGGGAGAGGTGTTCATCGTGGAGACGAAGGAAGAGCGTCCCTTCGGCTCGCCCGAAGAATTGGCCCGCATCCTGGCCTCGCTCGAGCAAGCAGCGTAAAGAAGCGGCCCCGGTGACGGGGTCGCTTTCGTCGTTGCAGCTTGTGCTCCACGCCGCTTCTGCGCTGTGCTCTGCGGATGCAGCGATTCGGGACGCGCTCTGGTGCGCTAGCTCTGCCGCGCTTCCACGAACGTTTTGATCACAGAGACCGCTCCCAGCGCGTCCAAGTTGCCGGAGTTGATGCACAAGTCGTAGTTTCGCGCCTGCCCCCAGTTCTCGTCGGTGAAGTAGCGATAGTAGCTGGCGCGGTTCTTGTCCACGCGTGCGATGCGGCTGCGTGCGTCGCTCTCGGACAGGTTGTTGCGCCGCATGACGCGCGCGACGCGCGCTTCCATGGGCGCGCTGACGAACAGGCTGACCAGACCTGGGTGGCCTTCCAATACGTAGTCGGCGCAGCGCCCGACGATGACGCACGGCCCCTCGTTGGCGATGGACCTGAGGATGTCCACCTCGGTTTTGTATATACGCGAGGCCACCGGGTGCTCGATGTCGGTGCCGCAGAAGAAGCTGTTGGGGTTCAGCAGCAGCGGCCGCATGGGCTTTTCGTCGAAGTCTTCCACCACGTCGCCGCTGAGGCCGCTCTCCTCCGCGATGCGCTTGAGCAGGAGCTTATCGTAGTACGCGATGCCCAGCTCGCTGGCAAGGCGCTCGCCGATCTCGCGGCCGCCGCTTCCATACTCCCTGCTGATGGCGAAAACGAGATGCTGGTCCATGCTGGCCCCTTCCGTGTTCCTGCGAACTCGACGCGATTTCGTTGAGGATATTGTACCTGAAAAAGGCCGCGCCCGGAGAGAGGGCGCGGCCAGGGAGGGAAGGACCCGAGCGCGATGCGCAAGGTCGCAGGGGTTGGTACGCTATGCCGAGAACGCTGCGGCGTTCTTACCGGCGATTCGTCCGAACGTGTAGATGTCGGACATCGAGCAGGAGCCCAGGCGGTTCGTGCCCATCTTGTGGCCGGCCACCTCGCCGGCGGCGTACAGGCCGGGAATGGGGGCGTCGGCGTCGTCGAGGACCTGCGCGTCGGTGTTGATATGCAGACCGCCCATGGTGTAGTGCACGGCCGGCTTGTAGGCCATCAGGTAGTAGGGGCCGTCTTCGATGGCGTTGAAGTCGCCGCGGAAGTTGAAGTCGGGGTCGTTGCCGTCTTTGCAGTACTGGTTCCACTTCTCCACGGTCTTCGCCAGTTCGGCGGCGTCCACGCCGAAGGGCTCGCACACGGCTTCAAGCGTGTCGCCCTTTACGATGACCTTGCGCGCCTCAAGGTTCTCGTACTCGTCCTCGTGCGTGACCAGCAAACCGGTCTCGTCGGCGTTCGCCTGGTTGAACAGCATGTACGCCTTGCCGTCGGTCTGCTCGACGATGGCGTTGGACAGCACGTCGCGACGGTCCAGCTCCTCGACGAAGCGGTCGCCTTCCTTGTTCACCATGATGGCACGGCTTTCGAGGCGCACGTCTCCCACGTACAAGAGCGAACCGGTTTCGGGGTCGCACACGGGGTACGTCTGGATGTACTGCATGTCGATGAGGTTCGCGCCCGCAGCCTCGCCCATGGTGATGCCGTCGCCCGTGGCTCCCACCGAGTCGGTGGACAGGATGGAGTCGTCCATGGCCGGGTTGTACTTCACGCGCATGTCGATGTTCGAGCCGAAGCCGCCGCTTGCCAGCACTACGGCCTTGCACGCGATGGTGGACTCCTTGCCGGTCACCGTGTTCTTCACCTTCACGCCGGTGATGGCGTCGCCGCTTTTCACCAATTCGACGGCGGGGGAGTTCTTTGCCAGCGTCAACGTGTCGATCTCTCCGGCGCGCTTCGTCAGCTTCGTGGTCATCTCGCTGCCGCTGTGCGTGATGGGGATGATGGAGCGCTTCGTGTTGTGGCCGCCGAACTGCATGAGGTCGTGCTTCCACGAGATGCCGCCTTCGAAGGTGAGCCACTGCGAGCTGTCCAGCGCGCCTTCGGCGATGATCTGCACGAGGGCAGGATCGCCTGCGTTGTCGCCGCCTTCCAGCATGTCCTTCGCCAGCGCGTCGGGGCTGTCGGCGATGCCTTCCTGCACCTGGATCCAGTTGCCCGGCGCGGCCATCTCGCCGCCTGACAGCGCGGTGTCGCCGCCGAACACGCCCATCTTCTCCAGCAGCACGACGCTCTTGCCTGCGTTCGCCGCCGTGATGGCCGCCGCGAAGCCGGCACCGCCGCCGCCCACCACTACGACATCGGCCGATGCGGGAAGCTCGGTCTGCGCGGGCGTGACCTTGTCGCGCTTCCTCCAATCGCTCGACTTCTGGCCGGCCTGGTCGAGCGCGTCGCTTACGGCGCCGATGAATGCCATGCTGGAAAGCGTGGCTCCCGACACGGTGTCCACGTTCAGCGTCTGGTTGTCCACGATGAGCTGCGTCAGCTCCTCCATGGCCACGTCGCCCATGCCCGGCGTCTCGCGCGAGTTGAGGACGGTGATGCGATCCAAGTTGCCGTCGGTGACCATGACCTCCACGTCGAACTGCCCGTGCTTGCCCATGCCCGATCCGATGCCGGCGGAGCTGCCCGATCCTGCGCCGTTCGAGCCTTTTGCATTCGACGAGCCGCTGGGCGCGCATCCCGCCAATGCGAGCGTGCCGCCCAAAGCGGCCACGGCGCCGCCGGTGATGAACTGCCTACGAGAAAAACGTTCCATGATGCTTCCTCCCTTACGTTGCCGACGTCGCGCACCGGCGTCGGGTATCCCAGGCGCTTACTCCCTGATCAAGCGCTGTTCCCAGACTATCGTTCTGCGGTCGAGCGACAATTGTCCGTCGGGGTTAAATGCATAACCCGCGGTATAACCCTCTTGCAAGCTGGACTTTCTTGGGTATTATGGGAGGGCGATTGAGGGGAGAAGCGTGACCGAGAAGGCGCAACAAGGGTTCGTCGATCGATGGAAAGCCGTGCTGCTTCGGGTGGCGGCTATTCCCTTCGTGTTTTTCGGCGTGGGGTTCTACCGCGCTTGGCTTGCAACGTTCTTTCGCTACGATGCGTTTCCAACCATATCGGTGTTCGATTACTTTTTGTTCGAAGGGGCGATCGGTATCGTCTCCTTGGCGTTGGCCTTCGCGGCGCGCCGTGTGACGCCGCTATGGGCGAACCGCAAAGCGGTGCTGGCCACGGGCGCGTGCATGGTGGGCGGATCGGCCCTCATCGTGTTGGCATGCTTCGCGGTGCCGTCCCCGGCGTTGAAGGTTGCGGGGCTGCTTGCGGCGGGCGGTGGCCTGGGGTCGCTCATCCTCATGTGGGCCGAGTTCTACGGCTCGCTCAACCCCATGCGGGTGGCGCTGTACCACGCCATGGCCATCTTCGTGGGCGAAGTGGTGAAGTGGCTGTTCATGGGCATGTCGGTGCCGTATCTCGCGTTCTTCTCCATCGTGTTGCCCATCGTGTGCCTGGCGTGCGTGCGTTCGAGCATGACGCGTCTGCCGGAGCGTGATCTGCCTCCTGCCATGAAAGAAGGCGACCCGAAGACCATCCCGTGGAAGCCTATCCTGCTGATGGCGGTATGCACGTTCGCGGGCGGCTTCGGGGCCCTGCCGACGCAGCTGCTGGTGCCGGGCAACGTGCTGGGCGCGATGTTCGTCACGGCGCTCGTGTTCTTCGGCGTGCTGTCTGCATCGCGCTGGTTCAACTTCGACACCATCTACCAGCTGGCTTTTCCGCTGTTCATCGTCGGATTCCTGTTCGTTATGCCCACCTTCGGGTCGAACGCGCAAATCATGGCGCTGTGCTACGATGCGGGCTACACCATGCTGTCCATGTACATCATGATCGTCATGAGCAACATCACGTACCGGTTCGGCGTGAACGCGGTGTGGATCAACGGCATCGAGCGCGGCATCCGCTACGTGGTCGAGCTGGTAGGGTGGCTCGCGTTCGCCGGTGCGTCGGCGCATTTGGGAGAAGAAGCCACGTCTATCCTGTACGGCGGCGTGGCGGTTGCCGTGGTGCTGACGTTCGTCGTGATCTTCTTCACCGAGCGCGGGCTGTCGGCGAAATGGGGCGTGGTGCTGAAGGACGACCCGATGGGCAGCGCATCGGCTGAGGGGCGGATGGCCATTCGCGTGTCCGACCTTTCGCGCGCGTACAATCTCAGCCCGCGGGAGGAAGAGGTGCTGCAGCTTATCGCCCAGGGTGACACGGTGGCCGAGATCGAAGAGGTTCTGTACGTGTCGCAGGGCACGGTGAAGGCGCACATCAACCATATTTACCGCAAGTTCAACATCCACAGCAAAAGCGAGCTGTTCGAACTGCTCAACGATGTGGAGAAGCCTGTGCGCAAGGGTCGCCGGTCTTCTTCGTCCGCTTGGGAGGACGAAGAACGGCAAGCAGGATAGGGGCGGAACCGGTTGCGCATGCAAGAACGGCTCCTCGGCGAGGGTTTGCCGAGGAGCCGTTCTCTGCTGTTGCGCGCTTGACGCGCGGAGTAGGTTAGTTGGCCGCGCCCAGGCGGTCGTCCAGCGGGTCGATGGGCGGGATGTCCCAGTTGTCGCCGGGCAGGTGCGGCGCCATCTCGTCTTCGTTGCCGGCAGCGGCCAGGCGGGCGAAGTAGTCCTTCGTCTCCTTCACCACCACGCCGGACAGCGCGATGAGGGCGATCATGTTCGGCAGCGCCATCAGGCCGTTGAAGATGTCGGCGATGGTCCACACGGCGGCCACGGTCATGTAGGGGCCGATGAACACGGCGGCGATGTACAGCCAGCGGTACGTCTTCACGGCTTTCATCGAGCCGTTGCTGAAGTACTCAAGGCAGCGCTCGCCGTAGTAGTCCCAGCCCAGGATAGTGGTGAAGCCGAACAGCACCAGACATGCCATCAGCACGAATGATACCACTTCGCCGGGGATGAAGGGTAGTCCTGCCTGGAACGCGGCGGTGGTGACGGCCGCGCCTTCGAGTCCGGGGATCTGGTACGCGCCCGTCATGACCAGCGCCAGGCCGGTCATCGAGCACACCACGATGGTGTCAAGGAACGTGCCGGTCATGGACACGAGACCCTGGCGCACCGGCTCCTTCGTCTGAGCGGCGGCAGCGGCGATGGGCGCGGAGCCCAGGCCGGCCTCGTTCGAGAAGATGCCGCGCGCGATGCCCTTCTGCATGGCGATGATGATGGCGCCCAGCATGCCGCCCGCAGCCGCCTGCAGGCCGAACGCGCTTTCGAAGATGGTGACGAACGCGCCGGGGATCTTGTCGAGGTTCGTGACGATGAGCAGCACCGAGAGACCCACGTACAGAACCACCATCGCGGGGATCACGCGCTCGGACACCTTCGCGATGCGCTTCAAGCCGCCGATGACCACAAGGCCCACCAGCACGGCCAGCACGATGGAGCCGATGACGGTGAAGATGGAGTAGTCCATGCCAAGGATGCTCACCGTGGCGTTCTTCTCGGGGTCGAAGAACCCGGTGATGGCGCTGGAGATAGAGTTGACCTGCGTGAACGTTCCGATGCCGAACAGGCCCACGCACATGCCGAAGAACGCGAACAGCTTCGCCAGCCAGCGCCACTTCATGCCCATGCCGCGCTCGATGTAGTAGAACGGGCCGCCCAGCACGTGGCCGGTCTTCTTGTCGACGCTGCGGTACTTCACGGCAAGCAGGCCTTCGGAGAATTTCGTCGCCATGCCGAACAGCGCTGCCAGCCACATCCAGAACATCGCGCCGGGGCCGCCGGCGACGATGGCCGTGGCCACGCCGACGATGTTGCCGGTGCCGATGGTGGCTGACAGGGCCGTGCACAGCGCGCCGAAGCTGGTGACTTCGCCTTCGCCGCCGGTTTCGTTCTTGATCATATAGCGCAGCGCGCGCGGCAGCTGCCGGAACTGCACGCCCCGCAGGCGCACGGTGAGCAAAATGCCGCCGAACAAGATCAGCACCATAAGCGGCACGCCCCAGATGAAGTCGTCTATAGCGACGAGCCCATCGTTGATCATACTAAAAAAGCCTTCCACCACGATCCTCCTTCAACCAACTTCGTTCGGGCAACTTCTGCGAAACCCGTGTACGACGTGGCTGTTCTGGAGGATGCGAAGGAAAGCATAGGATCATGCTCGCGCGACAAGCTAGGTAGCTTTGCTCTGTCCTTTTGCCTGAGAGTTTCAGCGGCATCGCGCTTGCGGCGATGCGCCTTGCCCCTTCGGCACCCGATCCGACGATCGGGATTCTCCAGAGGCCCCTTCCGCGCCCTGTCTCGCAAGATCCAGGACGTATCAACGGGGTGACGCTATGAAATTGTGCAGCTGATTGTAACAAGGAATGCATCCGTTGGTAACCCGTTATTTGACTTTTTCGTGCTAAAGGGATTGTTGCGGGACGGTGTCGATGCCGCTACGAGCGGAACACCGTTCGCATGCCTCAGCTGCGGACGGCGACGGTCTCCTTACTGTTGCTGCTATTGCAACATTTTCACACGAGGAGGTCTTCTATGGCTCCCCAGCCAACTGTTCCTACCTGTCCGGTTTCGCGCGCGGGTCGCTTGCGCGCGTTCTTCGTTCTGATAGGGCTGGTCGCCCTCTGTCTTCTGGCGTTCCGCTCGCCGGCGTTCGCCGAGGAAGCCCAGCCCGATCCGTCCGACGACGCGCCTACGCCGCGCGCGGCGATGGACGTGACCGACAAGGTGTCCGTCGACGGCGTCAAGCTGCAGAAGAAATCGGGCGACAGCTGGTTGGACATTCCCGCCGGCACCACGCTGACCAGCGGCGCGTACGTGCGCATCTATATCGACTGGAGCATTCCCGATATGACGGACGTGCATGCGGGCGACACGTTCACGTTCACCGTCAACGGGGATGATCACTTCCTGGCCAGCGATTTCGGCCCGGTGAACCTCGTCGATCCCACGACCCAGAAGGTGATCGGCTCGTACGTGGTCAACGGCAACCGCGATGCGAACGGCAGCATGATCCCCGGTCAGGACATCACTATCGTGACCACGCTTTCCGACGATGGGGCGCAGTTCCCCTCGCTGCACAATGGCTTCTTCTCGCTTGAGGGCTACGTGACGGGCCAAGGCAACGATATCGTGTTCACGGTTAACGGCCAAGCGCTTCCGTCTATCGGCGTCGAACCGCCTACGACGGGCCCGCTGCCCGATACGCCGCTGATGAAGTACGGCTCGCAGGTAGCCGGCCAGAACCAGATCGTGTGGAGCATCGGCGTGAACCTGGACAACATCGTGGACGCGTACGCGAACTATGCCGTGGGCGGTTCCGACCCGTCGCCGCAGCAGCGCAACCTGTTGCTGACCGACGACTTGCAGGGCGGGCAGGCCATCACGTCGGGCGGCGTGACGGTGTACATGCCCGTGGTGGCCACCACCGACGCGGGCGAGGCGCAGACCGAGCAGTACGCGGCCTATCCCATCACCGACCTGTTCGCGCTGACCGACAAGTCGGCGGCCGACGGCATGACGCAGGACGAGTTCGCGAGCAGCGTGCGCATGGCAGCCGTGCCCACCATCGGCGTGTGGGAGAACCGCGTGGTGTACATCGGGTTCGGCAACGTGCCCACGGGCAATGGGTCGAGCCCGCTCAATATCGGAAACATCCTGGACGGCCAGGGCGAGGCGGGACTTTCCTGGCTGCTGGAAGAAAAAGGCGCCACGCCTGCTCAGAAAGCCATCATCATGAAGTACTTCAGCGCCTCGGGGCCGAACAAGGGCGACTTCACGTCGTTCATCGTAGAGCTGCGCAGCGACGCGTCCGAAACCGGGCAGTACGAGAACAACGCCACGCTCACCTATGGCGACAGCGGGTCGGAAGCGGCGCCCGGAAGCGCGCATTTCACCGTGATCTCGGGCGGCGTGGAGGTGAAGGACGGCAAGGCCGTTCTGAAGAAGGTGGACGCGGGCAATCCGGACGCCACGCTGCCGGGCGCCGTGTTCAGGTTGGAGAAGATGCAGCCTGACAACACCTGGGCGACGGTTGCGGGTTCCGAGCAGCTGACTACGGATGGAAGCGGGCTGATCACGGTGACGGGGTTGCTGTTGGGCCAGTACCGTTTCGTGGAGATGGTGCCGCCCGTCGGGTATGAGATGACGAGCGAGTCGGTGGAATTCGCCATCACGTCGACTACGCTGAACCATACCGCGAACGTTACGGCCGAGAACAGGAGGGCCCCCGTGCTGGGCAAGGTCGTGCTGACGAAGGTGGACGCGGACGCGCCGGGTACGGTGCTGCCCGGCGCCGTGTTCAAGCTGGAAGAGCAGGCGGCGGACGGGTCGTGGGTCGAAGTGCCGGGATACGAGTCGCTTGTCACCGATGGCAGCGGCTTGATCGAGGTGGAACGTCTCGCGATGGGCGCGTACCGCTTCGTGGAGCTTTCGGCTCCCGAGGGTTACGAGCTGGAGACGGTGCCGGTGGAGTTCACGCTGGCCGAGGACGCGCCCGGCCTTGCGGTGGCCGTGACGGCTACGAACGTGAAGACCCCTGTGCTGGGCGGCGCGCTGCTCACGAAGGTGGATGCCGACGATGCGACGACGGTGCTTGTCGGAGCGGTGTTCAAGTTGGAGCAGCATCTGTCCGACGGGACGTGGGCCGTGGTCGACGGCTTCGACGCGCTTGCCACGAACGACGAGGGAATCATCGAGGTGCATGGTTTGCCGGTGGGAAGCTACCGCTTCGTAGAGACGGCCGCCCCCGAGGGCTACGTGTTGGATGAGACGCCGGTTGAGTTCGGAGTGGAAGTGGGCCAGCCCGAGCAGGTCGAACTCACTGTGGAGAACGCTCCGGTGCCGCCCGACCCGGTTGACCCGGTGGATCCCAACGATCCCACCGACCCGACCGACCCGGCGAAACCCGTCGACCCTGCCGCGCCGGGCACCCCATCGACCTCGCAACCGTCGACTCCGAATGCCCCGGGCAAGACGTCCTCTGCATCGTCGATCGCCCGCACCGGCGACGCTGTTCCGCTCGCCGTTCTGGGCGCGCTGGGCGCAGTCGCGATAGGCGCGCTCGCCACGGCGCTTTTGGTGGCGCGGCGGCGTGCGGGTCGTCGCTAGCCGTTGTTGGAGTAGTTGTCGGCGTTCTCTTTGAGCTTCGCCAGCACCGCGACGAACGTGTCGAGATCCGCCTGGTCGATACCCTCGATCAGGCGGTCCGCCGCGTCGACGGTAACCGGCTGCGCGGCCATGACCAGCTCGTGCGCCTTGTCCGTCACCGAGATAGCGTGCGCGCGGCGGTCGGACTTGTGCTGGTTGCGCACCACGAGACCCTTGCGCTCGAGCGTGTCGAGGTAGCGGGTGATGGTGGCCTGCTCCTTGCGCGTGCGTTCCGCCAGTTGCTTCTGCGAGAGTTCGCCCGCGCTGTCCAGCTGGTTGATGAGGTTCCATTGGCCCGGCGTGATCTCGTAGGGCTTGAGCGCGGTTTCCAGCGACTTGGCGATGGCGCGCTGCGCGTCGTACACGAGGAATCCGATGAGGCTGTTATGCTGGTTGATCATGCTTGACCTGCTTCTGGCATGCCGCGCGAAGGTGGGGAGGGGCGTGCGGGCGGTCCGCACGCTGCGCTGGCCACGCTGAACGGCGATAGGGACTATAAAGTACCTGCTCAATTAATCACAATTGACCGGAACCCGTCAACTTCTTTGCGTCTCGCGCGTCCAAAAACCACGCCGCCGGTATCTAAGACCGCACTCGCGCTGCCTCTGCTGATGCTGCTCGCGTCTGCATGTCGTTGAAGCCGTCATTAACGTCTGTGATCGACGGCGATGGTTGCGCGCAAGCAATCTCGCACGCCGCAGGGCCGTTTCTGCACAAAAAGACGCGACGTGCGACACCTTGTCGGTTGCCGCATTTCGCGCAGTTTTGGTTGCTTTGGAAAACGCCTGATCGATATTGTAGCGATCGGAGGAGTATGGAAGGCTTCGTCGACAGGACGGTTGGAAAGCTCTTTTCGAGGCTTCCAGGCGTCGCACGTCGCGGCTTTTTGTGCAGAAACGGCCGGATCGCGTGCATTGGCTCAAATCGGGCGATCCCTATAGCCCAAAGTCCTGCTCGACTGCTGCCGAATTCGACAACAGGCCTCTGACCGTTACGCTACGCACGTGGTTTTGTTGCGAACGGCTAAGCATCGTAAGATGCGTTGGATAGCTCGATGATCTCCTGCTTGCTGTGAACTTCAAGGGTGGCGTAGATTTTCTTCGCGTGGGTGCGCACGGTGTTTTCAGAAACGTACAGCTTCTTGGCGATAGTGGGGATGTCGTAACCGTGAGCAAGAAGCGCGAACACCTCTGCCTGCCGCTTGGACAAGCCATGCGTTTCGGCAATTCTCCGGCAGTTCTCATCGATGAGGTCTATCGGAGTCGAAACTTCGACGGGAGTTTCGGTCGCAATTGCCTCCTGCGGCGCGCAAGTCTTGTCGGCATTGCTGGAAGAGGCTTCTCGCGGCGCCCGTGTGACGAAGAACATAACGATGGAGCACCCGTACAGCAGCGCAACGACCGCTATCGTAACCGTTGCCTCCTGCAGCAGCCCTTGTTCGCGGACGGCTTCCATGGCGAAGTTGCCCAGCCAGTTCGCGCAGTAAAACAGACCCGAGAACAGGCCGTACACGCTGGTTAATCCTAAATTTTGCTTCGAGCTCACTTCGATGCTATCAATCATCACTATCATCGAGAACACGACGAATGCGATCCCGCTGACGTATGGGACGATGATGCGCAGCGGCGGTTCCAGCACAAGGAACAGCAGCAGCGCCGTCGCTATGATGGGAAACAGCACCGAGAACGTTTTGGTAGGGGTCGTTTCTCGCCTTGCTCCTAACCACGCGATGCCCAGAACGAGCGCGGCGATGATATTCTCGGAATGCACCATAAGCGATTGCTGTACGAATGTCATGCTCGCGGTAGAGTCGTGCGAGATGACGACGATGGCCGGGGCCGCCAGTCCAATCATGGCGATGCACAGCAGCGGTTTCCAGAAGGTGGCCAGCAGTGTGCCGAATGGGACGGTGCGCTGAGGAACATGGGAACGGTTTTCGCGATTGGCAAGTCTTTGGTGGGAGAACAGCGCCGCAACATTACATGCGGCGAGCACGGCGATAGTCACTGCTATGGCCGATGGTTCTAGCGTGAAAAAGGCGAGATAGGGAACCGCCGACAGGACGGATCCCAGTACTAGCTCGATCTTTGCCAAATCGGAGCCGTCCGCGAACAAAGCACGTGCCCAGCAGAAGAAGCAGCATGTTGTGCCGATGCCCATGCACGTGCTGGCTGAGATGAGAACTGCGGGATTTTGGGTGAGCGTGGACAGGCCCATCAGCGTGACGGCGGCGGTCAGCAGCGCGGCGGCGGCTGGTAGCGGGCTGCGATTGAACAGCGTCGGAGCGCAGTATGCCCCTATGACGAACACGAAGAACGTTAGCATGTTGCTCAGCGAGAGAGGCGCGCTCCAAAGCAGCTGAGCATTTTCGCCGAGCGCTGTCTCAGGCAAGAGAGCGAAACCCCAGAGGGAAAACGAATTGAGCGCGAGGAAGCATGCGAAGCCCGTGGCCGCGAGCAAGATATTCGCGATGGTTTTCTGCATGCATTCCCCTCCTGCGGGCATTGTACCCGATAAGTTCGTTTGGGACATGCTGATTCGATCGTCGAAGAGAGGTCGATCTGCCCATTTTCCAAGAATTCACCCGATCCATGTGAACGCCGGGATGCGAAACGCTCGCTGTGGGTGAACGTTTCGGCGAACACGGCGTGCTAGATTCAAGCAGTTGTTTCAATCGGATCAAGGAGGGAATCATGGAACTGAATCGTCGTGACTTTTTGAAGGGCGCGGGTGCGATCGGCGCGCTGGGGGCGATGGGGACGCTGGCCGCTTGCTCGCCTGCGGCGCCGAAAAGCGAAGGGGCGAACGGTGGCGCATCTTCGGACGGAGCGCTGACTGCGCAGTCGGCTACCCAGAAATGGAGCTTCGAAATCCCGCCGGAGCCTATCGCCGACGCCGATATTGCTGAAACGTTCAATGCAGACGTCGTCGTGGTCGGCGCAGGCATGGCGGGCACGTGCTGCGCCGTTTCGGCGGCCGAAGGCGGGCTGAGCGTTATATTGATCGATGCGGGCACCAAGGCTATTTCGCGTGGCGGATCGAACCAGGCCATCGGCACGAAGTACCAGAAGGAAATGGGTATCGACTACACGCCGAAGGATGCCTTGGAGCATGTGAAGATCGAGCAGCTTGCCGGTTTCTACAGCATGGATAAGATGAAATGGTCGCGTTGGCTCCAATACAGCGGCGAATCCATGGACTGGATGATCGACAAGATGACCGCCAAGGGCCTGAAGGTCAATCTCGAGCCTCCGTACGCCGATCCTGATGGTACGCTAGCCGCGCCGGCGTCGGTGCACAACTTCTGGAATGACGAGAATCCGTTGGGCGTGTTCCAGGGTGCGCCGCTGTGCGCTCAGGCGTACGCCGACACGCTTACGCAGGATCTGGGGCAGCAGATCCACTTTCAGACCCGCGGTGTGCAGCTGATCCGCGAGGACGATAACACCGGTCGTGTGAGCGCCGTTATCGCGAAGCGCGCCGACGGCACGTATGCCAAGTACGAGGCTACGAAGGCCGTGGTGTTGGCCACTGGCGACTTCTCAAAAGACGAGGACATGATGGCCAAATACGCGCCGGATATTTACAACGCGCTGAAAGATCAGCTCACGTTCGGCGAGGATGCGGTAGATTTCGATGCCGGCATGAACTACTCCGGCCTCATGCCGGGAGACGGCCATAAAATGGGATTGTGGGTCGGTGCCGGTTGGCAGAAGGTGTTCCCGAATCCCTGCGCCGTCAACGGAGGGGTTCCCGGGCCCAGCCACTGCGTCATCGATAACTTCTGGGGCATCAACCTCAACATCAACGGCAAGCGCTTCCAGAACGAGAACACGAACTTTGCGTTCGGCGCTCGCTCGCTGCTGACGCAGCCTCAAACCACCGGGTTCGGCATCTGGGATACTGCGTACGCTCAGACGCAGGAAGAATGGGAGACGCTTGGTTGCTCGGTGAACAACGTCACGCCGCAGAAGCCGCTTACTCCCGAGCAAATGGTGGCCATGTGGGATGCAAACGTGGAGAAGGGCACCTACTTCAAAGCGGACACGCTAGAGGAGCTTCTCGACCAGCTTGAGGGCATCGACAAAAAAGAGGCCCTTGCTTCCATCGAGCGCTACAATACCTATGCGGAACAGGGTTACGACGAAGAGTACCAGGTGAATCCCAGTATCCTGTTCCCTATCAGCACGCCTCCGTTCTACGGTGCGAAAACCACGGGCGTTACCTTCCTCACGGTCATGGGCGGTTTGCGAACGGATGCGAACTTGCAGATTTGCGAGGATGACGATACTCCCATCGAAGGCCTGTACTGCGTAGGCACCATGATCGGTGATTTCTTCGCTGGCACGTACAACTTTGGATTGCCCGGCCAGAACCTGGGCGCCTGCTGCTGTACGCTCCCGTACGTGCTTGGCCGCGATTTGGCCAAGCTGTAAAACTCGCGCAGCAAACTGTGCTGGAGCCCGTGCGCGACGACCTCTCCCTCCCTAGGCGTCGCGTGCGGGCATAATCGCCGCCGACTTGCGCGGCGCGTGCGGCGGGACGCGCGGGGCCTCTGCCGAGGCGGCTCCGTTTCGCATCCGTCTTTCCTTGGGCGACGTTTGTTTAACGCGTCCCGGCTTTCTTCTTTGCGGGTGGACCAACGTTCGGATCGGTTTCTCCTTGCGTTTGTATCTAGGCCCGGGAGTCCGAATGTTTCACGTGAAACATTTGTCCGGCGCAGCTTCCTTTTGCTTCCTTGCGTGCAGTTGCCCCTTTAGCGCACAAGAACTTTGACGTTCGATGTTCGGAGGCGTCGAGCAGGATCCGCTGATGCCGGTTCGGCGCAGCGAATGCCTTCGAGCGTGGCAGGAAACAGCCGAAAATGATCATCTGGAGCCGCGAAACGAGCCCTCGCGGTGCCGCCGTTTTCGGAGCTTAGGCACCTTCCCAGGTGAGAGGGCCGCTGTGCTTGCCGTCACGTAGAGCAGCTCTGAACTGAGGATCATATTCAATGTTTCACGTGAAACATGCGTACGTTTTTACCTGTTCGCCACGTATAACTCTCG
>OGGQ01002974.1_pt1 | contig 16933 bp, 14 predicted proteins | sample 1571191 | NCBI WGS metagenome assembly OGGQ01 (sample SAMEA2582061, study PRJEB24529) | metagenome | biome: Human gut stool | place: China | collected 2011
TCACCCAATCTTATCATAGAAGAATCTTATTTACAGACTTTTCTTCACAGCCTCGAAAAGCTTATTTTTTAAGCCTTTCACCCAATCTTATCATAGAAGAATCTTATTTACAGACTTTTCTTCACAGCCTCGCTAAATTATTTATGCCTTCGATATTTTTTATTATATCGAAGGCATTTTTATTATCCTTGATATTCCATTTTATACGGTTCCGTAAACAATATTTTGCCGTCATCTTCGTCTATTAAAAGTCTATATAGATTTCCTTCATTAGTCATCACATATAAAAAGCTAATTTCGCTTTCTATCCATTTTACATCATCAAGTATTTTATTTTTATCTATGTAACTCACGGCTTTGCGTTCACCGTCAATAAAAGTTATGTTATTATATCCGCATATACTGAGACTACCGTCTTTTCCTATGGCTAGTACTGCGTTTCTCATAAGCTCCGTACTTTCTGCATTATCCATAAGCTTAGTGAATTTTAACGTACTTTCTTTTTCTCCCATAAAACAAGAGATGTTTAATCCGCTTCCCCACAATGTATCATCTTCTTTTATCACATATAAAGCTTCATAGTATGAATCATAAGACTTTACATTATCCATTATCTTAATAGGTTCAAGGACGTTTTCTGTTGTTCCGTTTCCAAGCTGACCGTAATAGTTCAGTCCCCAGCCCCAAAGACTTCCGTCCTCTTTTAATGCGTATGATATATTTTTCTCCAAACTGTTATCCTTTTGAATCTCAGCCACATCATCAAGTATTTTGACAGGTGCAAGAACATTTTCCGTTGTTCCGTTTCCGGCTTCACCTTCTCCGTTATATCCCCAGCTCCATAATGTACCGTCATTTTTTAGTGCATAGGCAAATGAATATGTTTCAAAGGAGCCATCTCCCACTGCGGCTGCTGTTACATCTTTAACATCATCCATAATTTTTAAAGGTACATTGACTCCTTCGGTCGTGTCATTTCCAACGGCTCCATATTTATTGTTTCCCCACGCCCACAGTGTATTGTCTGTTTTAATTGCATAAATCGTCGGGTCTCCTCTGTCATAACTCCTTACTATAGTTTTGACATTATCTAAAATTATTTGTGGTTTGGCTGACTCAATATAGTCAGACCCTTGGCCAAGTTCACATCCGCAGGAATCTCCCCAGGACCAAAGTTTTCCGTCTTTATCTATTGCAAAAGCAGGAGGTCCGCTTACATCTATGCTCTCAACATTTTCTAATAATTTTCCTGTTTTTTCACTAAGATAGGGTAAACTGTTTCTGCGATATGATATATCATATAAATCTCCGTTTTCGGTTATGGCATATCCATATGTTGAATATTTTACGTTATCTAAAATTTTTGTATATGTAACAGAATTATTATCCTCAGCCTCTATCACCCATAAGCTATTATCGTTCTTAATAAAATGTGGCTCAACATCAAATTTTGCATCATATTTAACTATGCTTTTAACATCATTCAAAACTATTTCCGGTTTTGTACTTGAATCTTGAAACATTTTTAAATATTCATCCACTTCTTTTGTCTGCCAAGACCACAGGTTATTATTTTCGTCTAAATAATAATTTAAATATATGTAATCGCTGTCATACCATATTTTATTTTCAAGAGAGAACCTTTCAATATCAATTTCTGTATTTTCTTTTTTATTCATATAATGCGCATTATCAATAGTATTATTTTCTAATGCATCAGATTTAAGGCATCCCACAGATGCAACCAATAACACTGCTGCTAAAATAATAAGAACTGTTTTTTTCATAAGTATCACCTCATAGTTATATATTTTAAGTTTTCATCCAGCTGTGCATTACCATAAATCAATATTTATTCTTCAAACTCTATTTTATATGGTTCGGTAAATAATATTTTTCCTTTTTCAATCTCATCGGCTACAAAACAATATAGTTCTCCATTATAAGTCATGGCAAACATAGTGTTTACATATCCATCTATCCATTTTATATTATCTAATATTTTATTTTTATCTATATAACTCATTGTCCTTCGCTCACTATCTATAAATGTAACATTACCACATATCCACATATTTGTAAGCTTCCATCGTTCCCTATTGCAAAGACAATATCATCTATTTTATTTATATTTTTGACATCATCTATCAGTCTGATAAACTTTAAATTACTTTCCTCCCCTATAAAATAAGAGATGTTTAATCCACTTCCCCACAATGTGCCATCTTCTTTTATCACATATAAAGCTTCATAGTATGGATCATAAGACTTTACATTTTCCATTATCTTAATTGGTTCAAGAACGTTTTCTGTTGTTCCGTTTCCAAGCTGGCCATAATAGTTCAGTCCCCAGCCCCAAAGGCTTCCGTCTTCTTTTAATGCATATGATATATTTAAGCTGTTATCATTTTGAATCTCAGCCACATCATCAAGTATTTTGACCGGTGCAAGAACATTTTCCGTTGTTCCGTTTCCGGCTTCGCCTTCTCCGTTATATCCCCAGCTCCATAATGTACCGTCGTTCTTTAATGCATAGGCAAATGAATATGTTTCAAAGGAGCCATCTCCAACTGCATCTGCTGTTACATCTTTAACATCATCCATAATTTTAACAGGTACATTGACTCCTTCCGTCGTGCCATTTCCAACGGCTCCATATTTATTGTTTCCCCACGCCCACAGTGTATTGTCGGTTTTAATTGCATAAATCGTCGGGTCTCCTCTGTCGTAACTCCTTACTATGGTTTTGACATTATCTAGAATTGTTTTAGGAGCAGCTGACTCTATATAATCATTATTTTGGCCAAGTTCCATTCCCGTGTTATATCCCCAAGACCAAAGATTTCCGTCTTTATCTATTGCAAAAGAAGCGCTTCCTGTTATATCTGCATAGACAATGTCATCTAATATCTTGACCGGTTCCCTCTCTTGTTCATATTTCACTCCAATATCAGATATTAATTTGGGATTATAATTGAGAAGATATAAATCATCGTTTTCAGTTATTGCAAAACTATCTTCAGCATACTTTACATTTTCTAAAATTTTAATATATGAAACATTATTATTTTCCAAAAGACTTAACTTCCAAAGGCTTTTATCTTTTTTCAGTAAATATGGATTTTCTCCATTTTCAATTATATCCACAGCATCATTTATTACTATTTCAGGTTTAGTTTCAGTATATATAAAGTCTCCAGTTATTCTGTCAAAACAATTTGACCTCCATATCCATAATTCGCTGTCACCATCTATATAAAAATTAATCGATGGCTCTGTATATGATCTCTATTTTTAAATGAATAATTTTCTATATCAGTTTTATCAAAGGATTTTTGATTATTTATAGCTGCGTCACTGTTTAAACTACTATTTTTCTTCATATCGGCACTTTGACAGCCAGGTATTGCCATAAGCATAGCCCAAAAAAGTATAGTAATAAGTCTTTTCATATTGAAGCCTCTTCTCTATCAAAATTCACATATTGTATTCAGGTATGTACTCTCTTTTTTGAAATTGTTTTTATAGTATAGCATTTATAAACAAATTTTTAGTCTTCAAAAAACTCTGCATTGTTTTTTTCTATGTACAGTACAAATGCTCCCGGAAAGCTGACAAAGTAATATTTATCGTCTTCACCTTTAATTGTGCCTATCATTGTACTATCAAGTATATATTCTTCACTTTCTTCATCATTTTTGAGTATACCTATTGTTCCTTCTCTAACTTTTACTTCCGTATTGATGGCATCTCCTGAAAAATCTCCCACATAATCTTTATTAACCCACATTTCAGGATATAGTGAATAATTGCCATTCATAAGTCTGATATAATACCATCCATCTATTTCTCCTATAACTTCTACAGCTGTTCCTTTTGGTAAAACTTTAACTTCTCCAGAATCTTCGCTTGCTCCATAATAAGCTGTTGTTTCTTTGGTTATATACTTTTCCTCGTTTATATTTTTGAAATAAATATTGGGATTATCATTAGTAATATACCAAGAGGGAACATATCCTTCTATTTTTATTTTTGTAAAATGCTCATCTTCTCTGTTAAGCACTGTTATACGGCTGTTACTGTTGTTAATGCCATAAGGATTTATATACGCAGATGGTCCAGCCGCAGAAAAATTCTCTGCATATACCCCATCAATACTGTTGTAAAGGTACAGATTAGGAACTTCTTTTAAGAACATCACATTTTCCGAATCACTATTAACCTTATTATCTTTATTAAAATAATACTGTGCAGCATTTAAACAAAGACTGATTGTTAAAGCAGTATATAAAACTATTGAATATTTTTTCATATCAATCACCTTCATTAGCTCAATAGAATCTAAATTTATATATAGAAAATACTATGTTATTAACTAAAAATCCATATATTAACATATAAATTTACTCTTTAATATAAACAATTCTAATAATAGTTTTATCACAAACTAAAGATTAATAAAATATTAATACTGTGTCTTAATATAAAAAAATTTATAAAATTTTTTATTTTCTGTATACTAATAACCATTCAAATTGAATGGTTAACATTCTCTGTTCAAGTATACCTATGGCATAGTCCTTGACATAGGTATACTTATTCTGTCCGATTTACTTATTGCATTTTAATATATAAATTATTTCTATAAAATAAAGTATTTATTACTTGTCTTTCCTCCATTTTCTCGAAACCTATTTTCTTTTTTAACATATCCTCGTTTTATCAGCTCTTGCAACGCCCTTTTTACAGTGCTCAATGATAAATTCAAATCCCTTGATATTGTTCTCATCGAAGGGAAACAGCTTTGGTCTTTTCTATTTGCCCTATCGCAAAGATATAAATAAACTAAGACTGATTTATTTGATATTTCTGTGTCTCTATATATTTTTAATTTGTCAATCATAACTTTTTTCCACTCCTTTCATGGTTTTCGATATGTTGCATAACGGCTTATCTTGTTCCTGCATTGGGCGTTTGACGGGTTGCTGGAGAGGATTTTTCGGTAAACCGTATTTTTTTGCGATGGCTTCCTCAATAGTCTTTTTATTAGCGTAATGCACCTTCCTCACCACAGCCTGGCGCATTGGGTATGTTTCATTCAGCTCGATTCCCCACTCAAAAAACAGCTTCAGTTTTGTTTTCATTGGCTTTACGCCTGTTCTTGTGACGATGAACGTATCTTTTGGCATGATTTTAAGCTCATCTGGTGTCATCAGTGGTCTGCCTATCATTTGAAGTGACTTAGATTTATCTCTGCCCTGTGAGATACTGCCTGTCATGACTGTCCGATCCCCCAGTGTCTTGGACAATACATTGGCTGCTTCGGAGTTTGGTGCAAAGCCGCCATATATGCAGACCTGGCAGTTATCAATGATGATGTCAGCACCTTCTTTACCATAGTTCTTTTCCAACTGTGCCAATGACTGTATAATAGGCACAAAGCTGATCCGTCTGGAACGGCTGGCGGAAAACATCATTTCCGCAGACTGTATAGCAGGCAGTGTACCGAACTCATCCAGGAAGAACATGACTCTGTTGGGCAGCTTTCCGCCCATTTCATCGGCAATGGAAAGCATTTCTCGATATAACTGTTGTACGATCAAAGAAATGAGGAAATATTTGCTGTTATCTTCCTCCGGCATGATCAAAAACACCGCCGACTTGTTCCTGCAAAATTTTTCCGTATTGATTTTCGTTTCAAAGCATAATAACTGTTCAATTTCAGAATCTAGGAATGCATTCAGCCTGGACAATGCTGTTGAGAGTACAGACGCCATTGCCTGGTCTGAAGTATTCAGGGCGGCACCAGACAGCCATCTTGCTTTATGTTCTTCCGGAAGACGTTCCATCAACAGCTTGAACTGACTTTTGCCTTTCACTTCCGATAGTCCCAATAGATCCTGTATAAGTTTGAACACACTGATGATATGTCTTTCTTCGCCTTTTTCTTCTGTTTCATTTTTCTCTGGTTGAAATAAAATCACTGCTTCCACTTCTCGAATACTTACTTCCTGTGCTTTCGGCAAAAAATCTATGTTTTTTTCAATGCAGTTTTTTCTCATCTGTGCTATTTCTTTTTTACGTTCTTCCAGTGCTTTCTGTTTTCTCTTTTCCTGTTCTAATGTAAGAGCGTAGGGCGAACAGAATTCCGCAATCACCAATATCACAGCCGTGATTAAGCCTTCTGCCGAATCATAGAAAAAGGCATTTTGTCCTGCGTTGGCAGAGTCAAATCCACCAGAATTCATAACCGTTTTCGATATTATCTTTGCATACTTCTCTGCTTTTGCCTTTGCCACAAGGGAATCTGTCTGCAAATATTCATCCATGTAATGGTTCACCATATGAAGCATATTGAAGCCATCGCTTTGGGTTGGGTTTCTCAAATCCAGTACAGAAATATCATAGCCATAATACTTTTTTGCGATGGGAGCATAGCTTCTCAGAAGGTCACCCTTCGTGTCGGTCGTGACAAAACTCATACCTGACGCACAGCAATATTCCAGATTTGGATATAAAAACTTGGCTGTCTTGCCCACACCAGCAGCACCGATCATCAGCGCATGAACATCTCCTTCCTCAACGATTGCTGTAACTGTTTTCTTCTTCCCGAATTTCATCATATTGCATCCAATGATGATGCCTTGGGGCAGGTTGCAAGGAGGCTTTCGCCTCCAGACCTGTGGTTCATATCTCACTCTTTTAAATGCCGCATCAATTTCCTTTGGTGTGGCAAAACTGGCAGACAAAACCACGCCGAGATTGATACAATTCCATACCCTCAAAAATGCCGTAAATCCGCCGTTTCTGGGCGGTTTTTTATTTTCCGGCACTGTGGCAGCATAGGCAGAACGGCATCCTTGCCAGGGTGAATCGCCCTCTTCAGTGGTACTCTGTAACGATAGAAAAGCTATCGTTACAGAGTAGGGCTATCGTTAAGATGTAGAGAGCGTGAGAATCTGCCAGCTTAAATATCGCTTAATATCAGTAAATATTAAAAGATACTCAAAAAGGGGCTTGAAAAACAGCAAGGGATCTGCTATAATTTTATCTGTATTACTATGTCTTTTGGTAGCTTGAGAGGTGAACGCTATGAGCGAGAGAATGGATGACAACTATATCAGCCTTGAAGAAGCAGCTGAATACTTGAACATCAAGCCAGTAACTTTACGGAAGTGGATTAAGCAAAAGACAGACCTCCCTGCGCATCAAATTGGGCGCTTATGGAAGTTCAAACGCTCCGAACTGGACGCATGGGTAAAAAGTGGGAAGAGCGCCATGAGGTAAAATTCTGCAAAGGAAAGGGCTGTTAATATGGCTGAAATAACATTATATAATCAGGATTGCATTGCTGCCATGAAACAAATTGATGCGGAATCTATCGATTTGATCGTTACTGATCCACCATACAATCTTGGCAATTTCATGAAGAAAAGAGATACAAATCTCAAGAAAATGCGCGATAATTTTTTCGGATCTGCCGGATGGGACGACATGGAATTTGATGAATGGTCAAAGTCTATGGATGAATTTTTCAAGGCCTCTGCAAGAGTAATGAAAAAAGGTGGAACCATGATAGTTTTCATGGCCATCATCAAAGTCGAAACTGTAATACAGTTGGCAGAAAAACACGGATTTTACTATAAAACCACAGGAATCTGGCATAAAACGAATCCAATGCCGAGGAATATGAACCTTCATTTTGTAAATTCGACAGAAGCATGGATTTATTTTACATATAAAAAGAAAACAGGAACATTTAATAATGGTGGTGCGATGTTTCACGATTTTATCGAAACATCTGTAACGCCCAACGGAGAACGTAGGTTTGGCAAGCATCCTACCCAAAAACCAGAAAGTCTCATTCAGCATTTTGTTGAGATTTTGTCGAATCCCAATGACACTGTACTTGATCCTTTTATGGGAAGTGGTACAACCGGAGTGGTCTCCAAACGGACGGATCGAAATTTTATAGGTATCGAGTTAGACGAGGGGTATTTTAAGATAGCTCAGGATAGGATTCAGGAGGCACGAGGATGAGACCAAAGGTGATTGATTTGTTTGCCGGGGTCGGCGGATTGTCCCTTGGTTTTGAAAAATGCGGATTTGATGTAATACTGGCAAATGAATATGATCCTTCTATTGCTGCAGCATATGAGATGAATCACAAAGGTACAAAAATGATTGTCGGTGACATTACCGCCCTGGATCTCGAAAAAACCTTTGGCAGCTATGAGGGAAAGGTGGATGTCGTTATTGGAGGTCCTCCTTGTCAAGGCTTTTCACAAAAAGGACAACGAAAAACAATTCATGATGAGAGAAATTTTCTCTTTAAATATTACGTGAGAGTAGTCGGACTTGTAAAACCTCGATACTTTGTAATGGAAAATGTGCCAAATCTGCTGACTGCAGAAGGGGGATATTTCCGTAAGGAAATTGAAGAACTTTTTAATTCTATGGGCTATCAATTGAAAATGGGTGTCCTCAATGCATCAGATTATGGTGTTCCACAAAACAGGCGGAGGGCGGTCATTATCGGTAAACGGAATGGAGACGCACCTGCTTTGCCAAAGCCCCATAATGCAACAGTAACTATTTGGGATGCAATCAGTGATCTTGCCTATTTAAATTCTGGGGAAGGCAGTGAAGAACAGGAATATCGCTTTGAGCCACAAAGTGAGTATCAAAAAAAACTTCGCAATGGAAGCAATGTGCTGTACAATCATGTGGCTACCAAGCATTCTAAATTGGCGTTAGAAAGATTGGCAATGATTCCGCCTAATGCAGGAAGGGAAGTTTTACCAAAGGAACATCTAACTAAGTCGATCTATAGCGGTACATGGACTCGTATGAGGAAGGACGAGATATCGGTTACCATCACCACAAGATTTGATACTCCGTCCTCCGGTAAATTTACTCACCCGTTTCTTAATCGAGCTATTACTGTCCGAGAAGCTGCGAGAATACAATCATTTCCTGATAGTTTTAAATTTACAGGAAATAAGGGATCGCAGATGAAGCAAGTCGGTAATGCCGTGCCGCCATTATTGGCTGAAGCAATAGCCAGTGTGATACTGAATGATATCGAGGAGGATGGAAAGAATGAATAGGCCCGATAACATACTTGTTTATGATGAGATGGATTTGAAGCTGGGAATTAAATCGTCCCTACCCCATGTGAAAAGCACACTTGCCTTGGCTATCTTGCTGTGGGAGTGTTCGGATCATCCGTCAGAGTTGATTTATTCAACACAGAACGGCGATGAGACGGTTATGACTGAGCAGCTTGAGCAGTGGATTATTGACTATCTGGCGGATATTTGCGATGAAGAACAAATATCTCCAGACGATTTAATAGCGGGCTTTAATCAGAACCAACTTTTCAAGTCCCAGATGGAAGCGCTCATGGTTGCTTTTGAGTTGATTTGGAAACTTGCGAAGGTTAGCTTTGTTGACACAACAAAGGCGGCCAGTGCAGAAAGGACTGGTGGTGTCCGTTTTCCTAAGAAGTTGATGTACTCTATCAATATTGACATCATACACAGTGTGATTAGAGGTAACGAGAATGCTTATTGCAGAGTTCTCTTAGCTTGGACAGGATTTAATGTTCCTACGGATCCTGAGTGCGAGAAAACGCTTATCTATCTGCTGACTGCGCTTTCTGAAGGCGCAGTGTTTAAGTTGACGGATGGAAATCGGGATGTGATTTTCAATCAAAACAGCATATACCGTAAACTGTTGGAAACAGCGGATGCGGTAGATGTGAACGGAGATAAAGAAGCCAAAGGACCACTTCGCATCTTGAAATCTATGCTTTCCGAGGGTATGAATCCTTACCTTCAGTATTCTAATGGTAAAGTTACCGTTGCAACACCGAATAGCGAAAAACTTGAGGATTATCAAAAGCGTGTTGATACTCTTTTGCGCTTGTATGCTACAAAAGTCATAGGATTGGATGATTTGGAGGCCGATACAGAAGGCATCAGCCTTGACGATTTAGAAGAGTCTCGTATCAGTAGTGGCACTAATATTCTTCTGTATGGCGTTCCAGGTTCCGGAAAGAGCTGGACTATTGAACACGAATATTGCAGAGCAGAAAGTCATGTCGAGCGACTCGTATTCCATCCTGATTATACATATTCGGATTTCGTAGGACAGATTCTGCCGGATGTTGATGAAGAGGGACTTGTCACATACAAGTTTACGCCTGGGCCTTTTACAACGATTCTTCGGGATGCTTACAGGAATCCGACACAGGAATATATCCTTATCATTGAGGAAATAAATCGTGGGAATGCGCCAGCAATTTTCGGTGAAGTATTCCAACTACTCGACAGAGCCGTTGAACCAAAGAGGGAGCAGGATGTCGTGTATCCCACAGGAACAAGTGAGTACGGTATCACTAATCGGTATATGGCAACAGTCATTTACGGTGATGGCAGCCATAAAGTGCGCATTCCCTCGAATTTGTCTGTAATCGGAACCATGAACACATCAGACCAAAATGTTTTCACATTGGACACTGCGTTCCAACGTAGATGGAATATGCGGCTAATCGAAAACACTTTCGAGAATGTACGCTCCTCTCTGGCCGATGCGGTGATTCTTGATACGGATGTAACCTGGAAGATGTTCTGTACAACAATTAACAAGATTGTGGTGGGCAATAAAGCCAAAATGGCATCTGCTGAAGACAAACGTCTGGGTGTATATTTCGTACATGAAAATGATTTGAAATATGATGAAAATGCCAATTCGACGGATAATAATCTTCGCGGTGAATATAATGCTCTGTTGAGGGCTGAACGGGATGGAGATCTCACTCCGGAACAAAAGACCCGGCTGTATGAAATTCGTGAAGCCCTTAAAAGAATTCGTAAATTCCCAGAGAAAGTTATTAAGTACTTGTGGGATGATGCTTTTAAATTCAACCCGCAGGATCTGTTCGACACCACTCGATTTGACAACTTGGAAGATATCATCCGGCATTTTGTTTTTTCATATGGCAGGAGTCGATTTGATATTTTCAAGCAGACTGTTCGAGATACATTTTTTCCATCGTAATGTAGACGATGCGGGATAAAGGTGGTGATGGTTCATGGATTTGGAGAAAAATCTGCGTGATAGGTGTAAGGTTATTTCTGGTGATGATGGGGACAGTTTTGTTGGCGTGAAAGCGGACACTGATGACGCTATCATATATTTTCCGATAGGATATCAATTGCCTGAGAACGATGTTGATTTGAGAATTGATGTGCAGAATCTATTCGGAGTTCTTTCTGTCTTCATGAAAGAAGATAAAGTTATTGAAGCACGGAAATTTGAAGCGCCGCAGACTGTCGATTTTCCAATCCATGCTTATTTAAAAGTAATAACGTCTTTTTTGCGTACTGGCAGATATTACATTGAAAGTGATCCTGAATACAAGACAAGCACTAAGGGAAATACATCGTGGCCCAGAACAGTTCGAGAACAACGAGCTTTAGTTCAGAAGAACGGCTCTCTTGTTTTTACTAATATGACAGTACGCTCTGTTACGCCAAACGCAGATAAGCAGATTACGCAAATACACAAATTTTGTGTTTATGAGGCTTTTGATAAACTTGGATGGCTCTATGTTCCGTTTAAGCCAGAACAGCCTGGTCCGCACCCAACAATAAAGGAATCCATTTATATCCTTACAAAAAAGTTGGCGGCATCGCATAATGACAATGAGCAGGAGCTGTTCCGGGCAATGAAAAATATGCTTGAATATATGGATGAAAAGAGTTCGGACAAGCAATACTTCTTTGGTACAGATTATTTTGATCGTATTTGGGAACGAATGATCGACAAAGCGTTTGGCATTGAGGACAAGGCTTCGTATTTCCCAAGAACGAGATGGTTGTTGGATTACGGCGCAAACAAGGTAAAAACTCCGCTCTATCCAGATTCTATTATGATTTTTAGGGATAAGTATTATGTTTTGGATGCCAAGTGCTATCGATATGGATGGACTGGTGATGCTGACCATCTTCCGAACGGAGCCGATATTAACAAGCAGATTACCTACGGGGAGTATATAGAACGCACTCGAAGTGTTCCCAACGACAAACTTTTCAATGCGTTTGTAATGCCGTACAATATGGCAGATAACCTTTTTAGGCTGACCTCACCAATTGGCAATATAGGTGAAGCGATCGGTGATTGGCGGACAAATATGAAAAACTATGAAAGAATCCAAGGGATTGTCATTGATACCCGGTTTTTAATGTACAACTACATAGGGATGCCGGAACAGCAAAAGAAAGAGTTGGCCGAAAGCATTGAAAAAGTCCTGTCACGGGGAGCTGTTCCTGCACCAACAATATAAATAAAAACAAGACTCTACTCACAATTAAGCGGGTAGAGTCTCGTTTTTTTACTATAGATTACTTATTGAAAATGTCCTTTACCAGCGGTTGCACCAGGCTGCGAATTTTCTTGATGTCATCCGACACCGTGCGCTGCTTGATGCCCAGCTCGTCCGCCATCTCCTGCTGGGTGGCTCCATCGTAGAGCAGACGGAAAATTTGGGCATACTTCGGTTTTATTTCGCCGAGCATGGTTATGAGATCTTCCAGAATCGTTTCGTAGATAACATCTTCCTCAAACGACCCTTCTGCGGCCGGCTCCGCTCCCTCATCCATCAGTACGGAGAGGGAGGCAGGCTTATTCCGCTCACGGCTGGTCTCTGAGAAGTGCTTGCATTCCTCGCAATGGTTACTCTCTGGGCAGCGGATCAGCTTGCCGTTTTTGCCCTTGACCATGCAGCGGCCATCCCGGTCCTCGCGCTTGATTTCTGCCCAAATCGGCGCCATATACGCCTTGTACTCTTCCTCGGTTGCGTCCACCATCACTACCCGGCACTTGCGGTTTCCGATGCGGCGCCAGGTGACATCCTCCTGCTTGATGCCAAAATCGCGGATGACCTCATCGGATACCACCATCGGGATCTGATACTGCTTGTCCTGTTTTTTACTCTGTTTGTCCATAATGTGGGCCCTCCTTCGACCCGAAAGTCGAAATGAGGACCCACTGCAAAATAGGCATAGCTGGCCATCTGAAAATGAATCCTCATTTCAGTCCTGGCCAACCATTCCAGTGGTCGGCTGTAGTGTTTAGTTGCCCCTCAAAATGTTCTGGAATCATCCTTGATCAGTGGATGAACACCTTGATGGCTACGAGGTTTTCCTCGTTGCCTATATATTACAGCAAAAGAAATAATAATGTAATTTCCATAAAAACCGATGTGACCTGACACATAGAAATAAAGGCTAAATTCTTGTTTTACCATTATTTTTGTGTTATAATTTGAAAGGAAGCGACAATAACGATGCTCTATAGCAGCATGGAGTAATGGGTCGCGTAATGTTATAGATGATTTTGGAGAGACAGTTTGGAAGGAATGTGATAAGAAATGGCTAAAAAAATTTCTGAACTTTTTATGAATAGTCTGTTTGAATATGACAGCTATACATGTAAATTTGAGAAAGATATTGAAAATGTGGCTCCCGACCAACCGCCGAGAACCACATTAAAGCTGATTGCGCAGCATAACCAACCTATCCATTTTTCATATGCACCACAGAAGGGGTTAAATCTTTCCGGCACTGCAGGCGGAATTCTTTCAGAAAACATCCTTGGAAAGCTCTTAGCTATCCCAGACGGTGATATTGATGCTCATATTTCGTTTTTTACGGATTACGGGTTTTTGTATCCAGTGAGCGAAACTGAATATGAAGCAGTAGAAGCCGATACCCTAATGGAATTTGTGAATCGGATAAAAGCCACGGTTACGCTAATGAACTCTATTGCAGCAAAGAAAAACTACACAAATATTCTGATTGGCACCGCATACCTCTTATATGCGCAGCCAATTACCATGCATTTATCTACGGGCGAGTACAGTACCTGTGTTCACGAATTTACGAATCTCGTTCATAACTACTCACAGTTTCCTGATATGCAAAGAAATCAGGAGGTGTTTGATACAAATAAATTTTCTGTGAAAGATACGCTGTTTCCGCCTTCTTATCAGGTTGATATCGGGTATTTCAACCAAGTTAGGAGTTCGACAGGGGCAGGTGAATTGCAATGGTTTAAGAATCTGTTTGCAATGTACACGGGTTTGCCCGACGTAAGTAAGGAATTGCGTACAATCATTGATTTCTTTTTCCATTACCAAAAAGAGGTGGGAGTCTTTAGCACTATTGAGTACAAGAAAATCCGCTACTTGAACGGAAAACAGCCAGACAATTTTTCTGATGAGATGAAAACGGCGTTATTAAAGATTGCCAACATTGTTTTAAGCGAGGAAATCAACTTCAATATCGCAGGCATTCATCCTCGTTATTCCTCGTTAGATTTAAAGCCCACATGGGAACTGGACAATCTTATACAAGCGTTATATTTTTCCATTTTTTATATGAAACCTGGTGTGGAGATCTACAAGAGATGTAAAAATCCAACCTGCAAAAGGGATGTGTATTTTCTTGTAAATGCCACGGCTACAAATAAGGAATATTGTTGTCCAAAGTGTGCGAATGCAGCGGCGCAAAGACGTTCAAGGGAACGAAAACTGTCTCAGAAATAAAAGTAGGCGGTGCTTATCATCACGATAGGCACCGCCTTTTTCAGTCCTTCTTGTAAAACATGGTTTCATAGCCGTCTGCCCGGAGATTCAGCCCCTCTATCCACGGCGGCGTCCTTCCCATCTGTTCACAGACGGCGTCCAGAGAGACATCCATGCTGCATTCAATAATCAGCTCATCGTGGACATGGCCGACGATAAAACAGTGGGACAGCGTCCGTATGGCATACATGAGGATGTCCCTGGAGATGGCCTGGACGATGTTCTCCACGAATTTCGGGCCGTAGGATTCGATGCGCTCCCACTTCTTTGTGCTGCCAACGCCCTCATAGGTGACGGAATCGCCGCCAAACTTGTTTGTCCCCATCTTGGGCTTCACATAACAGAGCTGCCGGCCGGAAGGCAGGACGATGAACAGCATCCCGCTGCGGTAGCGGAACCGGATGCCGTGCGTCTCCGTGTCCAGCCTCTGGCGGACGGTGGTTTTCACCGCATTGTCCACATCCCACCAAAGCTGCACGATGTTCGGATTGGAGGTGCGCCATGCATCCACAAGGGGCTGGAGTTCCTCCTCGGAAAGCCCCATTTCCAGCGCACCCATCGACTTGAGGGCTCCTACCGACCCGCCGTATCCGAGGGCCAACTCGGCAATCTTGCCCTTCTGCCGTAGATGGGCGTTCTGCCCGTGCTTTTCCACCGGCACATGGAACATGGCGGAGGCGCTGGCACAGTAGATGTCGCCGTTCTCCGCAAAGACCTTCAGCCGCCAGGACTCGCCGGCCAAAAAGGAAAGCACCCTGGCTTCGATGGCGGAAAAGTCGGAAACGATGAATTTGTACCCGTCCCTCGGCACAAACGCCGTGCGGATGAGTTCTGACAGGACTTCCGGTACGGAGTCGTACAGGGTGGAGAGCAAGGCGTAATCCCCCGAACGGACAAGGCTTCTCGCGTCCTCCAGATGTGCCATGTGGTTCTGCGGGAGGTTCTGCAATTGAATCAGCCTGCCCGCCCAGCGGCCGCTGCGGTTGGCCCCATAAAACTGGAACATCCCCCTCGCCCTGCCGTCCGCACATACGGCGTTCTGCATGGCCTGGTACTTCTTTACGGAGGACTTGGCAAGCTGCCGGCGTAGCTCCAGCACTTCGGCGAGTTCCGGCGGCGCGGTTTTCAGCAGTTCCTTCACGGCTTTCTTGTCCAGGGAGTCCACCTCAAGACCGTGTTTTGTGAGCCATTCCTTCATCTGCTGGACGGAGTTCGGGTTTTCCAGGGCAGTGAGCTGCCGCATCTTTGCGGAGAGTTCTTCCCTGGAACGCTCATCAATGGCGATGGCCTGTTCCACCAGCACCATGTCAAGCTGTATGCCCCGGTCGTTGATCTCCTGGTCAAGATGATATTCCTCCCATAGAAAATCCGGCACAGGGAACTTCGACAGCTTCTGCTGGATCGCCATCTCGGTTTCCACATCCCGCTTGTTATACGCGATGAAGGTTGACCACTTCACCGGGTCATGCTCCGGGAGGTTGCGCGTCCTGCCGCCGTTGGCCTTGGTAGGCTTACAGGGGACGCAGAAATAGCGGATGAGCGCCTTGCCCTCAGCCATCTTCTGGTTTTCCAGCTTGAGGACTTTGCCGATCCCCTCCAAAGAGAGGGGCAGCCCCATGTACGCGCCCCATACCAGGGAGCAGCGCCAGGAGGATGGGTCAAGGTAATTCCGAACGGTATCGTCCTCTATGCTGTAGGAAGAAAAATACTGCGGGTAGTTCCGGCGCAGCCAAACGGAAATGCAGACCCGCTCGAAGGACGCATTGTACGCCCATTTGATGACGGAATCGTCCGCAAGCGCCCGGATAATCTCCTCCGGCACGGTGTCGCCGGATGCCAGGTCATATACGGTGGCCTCGCCGCCGTCCACGGATACGCCGAAAAGCAGGATTTCAAAATCAGGGGACTCGGCGTACTTATACACGCCGCATTTTTTCAGATCGACATTGGAAAAGGTCTCCACGTCGATGGATAGGGTGTGGATTGCCATAGTGCTGTTACCTCCATAAAAACAGGCGGCAGGGGTTTCGTGCCTGCCGCCCGGTGCGCATTGTTTATTCCTCCGGCTGTTTTGCCGCTTGGCGCTTTTTCTCCCTGTGCTTCTTGAACTTCGTCCAGCACCAGTGCAGAAACTCAGAGATCCAGTACACGATACTGCCGACGGCAAATCCGTACAGGAGAATGAATATCACGATCACATCGAACTGTTTTGCAAACTCATAAAACTCTGTCATATCCATTTACCTCGCATTTTCTTTGAATGGGCGGGCGGCAGCGGTG
>OGGQ01002976.1_pt1 | contig 16932 bp, 12 predicted proteins | sample 1571191 | NCBI WGS metagenome assembly OGGQ01 (sample SAMEA2582061, study PRJEB24529) | metagenome | biome: Human gut stool | place: China | collected 2011
AAGAATAAGTCTGTAAGCGGTTTTTCTTGCTTACAAACTTATTATACGAGGAGGTGTTGAATGATGGACCGCATAGAGGAGGTGGCTCTGGCGATAGACTTTATTGAAGCAAATCTGACTGAAAGGCTTAATCTGGACCGGATTGCGGACGCAGTCCATTATTCCAAATACCACCTGCACCGGGTGTTTTCCGATACGGTCGGCCTGACGGTTCATGAGTACATGAAACGCAGGCAGCTGACAGAATCTGCAAAGCTGCTGGTCTTTTCTGAAAAGCCAATCGTGGATATTGCGCTTCTGTCGGGCTACAGGAGCCAGCAGGCATTTACGAGTGCATTCACGGCCATGTATAAAATGCCGCCGAATATGTACCGGGAAAACGAACGGTTTTATCCGCTGCAGCTTAGGTTTGATTTTGAAAGGAGTTATGAGATGCTGGACAGAACAGAAAGTGCCGGGTGGAAAATTACATTTGCCACCGAGGCAGAAATTCCGTGCTGGATGGAGCTGGTGAGGCTTGTGATAGACGGATTCCCGTACCTGGACGAGGAGGAATATATCCGGGTTTTGAAGCAGAAAATAAGGACAAAACAGGCGCTGATTCTAAAGGACAGAGGGCTTGCCGCCGGTATCCTGCTGTTCTCCTATGAAAACGGCAGCATTGATTTTATGGGGAGTCACCCGCTTTACAGAAAGAGAGGGGTCCCCAAAGCACTTCTCGACAAGGTAATGGGTGAGCTTCTGAGAGGCAGAAAAGTCAGTATTACCACCTACCGGGAAGGTGACAAAGCAGATACCGGGTACCGTGACGAGATTAAGGAGCTTGGATTTGCTGAAGCGGAATTACTGGTCGAATACGGCTACCCGACCCAACGGTTTGTGATGGGACAGGAGGAAAGGCTTCATGAGTGACGGTATGACAGTCCCGTTTCCCGACGAGCTTCTGCATCTGGAAGAAATTAACATGAAGCTTAAGGAGGCTCTGGAGAAAGCGGAGGAATCCGTCAGGAAATCAGAACGGGAATATATGGACACGAAACGGTATATGGTGGAACACCGGGGGGATATTGATCCTCATGAGATGTTTCAAAATGAGATGCTTCTGAAGCAGACGGACCGAAGCGGTGCCTTTGCGGTGGAGCGCCGCGACCGGATTGTAAAGATAAAAGAATCCCCTTATTTTGCCCGCATTGATTTCAGGGAAGAGTCCCGGAAGACAGAAGACAGATATTATATCGGGCGGTTTGCGTTCAATTATGAAAATCAACCGCTTATATTCGACTGGCGTGCCCCTATATCCGGCATGTTTTATGATTTCAATGTGGGAAAAGCCGGATTCCAGGCTCCGGACGGCCCTGTTTTCGGGGAGATAACACGCAAGCGGCAGTTCAAAATAAAAAACGGTCATATGGAATATGCGCTGGAGACTTCCTCTCATGTGCAGGATGAGGTGCTTCAAAAAGAATTAAGCCAGACATCTGATGAAAAGATGAAATCAATCATTTCAACTATACAAAAGGAGCAGAACCGGATTATCAGAAACGAAAAAGAAGGTACCATGATTATTCAGGGAGCAGCCGGTTCCGGAAAAACATCCATCGCCCTGCACCGGATAGCGTTCCTGCTTTACCGGTTTAAGGACAGGCTGAACGCTCGGAATGTGACAATCCTGTCCCCTAACCGTGTCTTCGGCGATTACATCTCAAATGTAATACCGGAGCTTGGGGAGGAGCCGATTTTCGAACTTAATCTGTCGGAGCTTGCGAAGATTCAGCTTGAAGGTTTGATTGAATTTGAACCTGATAAAGATCCGCTTGAGCGGCAGGATGAAGCGTGGGCGCAGAGAGTGCAGTTTAAATCAACGATGGAATTTGTTTCCATGATGGATCGGTACATAGAACAATTGCCGGACTTGATTTTCAAACCCGCCGATTTCGTTTTCGGCAGCTTTACCGCTGAAGGAGAATGGATAATGAAACGTTTTCGCGCGTATAGCAAATATCCTGTCAGAAAGCGGCTTTTGATGGTTGCTGAAGATATCCGTGACCGCTACGAAACGGAGGCTGTTATGGAGGCTGAAGGCGCCCCGCTGCGGACCAGGACGGTAGCAAAAAGCCTGGGTTCCATGCTTACAATGAAAAATACGCTTGCCGTATATAAGGACTTTTATAAAAGAATTGGGAACCGGTCAATGCTTGTCATGCCGTTTAAAAAGACCCTCGAATGGGCCGACGTTTATCCCTTTCTCTATCTTCATTCCGTGATCGAGGGAGTGAAGGAAAGCAGTCTTACGAAACATCTGGTGGTGGATGAGATGCAGGATTACACGCCGGTTCAGTATGCGGCCCTAAACCGCATGTTCCCCTGCCAGAAAACGATACTCGGGGATTTCGGACAATTTATCAATCCCAACCATTTGCACAGTCTGGCGGATCTTCAGGAGCTATATAAAGAAGCGGAGTTTGTGGAGCTTAACAAAAGCTACCGTTCGACCTATGAGATTATCTCCTTCGCGAAGCGCATTCAGGAAGTGGCGGCTTTAGAGCCGGTTGAACGCCATGGGGAACAGCCGGTACTAATCGCGTGCCAGGACACAGCGGAAGAAATCAGAGTGATCAAAGAGGCAATCCAAAAATTCCGGAAGGGAGGCAGCGCTTCACTTGGAATCATTTTAAAAACAAACATATTGGCAGGAGCATTATATAATGAGCTGGGCGGATCGTGTGAAGCAAATCTGCTCACGCCGGAGAGCTCGGTTTTTCGAAACGGAGTCACCATAACTTCGGTTCAAATGTCAAAAGGTCTGGAATTTGATGAAGTTCTAATCCCCCAGGCGGATGACAGAACATATTCATCCCGCTATGACAGAAGTCTTTTGTATATTGCCTGTACACGCGCCATGCATAGGCTGACACTCACATATACAGGCAGAATAACGCCGCTGGCTGTTCTGAAATAAATGCTGTTCGGAAAACACTCTGTTTCCACGCTCTCGGAATTGTGGTAGAATGGAAGAAAGCAGAATGATAAATATGAATTTGAGGGAGATAAAGATAATGGCAAAAGAAAAAGGTTCATTCAAGGAGTTTCTTTCGGCAGTTGCACCAGAATACCAAGCGTTTGTCAAGAAACTTGATAACAAACTTATGGAACAGGGCTGTGAACTCGTCATCAAAGAAGCGAAAAGCGGTTATACCGCTTCATATCGACTAGAGAAGAAAACCGTAATGAACTGGGTATTTCGCAAGTCGGGCATTCTGGCACGGATTTATGGCGACAATGCGGGCAGATATGAAGATATCATCGCTTCCCTGCCTGCCGATATGCAGAAGAAAATGACTACTTCCCGTGACTGCAAGAGACTTATTGATCCAAATGCTTGCAGCGATACCTGTGTGAAAGGTTTTGTTTATACCTTGAATGGCAACGCGCATAAAAAATGCCGGAATGATGGAATGTTCTTCCTGCTTACAAATGAAACAGCGGAGCATATAGCGAAACTGATTTGCGCAGAGGTTAATGTGCGTAAGGCAGCTTCATAGCAGCGAATTTGAAGTTGTATGGAGGGTATGGCGTGAAGCAAGATACTGTAATGAAATTTGTGGAAGCAATTAACACTCAAAATATGCCGCTTATTATTGATATGATGTCAGAAGATTTCCATTTCATTGATACCTATGGTAATAAAGAAAATAAGGAACAAATGAAAACAGGATGGAAAGGGTATTTTGATTGGTTTCCTGATTATCTTATTGAAGTTTTTGATTATATTGAAAGTGATAAGTTTTCTATGATTATAGGTAAAGCAAGTGCTTCATATATGGGAATCAAAGAAAAGTATTGGGAATTTCCTGCTTGTTGGAAAGTGATTGTTAATGGAAATCAGATTCAAACATGGCAAGTATTTTGTGATTCCAAAAAGCAATTAGATTCGATGAAGTAAATTCTAGTTTATCTAGGAGTTGGCAAGGCTGAAATCGTGGATAAGTACCAGCCGGGAGCGCATGCCAAAACCGCCGGTGTCCTGCAAGCAGACGAAGCTTCGTTATAGCAGGCTGACAGAGGAAGATAACAACGGCTGATCCGGAAACCCATTTAAGAGGGCTACGGTATAGCCGTGGCCTTCTCAATGCAAAAGAAGGGCTATCAGCTTACCGCCGATAGCCCTTCTTTTGTTATCACATTCCGCTTGCCGACTGCCCAATCTGAATGTTCTTCAACACTTCCTTATTGGGTGTCAGCCTTCAGGTCCGTCATCAGAAAGATAAATTAAAATCACGCAGCGCCAGCGGCGTAACATTCCCGATGCCGAGCTTTTCCAGCTCCGCTGACGCAAATCTTAATTCTGAAAAAATAAATTCCTCCAGATGGGCCGATAAACCTTCAACATCGGATTGCTCCAGACACTCCATAAACGTATCAAGATACGCAATACAGGCAGTACGGCGCGCCTGATCCGTAATGATGCTGCGCAGCGGATATCCCCATAAAAGCTGTTGGTACAGTTCAGTGTATATATTTCGGATTGCCTGGTAAGGAGCCATGTGCGTGAAAAGCTCAAGAATGCCGTAGGAAGCCAGTTCCTGCCGTCCAAGCCGCTGCAGTAATTTCAGCCGTTCCATAACAAGGGCCCGGTCGGCGGGGGTAAAAGCGGCAGCAGTGATTCTCGATACTTCACGGCAGGACAGGGCAATAATCTGCATGCTTTGTGCATAGTCCAGAAGACGCCTTTGCAAAACAGGGTTGGTAAAGTCACAGTTTTCCGCTATTTCTTCTTGTGGGAGAATCTGTGTTCCCAGACCGTTGAAGGATTTCGTAACGCCGATACTGTTAAGCAGTGTCAGAGTCCTTCTGATTGTGCTGACGGAAACCTGCCGTTCCTTTGCCAGTCTTTCAAGGGAAGGAAGAAAGGTTCCGGCCGGATAAATTTCCCGGTTGATGGCCTTCAAAAGCTCCATGCCGAGTGAGTAACAGCGCTGGGTTGCTTTTTTGTAGCTTGTCCATTGAAAGGGGATCTGCTGTTCCGGAGCCTGCACTGTGATTTTGCTGTCATAGAAACTGCACAGAGCACGGGAAAGCTGCTCCTGAAAGGTTTCTATGGATGAACGGAGTGCGGCCCAGTCTTTCTGACGGCACAGCCGGATCATATACAACAGGGAATTATCACCCTCATACCGTCTTGCAGTAAACCTGATGCTGAAGAGTGGGGCCTGAAAGAACATAAAGATCTGCCAAACCATGCGCATGAGAAGCTCATTTTGAAGAGAACCGTAAATAAGCTGCAGGTGGCGGATCATTCTGTAGGGCGGGAGAATATCCGTACGGAGAGCCAGAGCCTCCATCTGATCCAGGGTTCCGGTGAAGCCTTTTTGAAACCAATCCACTGAGCATAGCTTAACAGCGGACGCATGGAGCGGCTCAATTCAATCAGAGCATCTTTTCTGATGGCATAGAAGTTCTGTATATGGCGGTCGGTATCCTCTGTGTCATAGCAGACCTTCACCAATGCGCCCACGCTTCTGGAAAGGGTGATATAGCCATCATGTTTCAGACGCAGGTAGGCCGAACGGACAGTATCGGTAGAAACTAAAAATAGCTGGCTGGCTTCCTCTATGGTTGGTAGCTGCTCTTCAAAGCGGTACACTCCAAACTCTATCTGCACAGCCAGAGTTTTATAAATAATCTGCTGCAATTCCATTTCATTTTCCAATTTCTGCTCCTCCTGTCGTATAACTAAATTGGTATGCCAGCTATAATATAACATTTTTTTGCGGCGAGTACCACCTTATTTGAGCAGCGGAACTATTCGAAGATTTTATGTATCCGGTATATAAGAAAGCATTTGTTGATTCACTAAAATAAGAGATGCCCCGCAAAGGGGGAGGCAGCAAACTGCCATTTTCCTTGACGCAATGGCTCACGTATGTTATTATCTATAATAGACCGACCGTCGGTCTGTTATAGGAGGATAAGTATGAGAGTAATAAAGGACGCCGATGTGCGGAAAAATGAGATATTGGATGCGGCTACGATTCTATTTGCCGAAAAAGGAGCCGATCATACAAGCGTTGCTGATATTATGACGGCTGTAGGTATCGCGAAAGGAACGCTGTACCATCATTTTAAGTCAAAAGAGGAAATAATGGATGCGCTGATTGAGCGTCAGACCTCCGTTCTGCTTAAAAAAGCTAAAATGGCAGCCGGAGATCAAAGCATGCCGGTAAATGAGAGAATGCTCCGCACTGTCCTGGCCCTTCACATGGACACGGAACAGACGGAGGGGAGGGAAATGATACGGCATCTGCACGAGCCTCAAAATGCACTCATGCACGAGAAGACAAAGCGGGTTATCTTCAGACAGGTGCCTGCCATAATGGCCGGCATTGTCGAGGACGGAATCGCGCAAGGCATTTTTGATGCACCGTATCCTCTGGAATCCATGGAGATGGCACTGTGCTATCTGGATGTGATGCTGGATGACAATATATTAAAACTCGGTAAGACACAGCGTTCGGAAAAAATCAGGGCTTTCCTCTGTCTGTTGGAACGCCTTCTCGGGGCTGAATCAGGGGAGCTTACGGAGCTTGAAGCAGCATTTCAGGCAAGTGAAAGCAAAAGCAGCATATGAGCCGTTTAAAGCGTATAAGCCATAAGAATGCGGTATGCTGCAGAATGATCCGGAAGAACCTCTCAGGAAATAAGGCGGTTTCACTTATTACGATGCTTTTTATCGCTGCCGCCTCCATGCTGCTTTCGCTTTCGGCTCTTCTCACGGCAAACCTGGCCGGAGCGGTGGAACAGCTTATGATGGATGCCCAGACGCCACATTTTATGCAGATGCATACCGGCGCCCCGGGCATAACAAAGCTGGAAGCCTTTGCAAAAGATAATGCCAATGTGGCGGATTTTCAGGTTCTGAATTTTTTGAATCTCAATAACGCTCATATAAGCATCGGAGGAAATTCCCTTGCCGGCAGCGTACAGGATAATGGTGTCTGCGTCCAGAGCGGCCGGTTCGATTTCCTTCTCGGCCCGGATAACCAGCCGGTGAGACCGGGAAGGGGTGAAATCTATGTTCCTGTCTGTTATTACAAGAATGGGGTGGCAAAGGCGGGCGATAAAGCCGTCCTGTCCGGCCATATTTTTACCGTAGCCGGATTCGTGAGGGATTCCCAGATGAATTCTTCCCTTGCATCCTCTAAACGCTTTGTTGTGAGCGAAGCGGATTACTCCCTGTTAGAACCCCTTGGCACCGTCGAATACCTGATTGAATTCCGTCTGAAGGACTTATCAGGCCTCGGCACTTTTGAGGCGGCTTACAGTGCCGCCGGGCTTGCATCCAACGGGCCTGCGCTCACCTGGCCCCTGTTTCGGATGATAAGCGCCGTTTCAGACGGTATTATGATTGCTGTTATTGTATTGGTGGGCATTCTTGTCATCTTTATTGCACTGCTTTGCGTCCGTTTTACGCTTCTGGCCAAAATCGAGGACGATTACCGGGAGATTGGAGTTATGAAGGCAGTCGGAATGCGGGTAACCGACATCAGGAGGATTTACCTGGCGGTTTATGGGTTCCTTGCCGCCGCCGGAAGCGCTGCCGGATTCCTGCTTTCAATTTTGCTGCTGAAACCGCTGCGTGAGGGCATCCGGCTGAATCTTGGCGACGGAGGAGGCGGGGCGTCCTCTCTGCTGGCCGGATTGGCCGGTGCGGCGCTTGTATTTCTGTTAATTCTTCTGTATGTTAACTGGAACCTGCGGCGTTTCCATCAGATTTCTGCCGTACAGGCAATCAGGTTTGGCTGCAGAACCGGTGCGTCGGACGGCTTCAGAGTGGTTAGGCTGTCAAATAAAAGCAGATGTTCGGTGAACTTTCTGCTTGCGATAAATGATGTCCTTGCCAGAAAACGGCTTTATGCCACGATGCTGTTTGTTATTATGCTGTCAAGCTTTATCATGATTGTGCCCCAGAATCTGTACCATACTATTTCTGGAGAAGATTTTGTCACATATATTGGAGTTGGGGATTGTGACCTCAGGCTCGATATCCGGCAGACCGGCCAAATCGAAGATAAGACGGCGGAAGTAGGAGCGTTTATGAGAGAGGACCCGGAAATTGCAGACTATGCCCTCTTTGTCTCAAAGACTTACCAGATCAGGACGGAGGATGGAGCGGCCGAAAACCTGAAGGTAGAACTTGGAGAGCATACCGCATTCCCCCTCCGGTACGCGTCCGGCACAATGCCGGCTAAGGAGAGTGATATCGCCTTATCGGCGCTCAACGCGAAAGAGCTGGGGAAAAATATCGGCGATACAATTATCCTGCTGTCGCCTGACGGGGAACGCAGCCTTACAGTCTGCGGTATCTATTCGGACATCACAAACGGCGGAAAGACCGCAAAGGCCGCTTTCGCGGATCGTTCAAAGGAAGCAGAGTGGAGCATCGTCTGCGCCAATCTGGCCGATAAGAGCATGCTGTCCCGCATTAACCTGAAGTACTCAAAGAAATTTCCTTATGCGAAAATTTCGGGAATAGATGAATATATGGCGCAGACCTTCGGCCAGACACTCCGTTCCGTGCGCTCAGCCTCTCTGTCCTGCCGTCCTGTCGGCGGCGGTAATCACCCTGCTGGTGACCCTGCTGTTTATGAAGCTTTTAGTGGCAAAAGACCGGTATTCCATTTCCGTACTGCGGGCCATAGGCTATACCCGATCCGATATCGGCCTCCAGTATGCGTGGCGAGCGGTATCTGTTCTGAGCATAGGGATTATCTTGGGAACCGTGTTGGTCGGAACTCTTGGGGAAAATCTGGCTGCCGCCGCGATATCCTCATTCGGAGCAGAAACCTTCCGGTTTACAGTCGATCCGCTATCCACTTATTTTCTTTCCCCGCTGATTCTGCTTCTCACCGCTCTGTTAGCGGTGGTACTGGGCACATCCCGTGCGGGCGACGTCAAATTATTTGAATCCATAAAGGAGTAGATATGAACCAATTGTTAGCCGGCATTGAAATTATCAAATCCCTGGGAAACGGAGCTGAAAAGCGAAGCGTGCTTAACAGGGTATCCATTGAGATCGGAGAGGGAGAGTTTGTATCGGTTATGGGCCCCTCTGGTTCCGGAAAATCCACGCTGCTTTATACTCTGAGCGGCATGGAACCTATAGACAGCGGGAAAGTAATCTTTGAGAATCAGAAGCTGTCGGAATTGTCCGATGATGAGCTTTCTGATTTGCGCAGAAACAGAATGGGCTTTGTCTTCCAGCAGCCAACCCTGTTAAAAAATCTGAGTATATTGGACAATATCCTTTTGCCGCAGATGCGGGACAACCGCAGAAATATAAAAAAACTTACGGAGAAAGCCGAAATGCTGATGAAACAGATGGGTATCGGTGAGCTTAAGGACAGGGAGATTACTCAGGCCTCCGGCGGCCAGCTCCAGCGGGCGGGCATCTGCCGCGCTCTGTTGGGCGGCCCGGGAATCATATTTGGAGATGAACCGACCGGAGCTTTAAATACAAAGGCGGCCCGTGAAATTATGGAGCTTTTTACCCGGATTAATAAGGACGGCACCGCAATTCTGCTGGTCACACATGATCCCGGTATTGCGGCCAGAACAGAACGGGTCCTGTTCCTGTGCGACGGCGCAATCGCAAGTGAATGCAGGCTGTCTAAGTTTTCCGGTAAAAACCTGGAGGAACGGACACGTACGGTCACACAGCTTATGCAGCGGATCGGTATTTAATCCGGCTATGAAAGCTGCCGGGAGGGAGCAGCAACGAAAGGATTCTTTAGATTCCACAAGAGGGCACTGAAAAACAGCATTTTTCAGTGTCCTTTTTTATTTAACAGGAAAGTTCTCCTGTTAAATAAAAACCGCTCCGCGGAGAATATCGCGAGCGGGATTCTTTCTTGTAGACAGCGGTAACCTGTGCGCGGAGCGTGCAGGTTACCGTTTCCGGCGGTTATTTTTTGCGGTTATATATTTAGTCATCGGAAAGTTCCCGTATCAGTTCCCGGATCTTCGACTTAATCCGCTTGCGGTGTATCCCGGTATATCCCTGCTTTTCCGCCAGACGGAGCAGATATTCCCGGTAAAGCGCTACAATCTCAGGCTGGGAAATTTCGAAGATTGTAAAAGGCTTAGAAGTATGGACCAGAAGCGCCCTGTGGTTTTCTTTCACCAGAATGGCGCTTTCGTACTGGACGGGTTCTTCCAGGGGAACGAAGTGATAGTTCTCATGGGTCTCCATGACTTGCAGAATTTTTTTCAGGTGCAGGACATACGTCTTCGGCGTATAGTAGAGGATTTTCCCCGCTCCATAGGAAGACTGGATGGGGATGGCGCCGGCGCGGATCCTGTCTGCACTGTCCAGAATGCCAATGTCGATCATATTGTACTGCTCCTGTTCCTGCTCCTGCTTTTTCTGCTCCTGATAAAAAACCTCGCCCAACCGCTTCAGTTCATCATCCTCTCTGTGTTCAATGGATTCCGTAGTCAATTCCAGCGGTGCGGTCACACTGGACAGGCCGTGTATCTTTTGGATGCAAAAACCATGGGAAGAGAGAAAGTTCATATAACATTGGAGCAGTTTTTGCGGTTTAAAGTAAGTATTCAGCATAGGACGGCACAGAGACAGATAATCCTGGAATTCCGCTTCAATGGCCTGAAGCAGTCTGGGGTCTGTTGTCAGCATCGACGCATAGCTGGCGCTCTGGCCCGACATGGAGTGGGATGCAAGCGCAATCTGGCCGGGCATCAGAATGATGGTATGCCGGTGCAGACGGTCACGGATATGCGGATAAAAGTATGCGCTTACCTTTCCCGTGATGTAAAGCGGTATCCAGCGGCTCAGTGATTCCAGTATCTGGTCTCCGGAATAGATGGAAGGTATGATATGGTAAATCTGAAAGTCGCGTTCCAGGCAAGACAACAGTCCGGCCTGCATACTGGCCGTAAAGTCGTAATCCTCCATCAGCCAATCGTCCGTCTCATCGGCCAGGATACAGATCGTGCACGGCTCCCGGCGGGACAGCATGTGCTGATATGCGGCCCGCACGGCCGCGCGTTTCCCCTCGTTTCCATAATAAACAAAATTCCCTTTGGAACTGAACGTTTGCGGATCCAGGTCGGCCTTTGATGCGGCGGCGCCGATTTTAAGAGATTCAAAGGTCCGCATGAACCGTTCGACGCCGTCCGCATTGCCGCAGAGCCATTGAAAGAGAAATTCCGACAGATAGTCACGCCTGGCCGTGATAATCCGTTTGACTCCCACCATCTCAGACAGGGCGCGCCGCTGATAATCCGTGTTGCAGCGTTCGGAGAAAAATAACGCCATGCTGCGCAGGAGTTCCGAGTTGCGGGGAATGCCCCTTTTCCCGGTGCGCAGCCGGCTTATGATTGAGGGATCCACCCGGAGCGCCTGAGCCAGTTTTCTGTTGGACGTCTGGGTCAGATTCATAATAAAAACCAGTTTTTCATAGAACTGCATCGTTCTGCCTCCTTTAATGTCAAATATAACACAAACTGCCTGATTTCACAATAAAATGTCATTCAAAATGATCTGAATTTGTCATTGACACTTTAAAGGGGGATACTTGCGCTTATATTTAAAATCAAGTAAACTATAAGAGTTAAAATAATAGATAAATTTGTCATCGAAATTGACATATATTATATATTTGCCATAAGATCATGTCTGCCGCGATGGGCGGACATAAAAGAGGGTAGGTGAAGAACCATGATATTGGATAAGAAGATTTTAGTAGTGGAAGATAATGAAATCAACAGGATGACCTTGTGCTCCATTCTGTCTCCCGGATATACGGTTCTGGAGGCGGAAAACGGGGAGCAGGCCCTGGCGGTTCTGGAGAAATACAGAGAGGGGATTTCCCTCATACTGCTGGATATCCTTATGCCTGTCATGGATGGATACACCTTTCTTAAACATTTCAAAGCGGACGCCCGATTTGCTTCTATTCCGGTCATCGTAACCACTTCAAATGACAGCGAGTCCGATGAAGTCTCCGCCCTTTCCCACGGCGCCACGGACTTCCTGACCAAACCCTACCGTCCCCAGGTCATTCAGCACCGGGTAGCCAGCATCATCCGTCTGCGGGAAAATTCAGCCCTCATTCACCAGATTCAGTATGACCGGGTCACCGGGGTGTACAGCAAGGAATTCTTTTATCAGCAGGTCAGGGATATACTGTTCAGAAATCCTGACGTGAAATATGACATACTCTGTTCCGACATAGAAGATTTTAAGCTGATTAACGATTCCTTCGGCATCGCCGCCGGCGATCGTCTGTTACGGCAGGTAGCGGAGCTTTGTACCCAGAGCCTGGGGAATCGTGGAATATGCGGACGCCTGAGCGCAGACCAGTTCGCCTGTCTCCTGGAGCACCGGGAGGACTATGCGGATGAGATGTTCACTCAGTCCGACAGCAGAATCAACAGCGGGTTCCGGGATCAAAATGTAGTGATGAAATATGGCATCTATACGGTGGAGGACCGCGAGGTTCCTGTTGAGCAGATGTGTGACAGGGCCCTGCTGGCCGCTCACAGCATCAAGGGGCGGTACGGCAGGCACTTCGCCCTGTATGACGACAAACTCCGTGGCACGCTGCTGCGCCGCCAGGCCATAACGGACGGAATGGAGACAGCCCTAGCCACGGGACAGTTTGAGGTCTATCTGCAGCCCAAGTACCAGATCTGGGACGGACGGCTTTCCGGGGCCGAGGCTCTGGTGCGCTGGAACCATCCGGAATGGGGGCTGCAGCCGCCGTCGGAATTTATTCCCATTTTCGAACGCAACGGTTTCATAACAAGGCTGGACCAATATGTCTGGGAACGCGTCTGCGCCCTCATGCAGGAGTGGGATCGGAACGGGTATCCCGGCATCAGTATCTCGGTCAATGTCTCCCGGATGGATATCCACAATGTGGATTTGGCCGGGATTCTCATCGGGCTTACAGAGCGGTATGAACTGTCGCCCTCCCGCCTTCATCTGGAGATCACGGAAAGCGCCTGCACGGAAACTTCAAAACAGCTGTTCGAGACGCTGGGCAACTTGCGGAAGCTTGGCTTTATCATCGAGATGGACGATTTCGGCAGCGGTTATTCCTCGCTGAATATGCTCACGGAAATGCCAATCGACGTACTGAAGCTGGATATGAAGTTCATCCAGACGGAGATTACCAGGCCGGCTGCCCAGGGCATCCTGCCCTTCATCGTAAGCCTGGCCCGCTGGATGAAACTGAGTGTGGTTGCAGAGGGGGTGGAGACCCGGGAGCAGTTGGAGCGGCTGCAGAACGACGGGTGTGATCACGCCCAGGGGTATTACTTTGCCAAACCGATGCCGGTGGAGGAGTTTGAGAAGATACTGTGCAAAGCGTCTCTGGCCGGGAGCGCAGAGGGCAGCAGGGCAGCCGCTCCGGCGCTGCTCACAGAGAGACTGCTGCTGGTGGCAGACGAGGACGCAGATTACCGCGCCCAGGTATGCAGAACCTTTTCCGACTCGTTTGAGGTGCGGGAAGCCGCCAGCTGTGAGGAGGCATTAAAAGCGCTGGGGAGCAGGTGGACTGATACGGCGGCCGCGATCCTGAGCCTGACCCTGCCGGGAATGGACGGTATGCGCATCCTGGACGCAATCCAGAAGGCAAAGGGAGGCTGGGAGATTCCGAGCATTGTCACGGGGCCTCAGAACATGGAGCTGGAGCGGCTTGCCATCGAACACGGCGCCGCCGACTATGCGGTAAAACCCCACAGCCAGGAGGTGCTGCGAAAGCGGGTTCTGCGGGCAGTCAGCATCCATTCCCTACAGGAGCGGGCCCGTGTTCTGCAGGACGAGGCCTGCCGGGACGCCATGACGGGCCTGCTCAACCGGAGAGGTCTGGACGCCATATCAGAAACACTGCGTCAGGAGGCCGATTCGGCCGTCTTTATGTTTGACCTGGACGATCTGAAAAAATTTAATGATAAATATGGCCACGAGGAAGGAGATCATCTGATTATCCACTTTGCTTCCCTGCTGCGCGCCCACACCCGGGCGGAGGACATCCTGGTACGGATGGGCGGGGATGAGTTTCTCGTGGTGATGCGCCGGATACGCACTCTGGACAACGCCCGGAAAAAGGGGACTGCCATCTGCAGGGCCTTTTATAAGAGCCGTTATGCGGAGCTTGATACGGCGGCCTGTTCGGCCGGCGTCACGCTCTGGCATGCAAAAGAGTCCATACATGAGATGATACGGCAGGCCGACGAAGCATTGTACGCTGCAAAAGCCGGCGGCAAGGGAGGGTGCCTGCCATGGAAAGGATAAAGGAAATGGAAACAGCAATGACTGCCTGGGAGACTCTGCAGGCGTTCTGCAGCGCCTGGTTTGAGAGGCGCAGCGCGGAGGAGACGAGCCTCTTTCTGGACAATGAATTCTGCTTTGTGGGAACGGGAGAGGATGAGTTTGCGCACAGTCTTCAGGAGATGAAAGAATACATAGCAAAAGATATCAGGGAAATACCGGAACCTTTTTCCGTTACGCTGACGCTCTTTCAGGAGCAGAGGATACATGATGAAGTTTACAATTTATCTGCATGGATGAACCTTAAAAATTCGCAGTACTGCTGGCGGCTGAGAGGATTTTTCACCCTGGTCGGCGGACGGGGAGGCTGGAGGCTGCGCACCCTGTGGTTCTCGGAACCGGGAGTCAGCCAGCAGGGCGGAGAACATTATCCCCAGACACTGGTCGTGGAGAACCTTGCCAGGCAGCGCCAGGAACTGCTCGGCGATTCTCTGCCCGGCGGAATGATGGGCGGATACATCGAAGAGGGCTTTCCGTTTTACTTTATCAACAGCCGGATGCTCAAGTACCTCGGCTACTCCGGTGAGGCGGAATTTGTCTCCGACATCGGCGGTATGGTTTCCAACTGCATGCATCCCGACGACCGGGCCGCGGTGGACGCGGAGGTTGCCCGCCAGATAGCGGAGCGCGGCGAATATGTGGTCGAGTACCGGATGAAGAAGCAGAACGGCTCCTATATCTGGGTCCACGATCTGGGACGCAGGATCACGGCGGAAAACGGCATGCCGGCCATTATCTCGGTCTGCCTCGATATTACGGCGCAGAAAACGGCCCAGGCAGAGGTTATGCATCTCTATAACAATGTTCCCGGCGCAGTGTTCCGCGTCAGGTACGACGATACCTTTACCGTCGCAGACGCCAGCGACGGCCTGTATGAGCTGTTGGGATATACAAGGGAAGAATTCGCCGCGCTGGGGAACCGGATGGCCTCCGTCGTCTATCCCGGCGATCTGGACGCCGTTCGAAAAAAACTGCTGGCGGACAGGGGCCGCGGGGACACAATCCGGGACGAACACCGTCTGGTCTGCAAGAACGGGAAAATTAAATGGATCTCACTGAAGGCCCAGCTGATGTCCGGGGATGACGGAGAGCGTTATTTCTACGGCGTCTTTGTGGATGTCACCGACGAGAAGCTGGCCCAGAAACGGGCCGGCGAACTCTACGAGAAGGAACTCGCTTATTTCGTTCAGGCGGCTTCAGCCGAGGGAAGTATCCAGGGCCGGGTCAATATTACGCAGGACAGGGTCGAGAGTTATCATTCCACAGAAGCCGCCGCTATCACGCAGAAGGGGGAAACCTATGAGAAGGCAATCGGGAAACTGGCGGCCGCCGCTTCGGAACCGGAATATGGCAAATACCTGAGAACCGCCCTTGACAGGGTAAATGTGGTGGCGGAATTTGCGGCCGGAAAAAATAATTATGATTTTGAATATCTGCGCAAGCGCAAGGACGGCGGAATCTTCTGGAGCAGGACGAATTTCAGGTTCTACCAGAATCCGGAAAGCGGCGACCTGATTGCATTCTTCTATACGAGCGATGTCACGGAACAGAAAATACAGAGACAGCTTTTGAGCAAGGTGACCGAGCTGGACTATGAGCTTCTTTCCGACATTGACATCCGCAATGATACGTATCATGTGGTATCCTCCCATCCCGGCGCCGAGGGGATGATGCCGGAAAAGGGCCGGTTTCAGGCAGAAGCCGTAAAAATCGCCGTATCATTTATGGATGAAGACGCAGCGCAGGAATATCTTACAAAATTAGACCCTGAATACATGAAGCGGGAATTAGACGGACACGGCAGCTACAATTTTATGACGCAGACCCGCGATGAACATGGAGCGGTGCGCGTCAAGCGGTATCAGGTCTTTTATATCAGCCGGGAACTGGAACGCGTATGCATTGCGCGCACCGATGTCACCGATATCATCCGCCAGGAACAACAGCAGAAGGAGGCCCTGGCAGCGGCCCTGACGGCGGCAGAACAGGCGAATGCGGCCAAAACGGACTTCCTGTCCCGGATGAGCCACGAGATCCGCACGCCCATGAATGCCATTATCGGAATGAGCGCCATCGCCGCCCAGGCTGTCGGCAATGACGAGCAGGTCGCCGAGTGCATCTCAAAAATCGGGATTTCATCCCGGTTCCTGCTCTCACTCATCAACGATATCCTGGATATGAGCCGGATCGAAAGCGGAAAAATGCTTCTGAAAAATGAAAAAATTCCAACGGAGGATTTTTTAAACGGCCTGAATGCCATCTGTTACAGCCAGGCGGCATCCAAGGGAGTGGATTACGAATGTATTGCGGATCCCACGCTGGACGATGTTTATACCGGGGATGCCATGAAACTCCAGCAGGTCCTGCTCAATATCTTATCAAATGCCATCAAGTTTACCGGGGAGGGCGGCAAGGTCACTTTCTCCGCCATGGTCCGCAGGAAAGTCCGTAATATGGCCGGACTGCGTTTCACCGTCAACGACAACGGGATCGGCATCGGCGAAGACTTCCTGCGTCATATGTTTGAGCCCTTTGCGCAGGAATCCATAGATCGGAAGAGCGTCGTGTAGGGAAAG
>OGGQ01002978.1_pt1 | contig 16918 bp, 9 predicted proteins | sample 1571191 | NCBI WGS metagenome assembly OGGQ01 (sample SAMEA2582061, study PRJEB24529) | metagenome | biome: Human gut stool | place: China | collected 2011
CGCCCTTCCAGCTCCCGTCGTTGACGTAGAACTGCAGGTTCGCGCCGTTGTTGCGGATCATGATGGCACCCTTGCCCTGTTCGCACGAGATGACGTTCTGGTCGCCCGCCGCGAATTCGTCGAAACGTATTTTCATCTCCCACGTCAGCTCTTCCGTGAGATCCCAGTCGCCTGCGGGCCCGAGGTTCATCTTCGACCCGGCGTTGAAATAGGGGATTCCGGCCTTGACGATGTTCTCCCGGAAGGCTTTTATCGCTTCTTCGAGCTGTTTGCAGGCGTTCCGGTAGCCTTCGTCCCGCGAGGTGTTGTTCATGATGTAATAGGCTTGGTCGATGCGGGCCTGCAATGCCTTCTTCGATCCGGGGGCCGTGTCGCCCTCTTCGATCCCTTCCGTCGACTCTTCGACGAGCGATTCCGCCTGGCGGATCAGCGCCATGAGTGACTGGTGCGCTTCGGAATAGTCATCGTCGCTGCATGCGCACAATACCAGTGCCGCGCAGAGGAAGGTCGCGAATTTTTTCAGTATGGTTTTCATGGTCGTTTTACTGCGTTAGGTGTTTAATATCCTTCGTTTTGTCCCAGGGTTGTCCAGTCGGGCATACCGTCGAACTGCGTCTGCGGGATGGGGCGTACGACGTGGTACTCCTTGATGTTGTCCTTTGCGTCGGGGTTGTAGATCCTCACCTGGTCGATGAGCCTGCCGAAGCGTTTCAGGTCGAGCCGTCGCTGCCACTCGCCGAAGAGCTCGCGGGCGCGTTCCTCGAGGATGAAATCGAGCGTCATGTCCTCCTCGGTGACCTTCATGGCCTCTTCGTATTCGGGCTTTTCGTGGTTGACGGCGCGTTTGCGCAGCTCGGTAATATCCTCGGCGGCGCCCTTCAGATCCTGGTTCGTCGTGCTCCGGATACGCGCCTCGGCACGGATCAGGTAGAGTTCGCCCAGCCGGATCACGGGGTAGCTGCGATCCGACAGCTCCGACATGTTGCCCGGCCGGGTGTGGTCGTAGAACTTGGTCATGCCGATGAACGTCCAGCGATCCTGCGGGATGCCGTCGGCGTCGAACATGTCGTTGCGGTCGAAGACCGTGAAGGTCTTCTCCATGCGTTTATGCTCGGCCAGCGGCAGCACGTCGGGACAGAGGTAGAGCGCCGTGTCGATGTATTCGCGCCACTGGTTGAGCGGGAAGGCCGAACGGTCGTCGGCCGGGTCGTTGTAATACCATACCCATTGGTGCAGGTCGCTCCAGCGTTTGTCGGCGTCGCGGTCGAACAGATCCATGAAGTAGGTCGAGGGGATCGCCTGGCAGCCGCCGTAGCCCGTCCATTTGAGCATGGTCTGCACGCCCGGGAAACGGTCGATATACATGGCATACCACGACCAGTAGCCGTTGGCCTGGCGGAAGGCGTCGTCCTCGGTGAATTCCGTCGTCCAGATGAATTCGTTGTTGGTCTTGTCGTCGGCCCACAGGTCTTTGAGCGAGGGGCAGAGCGCCAGCCCGTAGTGGCCGATCACCTGCGATGCCATGTCGGCGGCCTCGTCCCACTGTTCGTTGTAGAGGTACATGCGTGCGAGCAGCGCCTTGGCTGCGGGCATGTCGATGCGCCCCGATTCCGTGGTGCGCGTGTCGGGGAATAGCCCGATGGCCGTCTCGAGTGCGCCGATGATCTCTTCGTAGAACTTCGCGCGGGGCGAACGGCGGGCTTCGGTGCCCTCGGTCTCGTCGGTTGTCATCGGCAGGTAGCTGTCGCCCCACGTCTCGGTGACGATCCACAGGAACAGGGCCCGCATGACATACATCTCCGCTTTGAACTGGCTCTTTTCGTCCTCGTCGGCAAAGGGCGTCTGGTCGATCGTTTCGAAGAACAGGTTGATGTTGAACAGCGCCTTGTAGCAGTGGTTCCACAGCCATGCCACATTGCCGTTGGTGGCGTCGAGCCCGTAGTAGTCGCACAGGCCCACATCGCCCTGGTTCTTGCCGCGCAGGTAGATGTCCGTCCCCAGTTCGGTCATCAGCGGCCACTGTCCGTCGCCGCCGTAGAGGTTGTTGATCTTGGTGTAGCTCTGGTATACCAGCGCCTTGATGCCGTTTTCCTCCTTGAATATCTCGGTCGTCGACCCGTAGGTTTCTTCTTCGAGGAAGCTCTGGCATCCGGTCAGCCCTATCGTAAGTGCCGCCGCAAACAGGATGAATATCTTTTTCATGGTCTGGTTTTCGGATTTTAAGTTAGAACTGGACATTCGCGCCGAAGATATAGAACGACTCCCACCACGAGATGCCGCCCGTGTTCTGGAACTGGCTGTAACGCCACGGGGTGTTCATGGTCACATAGAAGCGCGTCTTCTTCACCACACGCCCCATCCATGCCCGGGGCAGGGTGTAGCCGAGCGTGATGTTGCGGATGTTCACGTAGCTGTTCTTGTAGTAGCCTGTGGCGTCGAGGTATTTGATCGACTGTCCTTCGACCGGGCGTGGATGTCGGTCGGAGGGTTTTTCGGGTGTCCAGTAGTCGATCTTGTAGGTGTTCCAGCGCCCGAGCTGGTTCGCCCATTCGCTCGTGCTGCGGCCGTCGTGGGCCAGCGAGCCGAACTCGCCGTATACGTCGACCGAAAAGTCGATGTTCTTCCACTCCGCATTGATCTGCAGGCCGCCGACCCAGTCGGGGCGTGTCGTGCCGAGGATCGTGCGGTCGTTGCCGTCGATCTTGCCGTTGCCGTCCAGGTCGGCGACCTTGACCTCGCCGGGTTTCTGTCCGTAGATCGCAGCCAGGTCGGCTTCGTTTTCCTGCCAGATGCCTACCTGTTTGTAATTATAGTGTACGCCGTTGACCGGATAGCCTACGAACAGGCCGTTGTTGATGTCTTCCTTCATCTTGGGATCCTGCAGGCGTACCAGCTCCTCCTTGTTGCGGTAATACGAGAGGTTCACCCCCAGGTGGAAGTCCTTCGTTTCCACGGGGACGGTCGAGAGGCTTACCTCCCAGCCGCGGTTGCGGGTGTCGCCGATGTTCGTCCACGCCCGGTTGAAGCCCGAAGTATAGGGCAGCACCTTGAGGTAGAGCAGGTCGTAGCTCTTCGAATCGTAATAGTCGATCGTGCCGTGGATACGTCCCTTGAGGAACCCGAAGTCGAGGCCGATGTCGAGCATCTTGTTGCGCTCCCACTCCAGGTCGGGCGTCGGGCGGGTTTCGGGTTCCAGCCCCGGGCGGTGCAGCTCACCGCCGTTGAAATTGGCGTATTTGCCGTGCAGCGTACCTGCCGTGGCATAGGCCGCGATCGAGTAATTGCCCGTCATGCCGTACGAGGCGCGCAGCTTGAGGTTCGAAATCCATTCCACGTCCTTGAGGAAGGGCTCTTCCGAAATGCGCCACGCGATGGCCCCCGAAGGGAAGAAGGCCCATTTATGCCCCGGCGAGAGCTGCGACGCACCGTCCTCGCGGAACGACGCGGTGATGATGTACCGGTCGTCGTAGGAGTATTGCACGCGCCCGACGACCGAAACCATCTGGCTGCGGACGAAGCCCGAGGACAGGCTTTTCGAATCGGTCAGGCGCCCCATGTTGTACCACAGGTAGGCGGGCGATTCCTGGTCTTTGCCCGACATCGAGGCATTGACCGTCTGGCGGTTCTGCATTTCATAGACGGCCGTCAGGTCGATATTGTGCCTGCCGAATTGACGTTTGTAGTTGAGCACGTTGTTCCAGACCCAGTTGGCCTTGCGGTTGTTGTGCATGGAGGCCACGTTGCGCTCGTCGGTATACGATACCGAGCGGTTGTCGTAGTAATAGCCGCGCGACGAGAAGGCGGGGCTGTATGCGAAGTTGGTATTGAACGTGAGCCCCTTCGCCAGGTCGATCTGGGCGAAGAAGCGCAGGAAGAGTTTCCACTCCTCGGTCTTGTCCTTATATACGTCGTCGCTCTCGTTCATGTAGGGGTTCTTCACGAACGGGTCGCCGAAGGGGTAGACGTTGTAGCTGCCGTCCTCGTTGCGGGTCTGTGTGAGCGGGGACATGTGCAGGAACTGGTTGAACATGTCCGGCTTGTCGTTCTTGACGATGTAGTATGCGCGGCTCGAAAGTCCTACCTTGAGGAACGGCAACACCTTGTGCGAGAGATCTGCGGTCAGGTAAAAGTGGTCGTGCCCCGCGTTTTTGTAGCGGCTGTCTTCGTTCTTGTAGTTGAATGCGATTTTGTAGGCGCTTTTGTCCGTTGCCGCCGAAATGGTCAGCGAGTGGCTTGTCCACAGGCGTTTCTTGTTGAAATACTTTCCCATCCAGTCATTGTCGACCTTGCCCATGTTGGCCAGTTCGATCCCGAAAAACGCCTTTGCGTCGTCGGCTTCGCTGTGCCAGGTGCCTGCCGCGCGGCTCGCCTCGCGCTGGAATGCGATGTATTCGTCGGCGTCCATTACGTCGAGCGAACCCCGGTTGTTGACGCCTGCACCCACGAACCCGTCGTAGGTTACCGTCGTCTTGCCCTGTTTGGCCTGTTTGGTCGTAATCAGGATAACGCCGTTGGCACCGCGGGCGCCGTAGATGGCCGTCGAGGACGCGTCTTTCAGCACGTCGATCGACTCGATGTCCCCGGGGTTGATCGAGGACAGCGTTTCGTCGTAGGGAATGCCGTCGAGGACGATCAGCGGGTCGTTGCTGGCATTGCGCGAGCGGGTGCCGCGTATGCGGATCGAACCCCCGTCCATCCTAATCCCGGCGATGCCGGTCAATGCCGTGGTGATGTTGTAGGCGGGGATACGCTCGATACGGTCTGCCGAGATCGAGCTGACGGAACCTGTGATGTCCTTGCGTTTCATCGTCGTATAGCCGGTCACGACGACATCCTCCAGTCCGATCATATCCTCCGACAGGACTACGTCCACCGAAGTGCGTCCGGCTCCCACCTTGACGGTCTGCGGCAGCATGCCGAGGAACGATATTTCCAGCAAGTCGCCGTCTTCCACCCCCTCGAGTGCGTAGTGTCCCGCGTTGTCGGTCAGCGTGCCGCGTGACGATCCTTTTATTACGACAGAAGCGCCCGCAACGGCTGCCCCGTGCGTGTCCTCGACGATGCCCGATACCGTACGCCGGATTTCCCCCCCCCTGTATTTTGGGGGTTGACAGTTGCTGTTGCGGAACTTTCCGCGGCCGCATTTGCCGCCGCCGGCAACATCAGGGCCGACAGCACCAGGACAAAACCGCCTCTCATAATGCCCGATAGCCTGTGCCGGGGTCGCCGGCCGGCATGGATGATTGGATAGAAATGTTGCATGGTTCAGTAGTTTAGGTTAGTGTGGTTTGGGTTGGTTGATTAATAGTTGAACATTTTTAATAATGTATGAACATTAACGCCTACTGCAAATTTATACATAGATTTTTAAAATACAACTTTTTTCAGCTCTTTTTTTATGATAATTTGTGAACATCCGCTGTATTTCCCTTATTCGGAGGATTTCCGGTATCTCTGTGGATAGTACCTGTTTGCCTGCATGATTTTTGCCGGAGCCGAGTCTGCACGGTTCCGAAGCGATCTCCGATTCCCTGTGCCGGGGACTGCCGCCGTGCCGGTGTGTGCATCTGCGGCCGTTGCGGGCTGTTTGTATGTACATGAAATCTTCTCGATGCGCGATGCTGCCGCCTGCCCGACGGATTGCTGCCCGGCGGATTGCTGCCCGCCCGCCGCCTGCTTTCTGCTTTCTGCTGTGTGCCGCCTGCCGCCTGCTGCCCGTCGCCTGCTGCCTGCTTTCTGCTGTGTGACGCCCGCTGCCCGCCGCCTGTCCGGCAGGTTGACGCCACTTGCCGGTTTGCGTGGCGTGCGGCGTTGTCTGGCATTTCTGGCATTGCGGTACCCGCATTGTTCCCGGCTCCTTCCGTTGCTCCCGGCTTTTTCGCGTTGTTCCCGGCCCCTCCCTCCCCGGGCGGGGACGCCCCGAAAAAGTAACGGCGCAGCCGTTGTCCGGATGCGCCGCCGATGGGGGATATGCCTGCCGCTATTCGGGGAGTTTCCCGGTTCCCCAGCGGGTGTTGGGCTCGGGCCCCAGCCATAGCTCGAGCAGGCCGCCGCGTGCGAATTCTTCGTGCGGGAACCAGAAGTTGTTGAGCACCCGGCCGTTGAGGCGTGCGCGTTGGATATAACAGTTCTTGTCCGAATTGCCGTAGGTGCGGATGACGAACCGGTCGGAACGGTCGGCCGGGTAATAACGCTTGTCGAGCTGGATCGACACCTCGTCGAAGACCGGCGAGGTGATCTCGTATACGGGGCGGGCAGCGGCCGTGCCCCGCGTACTGAACAACCCGATCGACATCAGTGCGCTCACGCCGCCCATTTGCCCTTGGTCTTCGTCGTGCCCGCCATACCCCCGGTCGGGCGTGATGGCCCCGTAAGCCTGTTCGTTCACCCGGCGAACCCAGTATTGCGTGAGCCAGGGTTTCCCGCCCCAGCTGAATACGTGTGCATTGGAGCATCCGGGCTGGTTGGCGTAGCTGACGTAGCCTTGTCCGTAGCCGAACACGAAATCCTGCGGTGCGGCCTGCTCGAATGCATAATTGAGCTTCTCGCAGAATTTGTCATAACCGCCCATGAGCGTTGCGAGGGCCGGTAGTTCGTGCGAAACGCCCCAGGTGGCCTGCCAGGCATTGGCCTCGATCCAGCCGGTGCCCCTGAGCGGATCGTCGTGCAGCCATTGGCCCTGTTCGTCCTTGGGGAAGAGCAACTGCTGGTCGGGGCGGTATAGCTTGCGCCATCCGTGGGATCGGTTGCCGAAGTAGGCGGCTTCATCCTCCAGCCCCAGACGCACGGCCATTTGTGCGAGCGCCCAATCCTGGAAGTTCGACTCGATCGTCATCCCGGCGTTTTTCGGCTGGTAGCCGTGTTCGAGGTAAAATTCCCCGATTCCCTGCATGCCGCCCGGCATATGGTTGCGTTGCATCGTCCGGAAAGCGTGCATCGGGTCGCATTTGCGCATCAGCCCTTTGTTATAGGCCGAGACGATGAGTGGCGTGGCCGGACATCCGGACATGATGTAGGTATACCCTCCGGCGCAGGGCCCCCGGGGAATCAGCCCGCCGTTGTCGGCATAGCGGATGAGCGAGGCCGACATTTCGTCGGGCATTTCGGGCCATCCCAGCCCCCACAGGACGTTGAGGTTCCACTGCGTGAGCCAGAAGGCGTCGGAATTATACATGTGATGCACGACGCGGCCTGCCGCATCGCGCGGGAGCGTGCGGGTCTTGACCCGGATGTCGCGCGTGAACGAACCTGCGCGCTGGCCGTCCGTCAGGTCGGGGTATTCGCCGTTCACGTCGTCGATCTTGTGGCGGCCCAGCAGGACATGCCACAGGTCGGTGTAGAATTTTGTCCGTTGTTGCTGCGTGCCGCCTTTTACCTCGATGCGTCCCAGCCATTCGTTCCATTCGTCCTGTGCCGCGCGGCGCACGGCGTCGAAGTCCCAGGTCGTGGCGTCATGCGTGAGGTTCTCCCGTGCATTTTCCGTACTGACGTACGATACGACCGTGCGGACATGGATGCGGTCGCCCGTACGGACGCCGTAATATGCCGCGACGCCCGATGTGGGGGAGTCCAGGTAACTCAGTGCTTCGCGCGGGTGGCGCCTGGTGATTTCGGAGGAGCCTTCGAGCGAGTCTATTCCGGAATAACGGCGTGTGCCTGCCCATCCGTCGAGCCGGTCGAACGGCCGGTCGAAACGGACGACGAAGTAAACCCTGACGTTCTCGGGGCCGCCCCAGTGGCGGCCGTAGGTGTCGAAGCTGCCCTCGATTTCGTGCTCCCCGACCCGCCGCACGCGGGCGTTGCACATGGTCGTCGACGCCAGGTAACCGCCCAGGTTCAGGAGTATGCCGGCTTCGGCGTCGCGGGTGAAGGTCAGGCGGTAGAACCCCGTGCGGTCAGTGGCCGTCTGCTCGACCCAGATGCCGTAATCCTCCAGGAAGAGGCGGTGGTAACCCGGCTGGGCGATTTCGCCCTCGTGCCGGAAGTGCGATTTCCAGTGCCCTTCGCCGAGGGTGGGATCGACGTTGCCGGTCGTCGGCATGAGCGTAAGCCCGGCCAGCACCCAGTTGTGTATCTGCGGGAAGCCGAGCACCTCGGTCGAATTGTAGTTGTAGCCCCCGCCGTACTGGTTGCGGTTGCGGGTCAGCGGTGCGGCGCCGATCATGCCGAACGGCTGGTTGCCCGTGATGAAGAAGAAATAGCGCCCCTTGGTCGTTTCGATGAACGGGTTGACCTGCGAGACGAAGTCGCCTCCGGCCCCGGCGGGCGGGAATGCCTCGATCTCGGAGAGCCCGACATGGGAACCCACGGCGTCGTTGACCTCGAATTTCACCCATCTGACCCGTTTGGGCGCGAATTCCACGACCTTGGGCTCCCCGTTGTCCGGGATCCCGACTACTCCGATACGTGTACCGTCGCTGAAAAAGAGGTCGCCGCCTGCCGTATGCGCATCGCCCGTCGGCCGGTCGTAGAGGACGATGCGCGAGAGGGTGACCTCCTCGTCCCAGTCGAGCCGGATCCAGGGGTAGGGTAATTGCTGCCAGTAGGGCATCTGCGCTGCCGATACCCATTCGCCCGCATTGTCGAGGCGGATGTAGCCGTCGTTGACTTTCGAGGCATCGCCGTCGGCATTGAGCGATGACGATGCCGTGGCGCGGGCCTTCGGGGCGATATTGTAGGTGCCGCCGAGTGCCGGGAACGAGATTCCCGCCACGCAAAACAGGGTTAACAGCTCTTTTTTCATCGCGATGTGCTTACGTTAAGGTTCGTATTGCATGAATATACGAATAATATCGTCTCGCCGGTTCCTGTTCCGGCCCGCAGCCCGGGAATATACCCGTTATTTCATAAAAGCCTTCACGACCATGATCTCGCGCCCCGAGGTGTTGACGATGCGGTAGGAGCCTGCCGCCGCCGAAATTACCAGCGTTTCGGCATAGCTCAGACGGAAGCGGCTGCCGCCCGCGGTTTCGACCTCGGCGCTTTCGCCCTCGACCAGGTTCAGGACATGGCATTTTCCCTGCGTTGCGACCTCCACCGAGGTGTTGAGCTTGTAACGGTGCACGTCGTAGGAGTGGTTGCGGTGCGTGGGCAGGTGCCACAGTTCCCAGTCCGCCCCCTTGTCAAGCAGCGCGGGGTGCGACACCAGCTCCCGTTTCACGGTTTCGCCCTTGCGGTCGAAGCAGAGGTTCTCCATTGCGCGGCGGATGTTCAGCGGGCGCGGTTTCCCGTCGAGGTCGAGCGCCAGCCAGTCGTACATCTTGAATGTGAAGATGTAAGGCGTGGTGCTGATCTCCAGCACGAGGTTGTTGCGTCCCGAGCTGTGGAGCGTGCCCGGCGGTATGAGGAACAGGTCGTGCCGCGCCGACTGTTCGGCGTTGATGTAGCGCGGCACGTCGAGTTCCGTGCCTTTTTCGAAGCTTTCGGTCAGCGCCCGTTCGAACTTCGCAGGGTCGATATCCTCTTTGAACCCGAGGTATACGACCGACCCGGGTGCCGTGTCGAGGATATAGTAAGTCTCCTCCTGAGTCAGTACCTCGCCGAAATTCTTGCGGATATATTCCCGCTGCGGGTGGCACTGGATCGAAAGGTTGCCGCCGTCGAAGTTGTCGAGGTAGTCCATGCGGATCGGGAATTCGTCGCCGTATGCGTCGTAGCACGCGCTGCCGACGACCTGCTCGCCGCCCTGGAACATCACCATGTCGAACGACACTTCGAGCATCTTGCCGCCGCTGCCGAAGATCAGCCCGTTTTCCGGTACGATCAGCTCGAACGACCATGCGTAATTGGGCACGTCGTGGGGCAGTGCGCCGATGTGTTCGCGGATCCATTGGCCTCCCCACGCCCCGGGTTCGAACCACGGCCGGACGCGGAATCCGTTTGCGGCGAGGTGCTCCAGGCCGCGGCGCAGGTCGGTGCCCTCGGCCCAGGTGATCTCCCCTTCGCGCTGCCCGTCGACGATTATGCCGATGCGGGGCAGCAGCTCCTTCTTGTGGCGGTTCAGTACGACCCAGTCGACGAAATAGAATCGCTTGTACATCTTTTTCGGGGGCTCGGGCTGCGTGGCCCCCAGGTTGGCGATGCTGCCCGCACGCGAGCGGAACTGGATCTCGTTCTTCGGGATGTCGATATAGACCAACTCGCCCTGCCAGCCGGCCAGCGCGGCGCCGGTGCCGACGAGTATGTTCATCTCCGCCTCGGGGTCGGGTGCGATCGCCCGCAGTTTTTCCCCGTCGAAGAACTCCTCCAGCCGCAGCGGGGTGCGGAAGCCGAAGATCGGGTCGTCGCCGCCCAGATAGGGGGCGACCAGGCGTTCGATCTCCTCCTGCGGCCGCAGGGCCGCGTCGACGCTCCACCACACGGGGCGGATGCCCAGCTGCGTGAGCGCACGGTTCAGCTCCTGCCGGAAGAGGTCGAAGCGTACGCCGACATAGCCGTCGACGACAACCTGCTTCTGCCCGGCCAGCCGCCGTGCCAGCGACGTGTAGTCGCAGAAAATCTTATCCGGCCCGAGGTCATGTGTCGGGTAGATGTCGTATTGGTTTTTTCCGGTTTCCGGTTTGCATACCGGAAGTGGGTTCTGTGTTGTTTTCCTTAAAAGAGACATGACTATTGTTTGGTTATATGAATAACGATGCTGCGCCGATCAGGGCGGCATGGTCGGGCCGGGCCGGGGGCCCTATCCTGATCCGGTGGCCGTCGGCTTCGAGCCGGCGTTCCATGGCTGGCCCGAACAGCGGGTAGGCCCGCGAGATATTCCCGCCGAGCACCAGCATGTCGGCGCGGAAGCGTTCCGCCACGGGGGCTGCGAATGCCGCCAGCCGCTCCCCGTATTCGTCGAACAGGCGCCGTGCCGCGGGGTCTTCCGCATGGCGTTCGGCAGCTTCGCGTGCGCCGCTTATCTCCTGCCCGGTCAGCTCCCGGTAGCGGCCGCATACCCAGCGGGTCGAGAAGGCCTCATCGACGATGCCCCCTTCGAACGGCAGGCAGTATACCCAGCCGTTGGCGGGCACCTCGTCGCCCGAGGTCACCAGCCTGCGGCCGGCCACGAAGCCCGACCCGACGCCCGTGCCGAGCGTCAGCGCCACTACGCGTTCGGCGTCGTCCGCGACCCCGCCGAGGCATTCGCCCAGCGCGAAGGCCGCCGCGTCGTTGACGTAGCGGAACTCCTCCGTGCCGCACTCCCGCAGCAGCGGGTAGAGCGTCGCCGCGACGTCGAGCCCGTAGATGCGCTCGAACTTCCGCACGCCCCGGATCAGCGAAATGCCCCGCTCGTAGTCGAACGGCCCGGGGAAGGCGAAGCCTGCGCACCGGATGCATCCGATGCCCGATGCCGCGGCCGTGCGCCGGATGTTCGCGGCCCAGGCCCCGGCGATCGTGCGGGCCCCGGCCGCCGCGTCGACTTTGTCCGTGTGCGGTTCCCCGCACAGTTGCCCCGTGGCGAGGTCTACCACCGCCGAGCAGACATGGCTGCCGCCGATGTCCACGCCCAGGGCGTAGCGATTATGTGCCGATTGTGCCATGACGGTATATTTTTCGTAGTTATTTGTTCAGCTGGGTGTTGGGCTCCGCGGCGAGGTTCACCCGCAGCGTGCCGCCGCCGACCACTTCGGCGAAGGGAAGCTGTACGCTCTGCAAGGGTTTGCCGTCCAGTTCCAGCGAACCGATATAGTAATTCTCCGGCGTGTTGCCCGTCGTTTCGATCACGAACTCCTTGCCCGTGTAGTAATCGGGGTTGAGGCGGATCGTCACCTTGTCGAACAGGGGGCTGCCGATCTGGAACGTCGGGTCGGGGGCGGTGAGCCCCTTCGCGTCGAAGAGCCCCATCGAGGCCATGACGTACCATGCCCCCAGCTGTCCCTGGTCTTCGTCCTGCCCGTAGCCGTAGCCGTGGATCTCCTCCGTGCCGTAGAATTCGTTGCAGATCGTGCGCATCCATTTCTGCGAGAGCCACGGTTTGCCCGAGAAGTTGAACAGCGCCGAGATGTGGAGGTTCGGTTGGTTGCCGTGGTTGTAATAGGCATGGACTCCCGCAAAGGCATTGATCGTCTTGCCGCCGCCGAAGACGCTCTCGCGCGAGATGAGGAACGTGCTGTCGAGGCGGTTGTTGAACTCCTCGCGGCCGACCATCTCGACCAGCCGGTCGATGTCGTGGGGCACGTAGTAGGTGTACTGCACGGCATTGCCCTCCTGGAATCCGGCCCATGCCGCATAGGGGTCGAAGTCGGCGATGAATTCACCGCTGCGATCCCGCGGCCGGATGTACTTGGTTTCGGGGTCGAAAAGCAGCTCCCACCCGCCCGAGAGCTTCTTGAGCTGCTCGTAATCGGCCTCATGGCCCAACTGGCGGGCCATCTGTGCGACGGCATAGGCGCTGAACGAGTATTCGAGCGTATGCGATGCCGCGAATCCCGAGCCGTCGGGCGTGGTCTGCATGCCCAGTTCGGGCAGGTAGGGCGAATAGCCCTGACTGACGAATTTTCCCACGTCCAGTTTGCCCGCGCCGGCCGGGCGGCCTTCGCTGCCCAGCTCGTTCTTGCGGGCGGCCTGGTAGCCCAGCGCCACGTCGAAGTTGCGGATGCCGCAGTTGTAGGCCGCGGCAATGGCGAGCCCCGTGAAGTTGGTGCCTACGCCCGAGACGTACTTGCTGCATGCGATGCCGTCGCCGAGCCATCCGGCGTCCTTGTAGACCAGCAGCTGGCTCGCCACCCAGTCGGCATAGTATTCGGGATAGGCGATGCTCCACAGCTGCGTGAGGTTCCAGTAGGCGCCCCAGATCGCATCGGTATTGTAATAGTGGTGTTCCGGCTTGCCAGCGCCGTCGAGCGCAATCTGCCCGACCGTGCCGTCGTTGGCGGGGTAGGCCCCGTTCACGTCGCTGGCCAGGCCGCGCCCCAGCAGGGCGTGGAACAGCCCCGTGTAGAACTTCACGCGGTCATCGTGCAGGCCGCCCTCGACGCGAAGCCGGCCTAGCGCCTCTTCCCACGTGTCGTTCGCCTCGCGGCGCACCCGGTCGAAATCTTTCCTGGCGGCCTCCTTTTCGAGGTTCAGCCGCGCGTTCTCCACCGACGTGTACGACAGGCCGATCTTCAGCCCCACCTGCTGACGCTCGCGGGTGTCGAAACGCAGGTAGAGCCCTGCTCCGACGCCTGTGCGGCTGCGCTCCCCCGCGAAGGTTTGCTCGCCGCTGAACGCGCCCCAGGCCGCAGGCTCGGCGTCGAGTACGGCGCTGAAATACATTGTCACCGTGGCGCCTTTCTGGTAAATGTCGACATAGGCGGGCTCGGTCACCACCCAGCCCTCGATACGTCCGTCGTCGGTGTAGGTCACCGACGCGTCGCGCACCGGGCCGCTTTCGCCCATGCGCGTCCCGATGTTGAAGATCAGGTTCGCCTCCTCCGTCGCCGGGAAGGTATAGCGGTGGAATCCGACCCGTTCGGTGGCTGTCAGCTCGGCCTTGACGCCGTAATCCTTCAGCAGCACGGAGTAGTAGCCGGGGCGCGCCACCTCGTCCTTCTTGTCGAAGCGCGAACGGTAGCCCGCGTCGGGGTTGTCGAGCGGCCCGGGTACGGTCTGAAGTTCGCCGACCGTCGGAGCCACCACCACGCCGCCGACCTGGAACTCGTGGAAGTTGGCGAAGCCCTCGATCGAGGTGTGGCGTGAGTCGTAGCCCACGGCTTCCCAGCCGTTGGGATTCCCCAGGTGGCCGTCGGTCGTCGGAGCCAGTTTGGCCATGCCGAACGGTACGGCCGCCGGGGTGAAGAAGAACCACCGCGAATGTGCGGTGCCGATGCGCGGGTCGACGTAGTCCGTCAGCGGCTCCTGAGCCGTGCATGCCGACAGGCAGGCCGTCGCGGAGAAGAGGATCAGTTTGTGCAGGTGTTTTTTCATCGTTGATGTTTGCCGGCGGCCGTTGCGGCCGCCTTTGGGTTATATGGTTTTCTGTTTAATGTATATACATGAGGTGCGTGGCGTCCGTCTATTTCGCGGCGAACCTGCGCAGGGCGAGGGCGCTGCCTGCCAGGTAGAGCATACAGGCCGAAATGACCAGCAGCGAACCGGTCTGGCTGCCCAGGAGGTCGGTCGTGAAGCCCATCAGGGGCGGGATGACGGCGCCGCCGCAGACCCCTGTGATCATCAGCCCCGAAATCTCGTTGGCTTTTTCCGGATGGCATTTCAGCGCCGTCGAGTAGATCACCGAGAAGATGCTCGAGCAGGCGAAGCCGATCAGTCCGACCAGCGCCAGCATTCCCACGGTACCCTGTACGAAGTAGAGGACGGCCATGGCGGCGATGGCCGCGAAGATGTGGATGCGGAAATAACGCACGTCGTTCATGCGCACCAGCAGGATCGAACCGATCAGCGCACCGACCGTGCGGCAGACGAAGTAAACGCTCGACCCGAGTCCGGCCTGCTCGACGGGGTAACCGCCGCGTTCGATCAGCAGCTTGGGCGCTACGGTATTCATCCCCACGTCGACGCCGACGACGAAGACGATCCCGAGGAAGAGGAGGAGTACCGTGCGGTCTTTCAGCAGGGCGAACGTCGCACCGACAGGCGAGGCCTGCGGCGCTTCGGCCTCTTCGCGGATGGGGGTGCACATGAGCCATGCGGCCGAGAGCAGCGTGATGAGCGCGAAGATCGGGAAGAGGTATTGCCAGTTGCCCAGCGTGCCGGCGGCGAATGCGGCGATGAAGGGGCCGCAGAACGACGAGACCGCCTTGACGACCTGGCCTGCGGTCAGCGAACTGGTCAGCGCGTCCCCCTTGACCACGTTGGTGAGCAGCGGGTTGAGCGACACTTGGAGGATCGTATTGCCGATGCCCAGCAGCACGAATGCCGTCATGCACGTGGCAAGGTTGTAGTGTACGAACGGGATCAGCATACCAATGGCCGTGATGCCGTTGCTGATCTGTACCATGTTCTTGCGGCCGAGGCGGTTCATGGCGAGGGCCGCCGGAATCGAAAGCAGCAGGAACCAGATGAAAACCATCGAGGGGATGAATCCGGCGAGGGTCTCGCTGAGCCCGAAATCTTGCTGGACATAGCTGGTCGAGATACCGACCACGTCGCAGAAGCCCATGACGAAGAAACCGAACAGGACGGGCAGTAATTTGTGGAGTGACTTGTTCATTTGGGTTGTGGTGTTTGTCAGCCGTTGATGAATTCGATCGAGTAGGTGAAGCTGTCGGCGCGGTAATAGCCGATGTTATATTCCACCGGGGTGTCGTTTACGTCGAGCACGAAGCGTTTGCGGACGAGGATCGGCTCCCCTTCGTTGATGTCGAGCTTTTCGGCCAGCTCCGCGTTTGCGCTGCGGGCATATACCATCTCGCGCGAGGTCTTGACGACGATGCCGTAATTCTTCCGGAGGTTTTCGTAGAGCGGGAGTGCCATGTCTTCTTCCCCGGTCATCGGGATCGCGGGGTTGAAATAGGAGATGAAATAGACGAACGGCAGGTTCGGACGTCCGCGCAGGCGCTCCAGGCACAGCAGCCTGGCTCCTTCCGGGGCATTGAGAAACTCGGAAGCCTCGGCGGGCGGCGTCTTGCGGCTGATGTGCAGTTCGAAATTCTGCACGACCATGCCCTGTGCGTGCATCTCCTGCGAAAAACTCATCCAGTTGCGGGCGTTGCTCATCACGTTCTGGGGCGCCACGGTCGTCCCGTATCCTTTCTTGCGGATGAGCAGCCCTTCGAACACCAGCCGGTTGATGGCCTGCCGCAGGGTGTTGCGCGAGATGTTCAGTTCTTTGGATAGCTCCACCTCGTTGGGAAGCAGTTTGCCTTTGCGGTACTCTTCCTGCTGGATCATCTGTCGCAGCAGATCCTCGGCCTGCTGGTGCAGCGGTTTGGAAGAGTTCGGGTCGAGTTGTAATTTCATATCGTTCGGGCTTTTGTGTTATCCCCGGATTATAGCCGTGCCGGGATCGGCGTATAGCATGGCGCGTAGGGCGGTTTGCTGCGGGCATCGGCGCAGGCCTTTCCCGGGGGGCTTTCCCCTGAGTCATTCCTGAGGGGAATCTTTACCCTGTTCGACCCGCTATGTTCACTTTTGTGTCTTGTATATGTTCTTATATTTGTCAATATGTTCATGCAAATAAACGTAAAATATCCGAATTGTCAAAATCTATGTTCCCGATAATGTCGGTACAGGGCGGATATTTTTTTCAAAAGCCTCGTTCGTTGCCTGTCATTGTCCTGTATTACTGGTGATTGCGTTTTTTTTGCGGCCGATTGCCGTTTTTTTTGCCCGGGCCGAGCCTGCTCGCGGTTTTGTCCGTATCCGGATGGTGCCGCGCCCAGTCTGCGCCCGGTCGCTGCAGGATGATAGAGGGGGATATTTGTGGATGCAGGGGACGGATTCCGATAAAAAAATAAGGATGGACTTGTGTCCATCCTTACCGGGGTTGTGGAGAATACCAGGGTCGAACTGGTGACCTCTTGCATGCCATGCAAGCGCTCTAGCCAACTGAGCTAATCCCCCGTTGTGGGTGCAAAGATAACGGAAATTTTTTTATTTCCAAATAGCGGCCGGAAAAAATCGACCGCAGGATTACCATTGCTGCCGTTCGGAGGGGGGGGGAGGGCGGGGCGTCCGGTATCGTTTTTTTGTCCGCCATGCGGATTATAAGGCTGTTTCCGCATTTTCGCAAGCATCTCCGCTGTCCGGGGGGCTTTCGTACCGGCAGGCGGGGGCATACTGGAGGCCGCCGGGCAATCCTTCCTCCGGGGTGCCGTTTGTTTGTCCCGCCCCAAGGAAAAAGCCGGCGCTTCGAGCGCCGGCTTTCCCGTATGCCGGGATGCCTCCCGGATCAGTGTCGTGCCTGTTAAGTTATTCGATTTCCCACGTGGCGCCCGAATGCAGCAGCTCGTCCACCGAGCGGATCTTGCTCTGTGCCTTGACCTTCTCGACCTGC
>OGGQ01002979.1_pt1 | contig 16918 bp, 7 predicted proteins | sample 1571191 | NCBI WGS metagenome assembly OGGQ01 (sample SAMEA2582061, study PRJEB24529) | metagenome | biome: Human gut stool | place: China | collected 2011
TAATTATACTTCAAATAAAAATAGAATCAGAAAGAATATTAGATTTTCTTTCTGATTCTATTTTTATTATATAACTCCTAATCTCAAAACATACATATCTACGACCAACATATTATTGTATAATACTCATCTCCAACGCTTCCCCACTATCAGGAACAAGCACATTTAAAATTTGCATTTCCTTGTCATAACTCCATATTACAGCATCAGCAAATATATTTTCCTGGTCATGTAATTTTTCAGGCTTTACTTTTTTTTGTTTTTTCCCAGCAATCACAACTTTCTGAGGAGATTTTTCTACATAAAATCGGAAAATCATATTCCGCTTAGATGGTAACTGGTAGTTACTACCCTCACGTGGGGAAATAGCAATTTCAAACCCTTCAACTGTTGTTTTCACATTAATCGGAGTCTTCAAGAACTCGTCTTTTAAATATCCCAAGTCGGTCCCTTCATCTTCATACAAAAGGAAAGAAGCACTCTGACCTTCTACTGCTGGAAAGACTTCAAATATAACAGGATATTCGGGATGTTCACCAATATAATTCATCACTGGCATAGTAGGAATGATTGATCCTTGCTTTACAAACATTGGGATACATGACAATGGTGCATCCACTGTCAACCACTGTTCTCCCGAGTAAAGCGTCCTTTTATCATTATAGTTCAACCAGTTACCCTCTGGTAAATACAAGTTCTTGGTTTTCGCATTTTTCTTTACGACTGGAGCTATAAGCAATTCTTTACCAAACATAAACTGTGCATCTGTATCAAATGTTTCCACATCATAAGGATATTCAAGAAACATTGGACGCATAATTGGCAATCCTGCATCATGAGCTTCGCGAGCATACGTATAGATATAAGGAATCAATGAATATTTCAATTCTATAGCTTTTTTCACATTCTGTTCTGCTTCTTCCCCAAAAAGCCATGGTTCAACTGCATTGTTACCTTCATGATGAATACGACTTAACGGATTAAAAGCCCCCATCTGTACCCAACGTGTATAAAGTTCAGCCATTGCTGAATAATCTTTAATATCTCCACAATATCCTGATATATCAGTTGTAGTAAAAGGTATCAAGCCTAATCCTGCAGAAAGTAATACAGGAATCTGATTAGCCATCTGCGCCCATCCCTGCGTTACATCGTCACAGTTTCCACTATCACCAGTCCAACCAAAAGTATAACGCTGCAATCCTGCATAAGCAGCACGAGTCATTTGAAATACACGACGATTGGGATTACGTTTTTCAAACTGCTCTTTCACAACTTTGTCCCAAGTTAACCCATACACATTGTGAATCTCACTATGCATTCCCAAATGATGTTTCATCACCAAACGCTCCACATCCTCTTCATTACTCCAAGCAGGCTCACCCATATCCGTCCAAAATCCACTGATACCGTCATTTATAGGCTTTTGCTGATATGCTCCCCACCAATCTGCTACCTCAGGCTTTGTAAAATCTACCACACCACAGTTTCCACCCCATGGCCAAGGCATATCATAAGTTTTGCCTGTTGTTGAATCAGTTACAAAATAACCAAGACTATCAGCCTCCTGCCACTGTTTTTTATTAGATTGAGAAATAACAGGATCTTGTGAAACTACAACCTTAAAACCTTGTGATTTCAAATCTGCCAGCATCTGTTTAGGATTCTCATAATTACCTTTACGCCATTCAAAATCTTGCAAGTTCTGAGTCCAACCAATATCTTGATAAATAATATCGCAAGGAATACCACGCTTTCTATATCCAGTCGCAATCTCCCGTGTTAAATCCTCACGAGTGAGCATTCCACGACATTGAGCAAATCCCAAAGCCCATTTGGGCGGCATAATTGGCTTTCCTGTCAGTCCTATATAATGTCCCATAATTTCCTTATAGTCCTTGCCAAACATGAAATAATATATCATTTCACCACCTGGAGCTTCAAAACTATAATAATCTCGACTCTCTGTTCCAAACTTAAACTCTGTTTTATAAGTATTATCTAAAAATATACCATAACGATAATTACTCATAAAAAACGGAATACTCTTATATAAAGGATCATCAGCTACACCATAGCAAGGCCGATCACTATTCCACATTTTATATGTTTCCCCTCGTCGATCTAATTTACCGGTTTTTTCTCCCAATCCAAAAAAATGCTCATCACGCCTCATCATTTTATATTCCACCTTCTTTTCACCTTCACAAGTCCGGCCATCACCATAATCACTAAAAATAAGCTTTTGATATTTATCAAAAACCTGGAGTTTCAAGGGGGATTTATTAACGCGTATTCTCAATACAGGTGTAAAAATCTCATAACAAGACGCTTCCTCATTCACATTGACTACTCCCACATCTTCCAATTCTTCATTAATAACAGCAAACGAAGAATTTAACCGTTGTAATTTCCCATCTGGAGAATACCATATCCGAACTACGGATTGCCCACACAATTTCAATTGAAAAGCTGCTCCATTATCCAAATGAAATGTTACTTCACGTCCTTGTTGCGAAAATGACTTACAAACAGGCACTGCAGCTTGCGCTACGACTGACACAGCTAGAAACAACCATCCAACAATATATCTAAACATAGGCTTATGATTTATAGTTATAATCCTCTAACCTTACAATCTATTCCAATACACAATTAATTTATATCATATAGAGTAAAGTTCTTCATCCTAAAAAAGAATAAGCACCTCTGTAAATCTAACCTCACAGAGGTGCTAACATCAAAGTTCTAATTAATTATTATAATAAAATATTATTTTATAGGCGATACAGATAGCTTTTTCAACCCCTTCATTTCGTCTGAAGTTGTAACTTCAAATAGACTTATAGCATATCCACCTGCTTCTACTGTATTTATTTTTAGTTTGTTCTTAGAGTTAACGAGCCCTTTTACAATCTGATATGATTGAGGATTTGACTTATAATCAGTATCTTTTGTATCAGCATATATGGTAGCTATATAATTCTTCCCTTTTTCCAAGAAATCAAGCGAAATAACTGATTGATGATTAGCATCACCTGTAGCACTACCAATAAACCAATTATTCGTTCCTTTTTCTTTTCGAGCCACAGTTACATATTTCCCTGGTTCTGCTTCAAGATAAATACTATTATCCCAATCAACCGGTACATCTTTTATAAATTGAAAAGCATCCATAAAACGCTCATAATTTTCTGGAAGATCTGCAGCCATCTGAAGAGGGCTATACATCGTTACATACAATGCTAATTGGTTTGCCAATGTAGCATTTACGTGTGAGCTATTATTTGGATTTAATTTGGAAATATTCATTTCAAAAATACCTGGTGTATAATCCATCGGCCCTCCTTGAAGTCTCGTAAAAGGCAAGACTGTCGTATGAAATGTTTTACTGCCACCAAAAGCCTGATACTCCGTTCCACGTGCAGATTCATTTCCAATCAGATTAGGATATGTACGACAAAGTCCTGTAGGACGAACTGCTTCGTGAGCATTCACCATTATTTTATGCTTGGCAGCCTCAACAACACAATATAAATAATGATTATTCATCCATTGCCCATAATGATGTTCGCCATAAGGAAGCATATTTCCGACATAACCACTCTTCACTGCATTATAACCATATTTATTCATCAATTTATACGCATCTTCCAAATGACGTTCATAGTTTCTGGAAGAAGAAGATGTTTCATGATGCATCATTAACTTAATACCCTTTGAATGAGCATACTCATTCAACATCTTAATATCAAAATCAGGATAAGGTGTCAGAAAATCAAACACATAATCTTTCTGATTACCAAACCAGTCTTCCCATCCAATATTCCAGCCTTCCACCAGTAACTGGTCAAACCCATGTTTTGCTGCAAAGTCTATATAATGTTTTACATTCTCATTATTGGCAGAATGAGTCCCATTAGGAGACAACTGGCTATAGTCACAATCATCCAAATGAACCGAAGGCAATGAATTAGTGTACGACCAACTGCCTTTCCCCGTTATCATCTCCCACCATACACCCATATATTTCACAGGTTTAATCCAAGACGTATCTTCGAGCTTACAAGGCTCATTCAAATTCAAAATCAAATGAGATGACAAAATATCACGTGCATCATCAGAGACCATAACTGTACGCCATGGAGAATGACACGGAGCCTGCAAGCGACCTTTGAAGCCTTCGGCGTCAGGAGTAAGCCATGACTCAAAGACTAAATTTTTATCATCCAGATTTAAATGCATACATGAATAATCAACCAAAGCTGCTTCATGCAAATTAATATACAACCCCTCATCTGTTTTCATCTGCAATGATGTTTGCACTCCTGTTGGGGAAAATACAGTTTGAGAAGCATTAGAAGTTACCGCATTAGACAATAATGAACGTATTTCTGACAATTTAGATTCTGTATAATCATATTCTTGTGTATCATAATCCCCAGGAATCCACCAAGCCGTATGATCACCAGTCATAGCAAACTGACTATGCTCCTCTTTTATTACAAAATAAACTAAATTTTTTTGCTGGGGAAATTCATAACGAAATCCAACCCCATCATCATATACCCGAAAACGAATATTCATATAACGATCTGTTGATGGCTGCTTCAACTCTGCAAGAAGTTCATTATAATGATTACGTATTTCTTTGACCTCACCCCATACAGGCTGCCAAGTTTCATCAAAAGTAGATGTAGTAGCATTAAGTTGTTCAAAGCCATCCATCAAATTCTTTCCATCACGTAATTCCAGACCTAATCTACTTTCTTTAATTACAGGTTTACCTTTGTAATCGACTTTATAAGTGGGTATCCCATTCTTTAACTGGAAATCAATTGAAACGATTCCATTAGGTGATGTTACCACATCAGCATCAACATTTAATGCTGAAAATAATAATGCAGATATAATTAATTTTAGCTTCATACTGTTTTTTATTCTTATTTATATTCAACAACCAACATGTTCCAATATTTTAATGAAGGCAAAGTAAACTCTAAACGGTTCCCATTTACCTTAAATGCAATTGGGATTACGGCTCCTCCGGCATAATCAGGTGATGCCATCCAAAGACCTTTCACAGAACGTGAAGGACAAATACTAAAGGAAGGGTTTTCAATTGTATTGGGTTCCGGCATAGTTCCATAATCATCACGCCATTCATCACTATCAGCTTGTGATAAATTCAACAAATGAATAACATCCTGATTTTCCAGGCTACGCCCTATCGTACATAACTTTCCTTTAACCGGTGGCCAGGATTGCACCTCAAATTTACCGTCAACAGATACAATATCGACATTAGTTGTCAATGAACCACCATCACGCAGCACATTCTGATAAGCAGTCATAAAATCATAATAATGAATTATATCCTTTTTTAAAGCCTCCGTCATTTTCAAGTTGTCATTAGGGAAATACTCCTTGCACAACATGTGAGGACCAAGTTCCAAATGCGAACCTCCCAACGCAAACATCACCGCATCAGTCAACAAAACCCCTGGAGCATTAAATTCACCTTGATTTTCAGCCAACCAATAGTTCATATAGGCTGCAAATACGGTATTCAACTGATTGCCAGAGTATTCATTATTCTCATCTATAATTGTTTTCAGATGACTAAATTTCGCCTCAGTACGGTCATTATCTTTACCCCATACCTCATTATACAAAAAATCGACCTTTCCTGTTTTGGCTATCTGTTCTGCACCATAGCGGCTGACAGCATTCATAATCAACCTCTTATCTGGATGTGCCTGCTTCATTGCCTTTATAAATGACGCATAACCTTGTGGCAAATCAACTTCCTTACCATATACATTAAATACGGTTCCTCTGTTTCCCAACTGGTCTATCTGATAACCATCAAAAGCAAAATGATTATATACGTCTGTATTACGTTGTATCAAATAGTCCTGCCATGCCTTATTCCCCGGATCTGTCAAATAAATATTACTTTTCCAACTATCAGGCAATTCATGGCAATCACGCGTTTTTGCCTTATAATCTTTGAAAAGCCCCCAGCTATCTTTCACACCATCCAAATTCGCACCATCCAAAGCACCAAAACAAAGATTATAAAAAATGGACTTCATCCCCAAAGCATGCTGCACCTCAATATACTTTTCCACAGTTTCCGTATATACATCACGATTGGCAATATCCTTATACACAGGCATAATCTGTCCATCACGAGTACTTCCTAAAGGCCAATGATGCTTATTATGCCAGTCTTGGAATTGTACACCATTAATGTGGCAACGGCTCAAATAAGACATCTCATCCTTTATATCTTCATCCGATTTCTGACCAAACTCAGCCACAAATCCATACCTAGGAAATCGTTTCCAATCGCTAGAAGCATCAACCGCAATTGTTCCGTAAATTATTTCCTTATCATCCGATGATGCATAAATATCAACCATATAACCTGTAAAATCTACAGTTGGAAGAGTCCACGTCCATGACGAACCAGCCAAAGGTTGTTCTTCAATCACTTCATCCAAATGACGATAACGAATTTTTGCGTTCGACGGAATGTCACCTAAAATACCAAAACTTACTGTTTCTCCTGGTGCATAACAAGCTTTATCCGTAAATAAAGAAATACCAGTTCCTTCCTCTATTTTAACAGAAACTTCACCTCCTTCATATTCCAAATTTGCCATTCCTGCTCCGTCATCGTTCTTACATGCAGTAAAAAGGAGAAAAATTCCTGCCAAGTAAATTATTTTTTTCATGATAAACAATTCTAAATTAATCAATTCTTCTTAACTACGAGTTTTTCTGTAGCTTGATTCAAAGTAATCGTATAATTACCCGGATCAGTCACAACCCATTTATTATCTAAGCTTCCATAACCATAATCTGGATTCGTTTTATCAATCCAGTACATATCATATTCACCTGCTTCAAATGTAAGACCATTTTCTACAGCCATAAACCAAGCTCCCATCCAATCAGACTGGTTATCACAGGTAAACTTAATTTCACCTGCTGTCAGATCTCCAGTCCACTGATAAGTATATTCGTCAATCTTTGTCATTGGAGCAGAAGAAGGCAAAGTCCAACCTGCAGGAGTAGCATTACCTATCAAAGAAATTTCCGTATAAGGTTCAAAAGGAGCCATCACCATTTTTTCCTGGCCTGTTGTTATGTCCAAACGAATCTTATAAGCCTTTCCGCATTCTTCTTTTTTCAAAACCCATTTCTGATCTGTACCACCCAATTTTACATTAGTATCCGTATATGGAGCCTTATCCTGAGTTGCCAGATACATATTATCCCAACTTCCATCCATGGTTCCAAACTTAAACTCACCATCAGGAGTCCATGTAAATACATCACCATATAAAAATACGAACGGATTCACAGGATCTTGCTTCATTGGTTTAAAAGTCCAATTAGTAAAGCTACCGACAAAATACAAAGTATTAAAAGCTGGAGCCGCTGGAGTACTCTTGACTATATTCAGAGTATTATTCAACAAATCAATCGTAAGCTTATAGGTTCCGGTTTCTGTTACCTGAAATTTCAAGTCATCTACCGTATCATCAACTTTTTGAATAATATTTGTGGTCATACCATCACTTAATATTTGTTCTCCATCAGGAGCACAAACATAAGCAATAGAAGAAAAGTCCATTTGAGTAAAGAACTTAAAATCCTTATCCTCGGTCAATGTTGCAGTAATATTAAAAATACCAGGTTGCTGGTTATCAACCAGACTGCACACTCCCCATCCACCTTCCGTCGCATCACCACAAATATATAATGTCTCAGAAACCGGTTCATAAGTAGTCACTTTAAAAGAAACAGAAGAATTCTGCTCATAGTCTTCATAACCAACGACCTCTGCAATCACAGTTGCTTCAACTTCCACTGTTTCACCGTATGTCAAACTAATTCCAGCAGCATGCAAATAATCATTTAATTCTCTAACTGTAAAAGCATAAGAAAGTTCCTGATCATTAAATCGCTTATTTAACAATGGTTCTGTTGGTTCAGTACTTCCTTTCTCCCGCAGCTCCAACTTATAATTCAACCGTGCTCCTGTCCCATAATTTGTACCACTAGTCCACTTTAATGTTAGAGCTGTCAAAGCTGCATCATTTTCATTAAGATTAATCACCTCCTTATCAGCAGTCAATGTCAGCACATCATAGCCTTTATTTGTTTCAGCCAAATCCTCTGAACAAGAACTTAACGTAAAAACACAACAAAGCAATACGGATAAATAAAAAAATATATTTTGAACTCTCATAATCTATAAGTTTAAGTTATTAATAACCAGGGTTCTGTACCATCAATGCATTCGCATCCATTTCTACTTGTGGAATAGGTAGTAACATACGGTCTTTAGTTGCATTTACCTTGCCAATAGAATTAAAGAACTTCAAGGCATAATCTCCCCCATCAATACGGATTAAATCAAACCAGCGATGACCTTCGAATGCAAGTTCCATCCGGCGCTCATGAATGATTTTCTCCTTCATTTCCTCCTTATTAGTTGACAGAAAGTCTCCTAATCCGGCGCGACGTCGTACTATATTCAATGGAGTTTGCGCCTGAACCGTTTCACCCAATTCATTCAAAGCCTCCGCCTTCATCAATAATACATCCGCATAACGGTAAGCTATAAAGTTCTGAGGACTTGTCTCTGCATCCTGATATAAATTTAAAGAAATAGGAATAATAAATTTACGCACATTACGCCCAGTCATAAAAGCATAACTTGCCTTATAGGACTTTCCATCAAAATCCGGACATCCTTCATAAAATACGGTAATATCTTTACGCTTATCACCTTCTTCATACGATTCAAAGAATTCATCAGTAGGTTGATTCCACCCATAAGAGCCATAAGTAAATCCAGAGTTACGAGGCCCCATAAATGTTGAACACCAGGATGACTGTCCATCATTTGCCCAAAAACCGCCCGTTCCTGCATTCTCTCCAGAATATTGTATTTCAAAAATAGATTCTGCACTATTCTTATTTTTAATTAAATTCTCATTCCATAAAGAGGCATAATCACAAGCCGCCAAATCATATCCCATCGTAGCGATCTCATCACATAAATCAACAACTGCCTGATAAAATCCTTCTTCGGGTGCTAAAGATGCATAGGTATTACCGTATGAAGCAAGAGTCAAATAAACTTTTGCTAACTGAGTGCAAGCGGCATCCTTAGTAGCACGTCCTAAGTCAGCTGGAGCTAACTCATTTTTTTGAGGTAAGCGTTCTATAGCCTCCTTACAATCTTTTATAATCAGGTCATAGACTTCTGTTGCTGTATTACGGGCAATGTCTTTAGGGTCACTAACTTTAGCCGGTTCTGTACGAATAGGAACTCCTCCAAAACAACGAACCAAGATAAAATAATAATGCGCACGTAAAAAATAAGCCTCACCCAAAGAACGGGTCAATATTTCCGGAGAAATATTATCCGCATTAGCTGATAAAGACTGAATGGCTGTATTGCAATTACCGATACCAGTATATCCTCCTCTCCATAATCCAACTGCAAGATTATTACTTGGAGTTGCATAGAAATTAGCAACTTCTTTTGTTTCAACCCCATCAGTACCTGTAGAAGGGTCTCCCCCCGCTTCGCTATCACCGGCACAAATATCCATACTCCAGATACGCTGATTATAAAGATTCATAGACTGTAAAGACTGATAACATCCGTTAGTCATAGCTACAGCCAAATCATCGCTCACAGGAATAGTAGTACTAGGAGAATCCTTAGGATACTTTTCCAAAAAATCGCTGCAAGAAGAACAAGTCAGCAAGGCAGATGCCAATATTATATAAGTAATATGTTTCATAATAATTGTTTTTTCAGATTAGAAATTAAAGTTGACTCCTAAACTAAGAGTTCGTGAAATAGGATAACGATTATTATCTATCCCATTAATATCTACTTCTGGGTCAAAACCAGAATATCCAGTAATAGTAGCCACATTATCGCAAGAAACAAACAGACGTGCATTCTCCAAGGTTAACTTCTTTATCCATTTTTTGGGGAAATTATATCCTAACGTAATATTCTTTATACGCAAATAAGAGCCGTCCTCAACCCAACGGTCAGAAACACGATTATTCTTAGCTGGGTCATTTAGTACCGCACGAGGCATAACATAACTTGTTCCTTCCCCTGTCCAACGGTTCAAAACTGCCGTAGTCTGGTTCGCAGCCCCAGCCATTCCCTCATTCGTTATATTATTTGCATTAAAAATATCATTTCCACTCACTCCCTGCAAATAAATAGACAAATCAAATCCTTTATAACTCAGGTTATTATTCATTGAGAATATCCACTTAGGAGATGGATTACCGATAACAGTACGGTCATCTTCATTAATTTTTCCATCATTATTCAAATCTTTAAAACGAATATCACCCGGACTAGCTTCCGTACTTTGGAATGCATGTGAATTAACTTCCTCCCAATTTTGGAAAATACCATCAGTCACATACCCATAAAAAGTATTTATCGGAAATCCATTAGCCAAGCGAATTACATTTTCACCGGCAATCTCATTACGGAACATCGGTATGTTACTATTTAAATCTACAATCTCATTGGTATTATAAGTCAAATTCAAACTAGTATCCCAGTTAAAATCCCCTCCAACAAAGTTATAAGTATGTAAAGCCAACTCAACACCTTTATTACGGACCTTTCCAGCATTAGTCTGACAACTTGAGACTGTTTCATCAAATCCGGCAGTAATAGGAACTGAAGCTGAAACTAACATATCCTTTGTATTCTTTACATAAGCATCCAAAGATAGGTTTACACGCGAATTAAACAAACTTAAGTCAACTCCGATATTGGCCTGATGAATAGCCTCCCAACGGATATCAGGATTATACAAACTTGTTGTAGTCAACGCATCGACAACCTCCCCTCCAAAAGCATATTTACGGATATCAAACAATGCTGCAAAATCATAATTACCAATTGAAGCCTGATTACCAGTTACTCCATATCCTGCACGTAATTTTAAATCGGACACGACCTCACTTTGTGGAAACCAAGATTCTTTGGATATACGCCATGCTAATGACACAGAAGGGAATGTACCCCAACGATTATTTTCTCCAAAACGTGAAGAACCATCACGTCGTACAGTTGCCGTAACTAAGTATTTATCATCAAATGAATAGTTGACACGAGCCATATACGAAAGTAAAGCCCATTCGCTCATGGAACCCGTCAAGCTTGTTATTTCCTTCGCATTGGTCAACTGACTAAATTCATTAAATAAAAAGCCAGATACATTACCATTCATGTAATTATATTTATTCCACTGTGCAGAACTACCTACCATAGCATCTAAATGGTGCTTTCCAAAATCTTTATTAAAAGTAAAATAGTTATCCCACAAGTAAGTAAAAGATTTATCACTACTTTGGTACTTACTTGTTTCACCAGCTTCTCCAGAAGCAGTCCAGTCATACTTTGGATATAGGTCCTCATTAAACCAAAATTTAGCATCATAGCCAAATGTTGACTTAAATTGCAACCAGTCACAAAACTTTATTTCTGCTGAAATATTAGCCAAGAAATTATATCCATCCGTCCGCTTGCTATCATTGTATATAGGCCCAATAGGATTACGCATCGTTCCGTACCAGTTAGCCTGTGAACGATTGTCGTAGTCCGGATAACCAGGATAGCTCCAGTCACCCTCATCTGTTTTAACTGGCTGTGTAGGAAGTGCCTTCATTGCACCTGCCACATCATAGCTTCCTGAAGTTTTAGTATCAGTAGAAAATGTCAGGTTATTTGAGAACTTCAACCAATTCAAAACCTGAGAGTCCGTGTTGGCTTGAAACGTAAAACGGCGATATTTAACGCTCTCTACCACACCTTTTTGCTCTAAAAATCCACCAGAAACATAATAATGAGACTTTTCATTCCCTCCAGAGTAACTAACTGTATAATTTTGTGATAGTCCTGTACGGAACATTTCATCAAGCCAATCAGTACTTGAAGTCAATGAAGAAGGATCTGCCCACAAAGGATTTGTTGTTTGCCCAGCCGCAGAAAGCATATCATTGCTATAAGCTGCATACTGGCTCGCATTCAACATCTCTGGTTGATTCGTAACATTCTGTACAGCCCAATTAGCACTGAAAGAAAGCTTACCTTTCCCACTTTCTCCCTTTCTCGTAGTAACCATTACTACACCATTAGCACCGCGAGAACCATAAATAGCTGTGGCAGAAGCATCTTTTAGAACATCAACACGCTCGACATCTGCCATATTGATAGAATTAAGTCCTAAATCTGTAGGTACTCCATCAATTACTATCAACGGATTACTATCATTGATAGAACCAATACCACGTACTCGAATAGTAACATTATCTCCGGGCTTACCACTATCTATAATCTGCAATCCTGCAACTTTACCTTGCAGTGCCTGACCTACGTTAGATATTGGAGAGTTCTTCATATCCTTCGCTCCGACAGAACCTACTGCTCCTGTCAGGTCACTCTTTTTCATCGTACCATATCCCACAACAACTACCTCGTCCAATAGTTCCGTGTCATCTTTCAAAGTAATAACAAGCGGCTGGTTACCTGTCACTGTTACATTCTGACTTGCGTATCCTATATAAGAAATCACCAAAACCGATCCTTTAGGAATACTTAAAGAGAATTTTCCATCAATATCCGTTATAGAACCATTCGACGTTCCTTCCTGGATAACATTTGCCCCAATAACAGGTTCTCCTGTAACATCCTTTACAGTACCTGTTACCGTAAGATTCTGACCAAATACACTCGCTGTAATAAATAGCCCTCCTAAAAGAGAAAGCGCTCGCTTCTTTTGTAGAAACCTTGAAGTGTTGTTTTGCATAAATTAGACTTTTAATTAATAAATTAGATGTAATATTACTACATCCTTTTCCAATAATGCAAAAGTATTATGCTAATATAAAAGCTTCAAGGCAACCAAGTATAAAAGTAGTAACTTAAGATACTCAAATAATCATAACATTCTAATTATTATAATATTAGAGAATGATTCCAATGTCAAAAAAGTAGTAATCCAATAAATGAAAAGCAAGACGCTACTGCTCTAAACTACCAATTTGCATGACATATTTTTCAAATTCATCCCGATTGCAAGCCGCCTTATTCCGTGCCTTAGTTCGATAATTATAAATGGTAGTAACCGAATAACGAAGGAACTGAGCTATTTTTACACTATCTGTAATACCTAACCGAATCAATGCAAAAATACGCAACTCTGTATTAAGCCGTTCATTCGGCTTTAAATGAACTTTTTCACTTTCAATTAATAGTTTATTAAAATCATCAACAAAAGTCGGAAACAACAACAAAAAGGTATCATCAAAACTCGCATAAAAATCTTTTAATTCTTTATCAACCAGTCGAGAAGACTTCAACTGATGATACAATTCCTCAACCTTTCCAACCGCAGCTAACTTAGCTAAACTTTTACGGTATTCATCCAACTTCTCAATATACGTTGAGCATTGATCAAGATAACGTCCTATGTAAATCTCCTTTAAATAAGTATTCTCACTCAATGCGTGATTCAACTCCTTCAACTTAGCATTTGACAGGCACAAGTCATTGTTTAAATCCTGTAATTTCCGGTTCGCATCTATTACTTGACGTCGTGCTACCGCCAGACGTTTCATCTGGTAATACATATAATAAACTCCTCCCAATAAAATAAATGACAAGATACAAATACAAATAAACATTATTTGTAACTTATGCTGCCGCCTTGCTTTTTCTAAATGATAAGCCTCATTTATCACCGGAAATATTTTCAAGGTTTCTATAATCCGTAAACGGGCATTACACATAGCTGCATCTTCCATACAAAGTTTCAAATAAGAATAAGCACGATCGAGGTCTCCCTCTTGATAAAGTAACACAGCCAGTTCTCTCAAGGAAGCATATTCTCTAACTCCCGATTTCATATCAGCTATAGCAGAAAGCAACAAACAGCGTTTCTGGTTCTCTTTATCTCCAATTAAAGAATAAGAGTTTGATAATGTATAATAAAGTATAGCCTCATCATGAACTTCCATTTTATGTTTATTAGTATAGTCTTCAAGCATTGCAATAGCTTCCTTACATTGACCATGAACATTATAACGATCAGCCTTAACAATTTGATAAGTAACAGACTCCTGATTATTTACCAGCAAAATAGAATCTCTATAAGAATCCGTTAATCTATTATATTGGCCTTTTTGGGCAACAGAAACCGTATAATCAGCCATATTCCCATAAACAGTACGATAAACATGATAATAATAAGGTCGCAAATAATCAGGCAACCGTTCCCGATTAACCTTTTTCATCAAATCCAGAGATTCTTTAAACATACCAGCAACTCCAGAAATCTCCGCCATATTCATTAAAGCATTTATCTGGTAATCCTCATTCTGGATACGTTGAGCAACTTCATAAATAGCACGAGCCACATGCAATGAAGAGTCAGCATTAAAAGAAGAATATCCAGAATATAACTCTCCTAATATATGATAACGTTGTTCATTAGTTTCTGAATTATCTAACATTTTATTCAAACGCTCCAAGTATTCCAAACGCTTCTTTATATACAAAGGACGTTCTTTAATTGCTTTATCAAGCTCTGATAACAACATAGGCATCTCATCTGCCATAGAAACAATAGCAAAAAAAAGCAGAAACAACGAAATCAAGAATTTCTTCATTCTAGATACAATAACTATAAGTTAAACCAAATTCAAATCTATCGTATGAACACAAAATTAATCAATTAAATGAAACAATAAATATTTCTTTCTCAAATTATAACTGATTTGAATATACCATAAAAAATTTATTTCAATGCTCCAGCCGCCTTCTGTCCATAATAAGATAAATTACTGAAATATAGGTCATCTATTACATACTGGTAAGTCAGATTCTGCTGTCGACCCTGTTGGGAGTTTTCTCATTCTCTTCTTTCTGGACCATCAAGGAGGTCTTCGAACAGCGCGAACGCGTGCTGAAAGGCTGGTTCCCTATGAATCCGAAGCGAAAGAAGGAATATGAACAGTAATTAAGTAGAAAAGGTACCACATTATATACGGCTTTAAAGGAGTTATAAATACCCTTTAAAGCCGTTTTTTTGTGCCATTACCGCAGCTTCCGGGAAGTCTCTATATCTCACTCCGTACCTGCTTTTTGACAAAAATCATCATTATCCACATAAAGTCCTCTTTCTCAGCGTCTTTTCTTCGAAACGCAGGGAAGAATTCTCTGTTTCACACTGTGGGATACAAAAACCACAGTGTGGGATACATATTTCACACTGTGAAATACAAATCCCGCACTGTGAAACAGAGAATATGCAAAGAGATTTCAAAAAATACTTGCCCGAACTTCAATTAATTCTGCCGACAAATCAATCAGATGTAGTTTCGGGCGCATACTCCTGCAACGTCAATTCTCCTCGCAGCACCCCCAAGGCATTCATGGCCAATGCTCCCATTTCATCCTCACCGGGAATTACCACAATCGGAGCCAGGCCTTCCAGCCATTCACGCAACCCCTGAATACAATAATCATTGAAAGCGATACCTCCAGTCAGAATCACAGCATCAGTCTGTCCGTGAAGTGCGATGTGCATGGCACCGACCTGCTTGGCTACCGTATAAAGCATGGCATCCAGCACCAGCTTGTGCTTTTCGGCTCCGGCATGTGCCCAACGGATAATACTCTGCACATCGGTGGTACCCAAATGAGCCACCAGGCCTCCCCGACCGTTTATCATCTTACGGATTTCGGCATAGGTATATTTCCCACTGAAACACATATCTACCAACTGCCGGGCCGGCAACGTTCCTGCCCGCTCCGGACTGAAAGGCCCCTCTCCATTCAAAGCATTATTGACATCGACCACCTTCCCATAATGATGGGCACTGACCGAGATGCCTCCTCCCAAATGGGCTACAATCAGATTTAGTTCTTCATACTTTCGTCCGATACGAGCTGCATAACTACGGGAAACAGCCCGACTGTTCAGTGCATGGAAAATGGAGATGCGCGGCAATTCCGGAATACCGGAGATACGGGCCAAATCGCGCAACTCATCAGTCACCACCGGATCGGCCAAATAAGAAGGACAACCGGCACAATGCGCAATCTCATCGGCAATCCAGGCCGCCAGATTCGATGCGTGTTCCATATCGGCATGCCATAAATCATGCTTGATTCGCTCGTTAATCTGATACACTCCACCGGGAGTGGGTTTCAACAAGCCTCCACGGGCAATCACGGCATCAAAGACAAGCGGAATGCCAGCCTTTTCCAGCGTATCGTGCACACACTTGCGACGGTACTCATATTGTTCATTGATATGGTGAAAGCCGGCCAACTCCTTGGAAGGATGCGCAATGCTTTCACGCCAGATGGGATTCTCATTCTCGTAGACTGCCAGCTTCGTAGAAGTGGAGCCCGGATTGATGACAAGTATCTTCATAAGGTCTAGTTTTATTCTTTTCGTGTCCCTGCCAGACATGCCAGTACCAGACTGTAGTATTTGGAGTTTCCGGAGTCACTCCGCGAAGGCACTACTACCGGTGCAATGGTACCGGTCAGCATACCTGCCATATTCGCATCGCCAAACAGAGACAGGGTTTTGTAAAACGTATTGCCCGCTTCGATATTAGGGAAAATCAGAATATCTGCATTGCCTACCACTGGCGAGGAAAGTCCTTTTATCTCCCCGCTGTGCTTGTCGCAGGCGGTCTTGGCATCCATCGGCCCGTCGATAAAGACTTTTCCGAAACGACCTTCCTGCGCTTCTTTTTTCAGTTCCACGTAGCTCAGGGTATGGGGAAATTTCTCGTTGATTTTCTCCGTGCAGTGTATCAGTGCCAC
>OGGQ01002980.1_pt1 | contig 16905 bp, 10 predicted proteins | sample 1571191 | NCBI WGS metagenome assembly OGGQ01 (sample SAMEA2582061, study PRJEB24529) | metagenome | biome: Human gut stool | place: China | collected 2011
TGGACCTGTTCAATGGTGCGCCGGGTGGTTTTATATCACAGGAGATATAGTAAAAAACGTAAAAATAAAGGGTTAGAAACATGGATGTTGAACTTAGGAAAAGATTAAACACATACACCTGTATCATAGGGTGAAGATTTAGAGAAAGACACAATTACGCGGCACAAATTGTTTGTGTTATAATACCTTCACAATTGCATGGGCGGGTCCCCGAGTGTGGTTATCACACTTTTGGGGACCCGCCTTTTTGATGCTTTGTTTTGTTTTGTGTCAAGGAGGTCAATCTATGGAGCAAACATCCAACCGTTATCTGGCTCAGGCACCGATTGGGAGCCTGATGCTGAAATTTGCTGTTCCCTGTATTCTCTCTCTGCTGGTCTCGTCCCTGTACAATATTGTGGACCAGATTTTCATTGGCTGGGGCGTAGGATATCTGGGCAACGGTGCAACCAATGTGGTCTTTCCCATCACGGTCATCGCGCTGGCAGTAGCCCTGATGATTGGTGACGGCTGTGCAGCTTTTCTGAGTATTTGCCAGGGCAAGCATGACACCGAAAGCGCCCACCGCAGCGTGGGCAACGCGATTACCCTGCTGCTGATCTGCAGTGTGGTGCTGGTGGTGCTGTTTGTCCTGTTTCGGGATGTGATTCTGGCGGCCTTTGGTGCCACAGAGAACAATCTCCCCCATGCCATCGATTATTTCAATATTATTATCATCGGCATCCCCTTTTATATCGTGACAAACGGCCTTAACTCCATTATCCGGGCGGATGGCAGCCCTAAATTTGCTATGCTGTCTACCCTGGTGGGCTGCATTCTGAATGTGATCCTGGACCCCATTGCGATTTTTGTGCTGCAGTGGGGTGTTTCCGGTGCGGCTCTGGCTACCATTGCTGGTCAGATCGTCTCCACCATCCTGGGAGTGGGCTACCTGTTTCACGCCCGTTCTTTTCATCTGCACAAAGAGAGCTTTCTGCCTCGGGGCGGTCTGCTGGGAAAGATCCTGCCTTTGGGTATCAGCAGTCTGCTGACCCAGCTGTCTATCGTAATCATTATGGGTGTGATGAACACCACTCTGGTGAAGTATGGCGCTCTGTCTGAGTACGGAGCGGACATTCCCATGACCGTAGTAGGCATTGTAATGAAGGTGTTCCAGATCGTCATTGCCTTTGTGGTGGGCATTGCCGCAGGCTGTCAGCCTATTGTGGGCTATAACTACGGCGCGGGCAACGGTCAGCGAGTCCGCCAGATTTTCAAGACGATGATGCTGGCAGAGGCTGTGGTCGGTCTGGTGTCCATGCTGGCTTTTCAGATTTTCCCGGTGCAGATCATCTCTCTCTTTGGCAGCGAGAGTGACCTATACAACCAGTTTGCGACCTATGCCTTCCGGATCTATCTCTCGACCATCCTGCTGTGCTGTATCCATAAGTCCATCAGCATCTTCCTGCAGTCCCTGGGTAAGCCGGTACAGTCCATGCTTCTTTCTCTGCTGCGGGACTTTATCCTGTGCGTGCCTCTGATCCTGATATTCCCAATGTTTGTGGAGCCGGGGGTTATGGGACCGCTGTACTCTGCGCCTATTGCAGACGTTGTTACCTTGCTGGTGGCAGGGGTTATGATGGCCAGTGTTTTGAAAAAGCTGAATCAAATGGAGGAATCCCACAATTTAATACTAAAGAGTGTAGAAACGGCGTGACCTGCGGGTCACGCCGTTTCAGTCTGTCAAGAAAGACGGCTATGCGCCAAGCATAAGCCAGCTATTTATAGCGAATAGAGAGCGTATGACTATGTTCATTGAAAGGAAAGGTTCCCTCACAGGAGATAACTGGGCAATCTTTGGACTCTGAGAGAAAATATAAGTTATTTAGAATAAGTCAAGAAATAACAGGAGAAGAATCGTTTAAGGAAGACAATTGGACCAGCAGCCAGGCACGGGCCTGCGCCCACTCCTTTTTTCCGGGCGTGATTTGCAGGACATAGTTTACCCGGCCCAGCAGGCGGGCCAGATAGTGCGCCTCGGATTCTTTAATCCCAAGATGGGCCATATGGTCAGACACGCCGAATTTTTGGCAGAAATACAGCTCCTGCCGCAGGCTGCGCAGGTAATCGGATGGGACAGCGGGCTTTTCATTTACTACAAGGCCGGTGACGGTCTGCCGCTGTCCGGCGGGGAGATATTTGCTCTTGCTCTCGTTGAGAAAGAAGCCCATCTCGCGTAGTTTTTGGGAGACAAAGGCTTTGACCTCTCTGGGGTCAAAAGCGCCGGAGAAGGTCATGTCGTCGCAGTAACGGGTATAGCGGATGGAACGGGACCGACACCATGCGCCTACATCCTCGTCAAATTGTGCCATGATGATATTAGTGATGGCCGGGGAACTGGGCGCGCCCTGAGGCAGTGTGTCCCGGTAGTAGCAGAGCATGGCCAGCAAGATCCGCAGCGGCTCGGCGTAGATTTCCGGCGGGAACGCCTTCTCTTTGACCGTGGAGTAGAGAATGCTGTCGAAGAAATGCCGGATATCCAGCTTTAAAATTCCGGGCTGCCCTGCGTGGGGCGCGGCATTGCGCAGGGTGCTTGCGCCATAGCGGTAGGCTGAGGCATGGCGGGAAATGGGCATGGGAAGCAGCAGGACCTGCGTGATGCGCCGCTGAATGTGCTTGAGAATGGGATCGGGCACAGAGAGTTCCCGAACGCCGCCATCCCGTTTGGGAAGCTGGACCTTGTGGTAGTGTGTTTCCACAGTGTTGCTCACGCCGTACAAGGTCTTGGCGGGAATCCCTAAATCACGCACAAGGGAGGAGAGCTCCCGATAGACGATCAAAAAGCTCTCCTCCCTTCTTTGCCTGTCCAGCGATACAAATGTGTATGGGGAAGCGTGCAGCGGTATCATGAAGCACATCGGCGATGTGCGGTAATACCGCCAGCGCTTTCTCCTGAGCGCAGCGAATACGATGGAATCCATAAACCCGGCCGCGACACGCGGACGAGGTCCAAATCCGGACAAAAACTATCGCTTTCCAGGGCAGAAAATAGCAATACGTGATGTTATGAGATATTATAACAGGCATTTTAAGACTGTCAAGCGGGCGGGGGAAAAGCGGTTGTCCTGGTGGTGGGGCTGTGTTATACTGAGCGCAGCAAAGGGAAAACTGATACATACCTGCGTGGAAAGAGAGCGCCTCTCCCCTGCTCTGCTTTCCTGAGAAAGGAGGCGCTGCTATGAACGGTTCTCCCAAAACTCTGCTCAAGAAAGTTCCCGTAGGAATGCGCACTATCAAGACAGCTCTGGCGGTGACCCTCTCCCTGATGGCGGTGGAATATTACGGAGCCAGCACCGCGAAAGTGGTGTTCGCCACCATTGGCGCCATCTCCGCGGTAGGCCCCACCTTTACCGCCTCCCTGCTGGCCTGCATGACGCAGATCTGTGGGGTGACAGTGGGAGCGCTGCTGGCTATGGCGCTGATGGCGCTCCACCCGCCTGGAATTGTGGGCGTGGGGATTGGAATTATGGTGATCATCACCAGCTATCACCACTTAAAATTGAAGTTGGTACCGGTACTGCCCTGCCTGGTGCTGGTCAATATCTGTCTCAACCCCCAGGTGGAGGCCGTTTCCTATTCCCTGGGGCGCATCTGGGATACCGCCATCGGGCTAGCCATTGGAATGCTGGTGAATACTCTGATCTTTCCCTATGACAACAGCCGAACAATCCGTCAGATGATGGAGAGCCTGGATGACGACCTGATCCGTATCCTGGAGGATCTGTTCGATGGGGACGACCACCAGCCCAACGCGGATGATTTGGAAAAGAAAGTGGATGCCTTGGAGGGACAGCTGGCGATTTTTTCTCAGCAGCGGCTGCTGCGGCGCAAGCGGCAAAAGCGGGAAATTCAGCGGCTCTCCACCTGTGAGGATACGGCCCAGGCTCTGATGGTGGAGCTGGCGGCATTGTGCAGCATGCCTGCGGTAGGCCGGCTCAATCCGGAGAACCGGCAGGCGCTGCTGGCTCTGGGAGCAAAGGTCAGCCGGGAGACACCGGTTGGGGAGACGACAGAAGATGTGGTGTCCAACTACCACGTGTCTCAGGTGCTTCGTCTGCGGCAAAAGCTGAAAGGACAGCTGGCGGGCCGCCGCCGGTGAGAAGAGTAGGGCGGAGCTGGACTCCGGAAGGACTGAAAGAATAACAACAGGGACGCTCCAAGTGGAGCGTCCCTGCTGTTTTGAGAGAGATAAGGTTACTTTGCTACATTTTCACAGAAGTTCATCATGATCTGAGCCACTTCGGCGCGGGTAGCGGTGCCGGTGGGATAGAGCATGTTCACGCCTCTGCCGGACAGAAGGCCCTCGCCTACCGCCCAGGACATAGCCTGCTGAGCCCAAGGGGAAGTGGAAGTGCCGTCGGCAAACTTGCTGAGATCCGCCTTGGTGCTGGTGCTGTGGCCCTCGCTCTTGGCGTAGTTGTAGAGAATCAGAGCCAGCTGCTCCCGGGTGAGAGGATCATTGGGACCAAATCTGCCGTCCTCATAACCGGTGATGATGCCCTTGGACTGAGCCCAGCTGGCCGCCTTGTCGTACCAGTCACTGGAGGACACATCGGTGAAGTTGTTGGCAGAAGAGATGCTGGGCTTGCCCTCCAGAGCATAGAGCATCTGGGCAATCATGCCGCGGCTGAGGGTGGTGTTAGGCTCGAAGGTGTAGGTGCCGGTGCCGGACATGAGGCCGTTCTCCACAGCATACTTCACTGCGTCGTAGTACCAGGCGCCGGTGTTGACATCCAGGAAGGAATCCACAGGACTGCTGGTCTTTGCAAAGGAGGCCTCCACGGTGACCTTGGAGGCAGGCATGGTGAAGGTATATTTGTTGCTGCCCTTGCTGGTCAGTTTTACGGTATTGCCGTTCTTGTCTGTGACCGTCAGCTTGTCCAGCTGGTAGCCGTCATTGGGCTTAACGGTAACGATGACGGTGTCGCCCTTGTCGGCGCGGCTGGGAGAGACGGTGACCTTGCCGTTTTTGCCGCTGTCAACGGTGACCTGGTAGTCGCCGCTGGAAGAGGAACCGCCGGAACTGCTATTGAGGCTCCATTGAGCGGTCAGAGTCACATCGCCGGTTACTTTGTAGGGGCTGCTGACCTTGGTGCTGCCAGCGTACCAGCCCTGGAAGGTATAGCCGGAACGGGTGGGAGTGGGCAGAGGGATAGAACTGTCCTTTGCCGCGACCTGAGTTGCCACGGCGCTGCCGCCGTTGCTGTTGAAGGTGACGATGGCGGTTGTGCTGGAATCAACAAAACCACTGATATCTGCATTGGGGAAGGTGCCGCCGGTAACGGTGATTTTTCCGCTGCCGGTATTGGATACCTGGCCGGTCACAGAGCCGCCGGTGACGGTGACAGAGGCATCTTTCTGATTGATTACATCACCATTGATAACGGCATTTTCAGAAATTACAAGCGTGCCACCGGCCTGCTTGTCGGTAAGAATAACATCGCCATTCAACGTACCGCCGCTAATATCGATGTCACCGCTATGGGTTGCTCCGCCCATGGTAGTCAGCACCGGCGCACCAGTGGTGGAGGTAAAGGTGCCTCCCTTAATCTCCAGTTTGCCCATATCAAGAGTGCCGTCTGCAAAGCCGTTGAGGATGACGCTGTTAACGCCAGGCTCTGTGACAGTGAAGTCACCACCGGTAATAGTGGCAGTGTTCCAGTTAAGAACAACAGCCTGAGAGACGTTGGAGAAACGACCGCCGTTGATCTCCAGTTTGCCACCGTCGTCATTCTTTACAGTATTCAGGCCGCCGGAGAAACTGCCGCCATTGATGGTGAGAGAGGGATTTGCTGCGTTGGTTCCAGAGACATATCCCGTGGAAGCATTGCCGCTGTTATAATTCTGATAGCCGTTTTCAATCATGCTGGAGAAATGACCGTTCTGCGCTACGGTAACGCCATCGTTGATGGTCATGGTACCGTGGTTCACGATAGCATAATAGGAGTTTCCGCCAGCATTTTCGCTGTTCTGGCCGTTTTCCTTGCTGCGGTCATACTTGCCGCCATTAAGGGTGGCAGTACCGTTATTCAGGATCGCCGCGCGTGCGTGGGACACATTGTCTACAAGACCGCCGCCTACGCTGTCCTGCACGGTGAGGTTACTGCCCAGGGTAACGGTAATAGTGTGGCTTCCTGCATTATTGGTGAGTGTCTTACCGTTCAGTTCCAGCAGAACGGTCTTGCCGGTGGGGATCGTGACGCTCTCTGTCATGTTATCCAGCATGGTGATAGTGCCGGAAGTCACAGAACTCATTGCATCGATAGCTTCTGCGATGGTGTTGTAGAAAGACACCTTGCCGTCCGCTACCAGACCTACCTTGCCGCTGGCAGCTACATAGTCAGAAAAGTGGGTGACGTCCCAGGTGATTACTCCGTTTTCAAAGGCGGCATTCATGTTTTCCAGGCTGCCGTCTTCCCGAACATAATAAATAGGTGCTTCAGCGGTTGCTTTTACAGCGACAGTAATCTTGCCGCTGGCATTATCTGCGGAGTAGACATTCTTGCCATCCGCCTGAGCTGTGAGCGTATACACAGGATTTGTTTCCGTGCCGCCCTTTGTGAGGCCAAGGGTTACATTCTTTCCATTGGCGTTTTGAGTGATATCTGCCCAAGCCTCCTGGCTTACAGTCAGGACGGCAACATCGGTAGTAATTGCTACATCATAGTTGGTAGAGGAAACGCTTGTCAGGGTGTCGCTGGCGATTTCGATGGAGGTATGATTCACAGCAGCGTTCTGGGAGCCATCACTTCCTGTAGCGACATTGATTTTGATGGTAGAGCCGCTGGTGTCGACGTTGTCACCATTTTCAGTAGAGGGATTGAAGGTGCCGCCTACGGTGCCGGAAGAGGTGCTTCCGCTGGCGCTGGAATCAGCTTCCATGCCGTCCTTAGACACTACAACGTACTTGCTGCCGTCCTGCTTTGTTGTGTAACCGATGGCGCAATAATCTTTCACGTCGGTAGTGAAGGTGCCGCCGGTGATGGTCATAATGGGTTTGCTCGGGCAGTTGTCAGCTCCGGTACCATAGCAGTATACATCAACACTGCCGGAAATTGTGTTTTCCGCGGTATTCTGGATGCTCATAGTAGGAGCTTGATCCGCATAGATGGTACCCAACCAGTGCATCAAATCCAGCGCAACCAAATTTCCATGCGTTCCACTGATGTTGACATCTTTTAATACAGTATCGCCATAATTGCAGGAGATAATATATTGGGTACGGCTATTGCCAATCAGATCAATATTGTCCAGCGTGAGATTACAATAGTTTTGGATCAGCATAGCAGTTTTTTGGCTGTCCGAAGCTACCGTAATGGTTCCGTTTTTCAGGGTAACAGTGTTGCCCTTTTCCAGATGGAACGCCTGGCTTTCTGTTCCGACAGAACCTACGGCCGGGTCACCGGCAGTATAAGTATGGCCGCCAAAATCAATAGTCAGGTCAATACCAACATGGCCTTTGTCGTTGAACAGGCCGATGCCACCCCCCTGCGCATCTTTGAGAAGGGTAACGGTGCCGGTCTTGCTGGGGGAGGATACAACCGCATCTACTGCCTCGGCCAAAGTTGCGTAGTAGGTGCCGCCAGCCTCTGCCACAGCGGGAATAACCTTGTAATTTGCACCGTCGGCTACGCTGACATAGCTAGGGGCACAGAAATTGTCAGTAGGATCTTCTGTATCACTGTTGGCAGGATCATAGTTCTTAAACGTACCACCATAAACAAAGAAATTCGCATTGCCACTGTCTTGCTTATTTAAAACCCAGTACTTACCTTCAAAGGTAGCTACGGCGGAATAACTTCCTCCCATAATGTTTACGGTTGCGTTATGATCCGCAAGGACACAGTTCAGCCCTGCTTGGTAGGAGCCGTTTTCGATGGTCAGAACAGCGTTGCGCTCCGCCTCAAACATGCGCCCGGTACTGGCGGCGTCGTTATCAGTATAACTGGCATCAAAGTCAACCTTACCATTTCCGGTGATGGTTACATTTGAATCGGTAGAAAAAATAATTGTCCCGCCGTCTTTGCTGGTCGCGCCAAGTGTGACGGTACAGCCGTTCATATCCAAAGTAAATGTTTTTCCGGTAACGGTAATGGTGTTGCTCAAAGTGAAATCTGTCAACAGTTTTACTGTACCGTTATTTTGAACATTTGCAATGGCATCTTCCAGCGTTGTGTACGAGATGCCATTAACTTCGGCAACATTAGAATCGGCGGCTAATGCTGTCGCTGGGAACAGGCTTATAAGCATAGCACAGGCCATTACTATGCCCAATAAGCGCGTTCGCAATTGTTTCATGGTCAAACGCCTCCTATGTCAAAATTTTGGTATTTACTGGATTTCGATTTTTGTATCCAGCAAGCTCATTGTACTACGCAAATATTGGAAAGCAAGGGAAATAGAAAACATTTACTAAATTTAAGTTTTCCTTAATATTTCCTGTATAAATAAGGAAAAATGTTGATTATAATTGCGGTGGATAAAAATATTGTGCGCCTCAAGACAAAAAATGGAAAGATGTGGGCGGAAGCACTCTTGCGTTCAAAGAAATAGTGGGGCAGCCTGAGACCACAAGTATTCTTCTCTTCGTGCTGGACAGTCTATTGGTCGCAGTCAGCTATACGCTCTATACCAAAGCCAGTATCGGACTATCTGCGCTGGAAACTGTGCTGCTGCCAATTATTGATTCGGCTAAGAATCTGGTTTAGGTATTCCTTTTTCTGCACGAACGTCCCGATGTACTTACCATAGCAGGAGCGGCGGTTATTCTGGTGGAGTAACTTTGCGGGTGGTTTCGAGAATTTTACAGCCGTCAGCGCAGAAGGAGAAATGCTTAAAATAGCGGCCACATAAGTTTGGTATACTATAAGGAATTTATATCATTGCTATATATTTAAAGAACAACAGAGACACTGACTTATGTGGTGGTAGGATTTTATGCTGATCGGTTTAATAGTAAAAAAATTTGCCAGCGTTTGTGTTAGACGAATGAATTGGGAACAGCTGTGCCAAAGTTAATATAAACCAGGAGGAACCCGGATGTGGGGCGAAATATTGCCGCACATCCGGGTTTTGCTGGTTTTTTTACAGGAAAACTTTTTAAGTGGCCGCACCCAGAAACGCCCCCACCTGTACGCTGCATAGTCATGCAGGTTAAGAATCTTTAAGATTCCCTACCGCAAATCGTTAAGCAGCGCCTGCTATGATAATTTCAACAGCAGAAAAAGCTGCTTAATCCAAAACGGCAGGTGATTCCCATTCGAAACGTGCTTCAATACCTGGAGCGGGCCGCGTCTTTGTCGCCGGAGCGGACTGCCTGTGTGGATGAGACACACAGCCTCAGCTACCAGGAACTGTGCCATATCAGCCGGGCGGTGGGCGCCGCCCTGTCCCAGCGCATCCGGCCCCGGCAGCCGGTGGCCATCTATATGGAAAAAGGCTGCGCCGCCTTGAGCGCCTTTTTTGGCGTGGTATACGCCGGCGGCTTCTACTCCTATTTTAACCCCGAACTGCCCGCGGCGCGGCTGCAGCAGATCCAATCCGTGCTGGGTGCATCCTGTGTGATCACCGATCAGGCCCACCGCAGTGTGATGGAAGAGATCTTCCCCGCCACCTCCATCCTGCTGGTGGAGGAGCTGATGATCAGCCAGGAGGATGAGTCCCAGCTGGCGGCGGTCCGTGCGGCGATGATCGACACCGACCCCCTCTATGTCAACTTTACCTCCGGCTCCACGGGGCTGCCCAAGGGAGTGCTGGTGAGCCACCGCTCGGTGCTGGATTTCATTGATGTCTTTGTTGACACCTTCTCTTTTGCCTCAAATGACCGCATCGGAAATCAGGCTCCCTTTGATTTTGATGTCTCGGTCAAGGATATCTATGGAGCCTTGAAGGCTCAGGCCACCCTGGTTATGATTCCCCGGCGGCTCTTTTCCCGGCCGAAGGAGCTGCTGGACTTTTTGTGTGAGCACAAGGTCACCACCCTCGTCTGGGCGGTATCCGCCCTGTGCCTCATCAGCACCTTCCACGGTCTGGACTACCGTACCCCGGATACGGTGAGCAAGGTGCTCTTCAGCGGCGAGGTGATGCCGCTCAAGCATCTGAAAACCTGGATGGAGCACCTCCCCAAGGCTCAGTTTGTCAACCTCTATGGCCCCACCGAGATCACCTGCAACTGCACCTACCACATCCTGGACCGGGAGCGGGACTACCAGGGCGGTATCCCCATCGGACGGCCCTTCCCCAACGAGGAGGTCTTCCTTCTGGACGGAGAGAACCGGGAGATCCATGCGCCCGGCCAGGTAGGAGAGCTGTGTGTACGGGGTACGGCGCTGGCCCTGGGCTACTACCGCTCGCCCCAGCAGACGGCGGCCGCCTTTGTGCCCGACCCCCGCAACCCCGCCTACCCCGAGCTCATCTACCGCACCGGCGACCTGGGCCGGTATACCGAGGACGGAGAATTTATGTACAGCGGCCGCAAGGACTTTCAGATCAAGCACCTGGGCCACCGGGTGGAGCTGGAGGAGATCGAACGGGCCGTGTCCGCCCTGCCGGAGGTGGACCGCTGCTGCTGTGTCTACGAGGAGGAGCGGCAGAAGATCCACGCCTTCTATGTGGGCGAGGTAGAGGCGGCCCAGCTGCGCCGTCAAATCAAGGGGCAGCTCCCCTACTTCATGGTGCCCAGCACCCTGACGGCGGTGGAGAAGTTTCCGCTGACCAAAAATGGAAAGATCGACCGCAAAGAACTGCTGAAAGGAGGCGGAAAGCGTGGATAAAACAGAACTTTTGGAGCTGACCCGGCGCTTTCCCACTCCCTTCTATCTCTTTGATGGGGAGGCGCTGGAGCGCCGGGTGGCTCACCTGCGGGAGGTCCTGCCTCAGGATACCGCCCTGTGCTATGCGGTGAAGGCCAACCCCTTCCTGGCCCGGGAGGTGAGTGCTCTGGTGGAGCGGCTGGAGATCTGCTCCCCCGGGGAGTACGCCATCTGCCGCCGGCTTGGTCTGGAGCCCAGCCAGTATGTGATTTCCGGCGTATATAAGGATCCCCAGTGGATGGAGGAGCTGGCCAGCCGAGAAGATGTGGAGAAGATGATCTGCACCGTGGAGTCCATGGCCCAGTACCACCTGTTGTGCCAGGTGGCCCGAAAACATGGACGTCAGCTGAGGCTGCTGCTGCGTCTGACCAGCGGCAGCCAGTTTGGACTGGAGCGGCAGGAGATCCACCAGATCCTGGCCCAGCCTGACCCCCAGATTGAGGTGCGGGGCATCCAGTATTTCTCCGGCACCCAAAAGACCTCGGTCAAGCGCCTGGGGCGGGAACTGCGCATGCTGGAGGAGTTTCTCTCCTCCCTCCAGGACCAGTACGGTCCCATTCCGGAACTGGAGCTGGGTCCGGGCTTCCCGGTGTCCTACTTTGCCGACGACGCGGAGCAGGATGAGGAGGTCCTCCTCCAGGCGGCCCAGCAGCTGGCCCAGCTGTCTTTTCCCGGAAAACTCACCCTGGAGCTGGGACGGAGCATCGCCGCCAGCTGCGGCACCTATGTGACCCGGGTGGTGGATCGAAAGACCAACCAGAGCCAGAACTACGCCATTGTGGACGGCGGCATCCACCAGCTGGTCTACTTCGGCCAGAGCATGGCCATGCGCCGCCCTCAGGTGGAGCTTCTGCCTCCACGGGATGGAGACGGGGTGGAGAACTGGAACATCTGCGGCTCCCTGTGCACCGTCAATGACATCCTGGTCAAACAGCTCCCCCTCTCCCGGCTGGAGGTGGGGGATGTGCTGGCCTTCGGCAACGCGGGAGCCTACTGCATGACGGAGGGGATCAGCCTCTTTCTCAGCCGGGACCTGCCCGGCGTACTGCTGCGCCGGCCGGACGGACAGGTGCTCTGCCTACGCAGCCCCGTTCAGACCTGCACCTGGAATACCCCAAATTATAAAGATAGAAAGTGAGACGATACCATGGAACAGCTGCTTGAAATTTTGAACGAGATTCAGCCCGATGTGGACTACCTCCACTGTGAGGAGCTCATTGACGGACACTATCTGGATTCCCTGGACATCCTCTCCCTGGTAGCGGAGATGGAGGATGCCTTTGACATCACCGTACCCACCGTGGAGATCATCCCGGAAAACTTCAACTCTGCCCAGCGCCTTTGGGAGATGATCCAGCGTCTGCGCGAGGAAGGATAAGATGCTCTCTTTCTCCTCCTACTTTTCTCCCGGATATCTGGCCCTCTACCTGCCGGCCGCCGTTTTGCTCTACGCCTTGGCGGGGCAGCGGGGCCGGCGGGCGGTTTTGCTGCTGTTTAGTTATGTGTGCTTCTGGGCGGTCAGCGGAAAACTGATCGCCTATTTGCTCCTGTCCACCCTCTCTATGTATCATACCGGGCTGTGGCTGGCCCACGACCAGGCCCGGACCAAAGATCTTCTGGAGGAGACACCCAAGGAGGAACGCCGGGCCCTTCGTGCCAGAGCGCAGACCAAGCAGCGCAGGATCCTGGCCCTAGGCCTTCTCTTCCAGCTGGGCATGCTGGTGGTACTGAAGTATACCCCCTTCTTCCTCTCTAACTATAACGCCCTGCTGCAGGCCCTGTCCCTGCCTGTCACCCTGCGTATCCCTCACTTTCTGCTGCCCATCGGCATCTCCTTTTACACCATGCAGGCGGCCTCCTACCTCTTTGACGTCTACCGTCAAAAGGTGCCCGCCGACCGCAATCTCTTCCGTCTGGCCCTCTACCTCAGCTTCTTCCCCCTGTTGATGGAGGGACCCATCTGCCGCTATCAGCAGACTGCCCAGCAGCTGTGGGAGGCGCCTCCCCTGCGCTACCAGAATCTTATGCTGGGATTGCAGCGGATGAGCTACGGCCTGCTGAAGAAGATCCTGGTGGCCGACCGGCTCAACCTGTTTATCAAAACGGTCTTTGATCACTATGAGGATTATGACGGCCTGGTCATCGCCGTGGCCGCGGTGTGCTATACCATCCAGCTCTACATGGACTTCTCCGGAACCATGGACCTGGCGGTGGGAGCGGGACGAATCTTCGGCTTTCAGATCCCGGAAAACTTCCAGCGCCCCTTCTTCTCCCGTTCCATTCCGGAGTTCTGGCAGCGCTGGCATATCTCCCTGGGTACCTGGTTCAAGGACTACATCTTCTACCCCATGTCCATGTCCAAGCCCCTGAAAAAGCTTACCACAAAGGCCCGCAAGCGTCTGGGCAGTCACTACGGCCCCCTGGTTGCCGGATCCATCGCCCTGTTTTGCGTATGGCTGTGCAACGGCCTGTGGCACGGAGCGGCCTGGAACTATGTCTTCTTTGGAATGTACCACTTTGCCCTGATTCTGCTGGGCAATCTGACCGAGCCTCTGACCGTCCGGTGGACGGGGGCTCTGGGCATCTCCCGCACCAGCGTCCCCTATCGCGGCTTTCAGATGGTGCGCACCGGGATACTGGTGTGCATCGGCGAGCTGTTTTTCCGGGCCAATGGACTGTACAACGGGCTGGCTATGTTCCATAAGATGATCACCCAGTTTTCTCTGGCGTGTATCCGCAGCGGGAGCCTGTTCCAGATGGGCATGAGAAAGAAGGATTTTCTGCTCGTGGCGGTTTTTCTGGTTGTGCTTGTGCTGGTGGGAATCGCCCAGGAGCGTGGCGTCCACCTTGGAACGCGCCTGCGGCAGTCGCCGGTTGCGCTGCGTGTGGCGGTTTACTATGCCGTCCTCCTGGCTTTGATCATCTTCGGCGCCTACGGCGCGGGCTATGTGCCGGTGGACCCCATCTATGCGGGATTTTAATTTCCTAGGAGGCGTTGCATGGGTTATTTCAAACGAGTGATTGCCTGGCTGCTCTTTTTTGCTGGGCTGATTGCCTTACTTTATATTGTATCTGGTATTTTTGCGCCGAAAGATAACACTGCGGAGGCGGGAATGGAGTATGCCCGGGTCAATGGTATCCTGGGGGAACCCCCGGACTCCATCGATATTCTGGTGATGGGGGACAGCGAGTCCTATAACGGCTACTCCCCGCTGCTGATGTGGAAGGAGACGGGGTACACCAGCTATACCTGCGGTACCGACGCCCAGAAGCTTACCTACACCAGGACCATGCTGGAGCGGGCACTGGAGAAGCAGCATCCCAAGGTGGTCATCCTGGAGACGCTGGCCATCTACCGTCCCATCAAGCTGGATAATGTGGTGCTGGAGGAGCTGTCCAGAGCCCTGCCGGTCTTTCGCTACCACGACCGCTGGAAGGACCTGAGCATGGATGATGTCACCCAGAAAGTCACCGCCACCCAGACCCATCCTTACAAAGGCCATGCCCACATCACCAAGGTGGTGCCCTGTGACAACAAGGAATACATGCATCCCACCGATAAGGTTGCTTCCATTGCTCTGGTGAATCAGTATTACGTCAGAGCCATCAAGGAGCTGTGCGACCGCCACGGCGCGCAGCTGCTGCTGGTGAGCACCCCGAGCCCTGTCAACTGGAGCTATGAGCGGCACAACGGCATCCAGAAGTTTGCCGATGAGCTGGGCTGTACTTATGTGGATATGAATCTGGAGTCCGTGGGTATTGACTGGACAAAGGATACCTTTGATAAGGGAGATCATCTGAACCACTTCGGCGCGGTGAAGGCAACCAAGTTCTTGGCCGACTACCTGCAAAAGCAGGGTGGGCTTACCGACCACCGCGCAGACCCCGCATACAGCGACTGGAATCAGAAATGGAAGGAACATGAGGAGCAGATTTCCAGAGGATGAGAACTGCGTGCCAATATTGTTAATTCATAAAGCACCCCGATTTTTCCTTGCATGTGGGAAAATTGGGGTGCTTTTGCCTCTCGCTCTGGAGAAAAGACCGAGGTATAGTTTAAACTGTTCCATGTTAAAACGGCGCTGGTCCCTGGACAATACACCGCCTTTGTTGGTATCATACCGTTGAGAATGCTCCAAGTGGAGCGCAGACCCGTTTTGCTAATAACCAGAATCAGTTATCTCGATTTACAGGAGGATATCTTATGCTGTTAGGTGTTGACTATTACCCGGAACAGTGGGACAGCGCCATTATGGAGGCGGATATGGACCGCATCCTGGAGCTGGGGTGCAACGTGATCCGGATCGGCGAATTTGCCTGGCACCACATGGAGCCAGAGGAGGGAAAGTTCGACTTCTCCTACTTTGACAGGGTCATTGATATGGCCCAAAAGAAGGGACTTCAGATCATCTTCGGTACTCCCACCGCCACGCCTCCCGCTTGGCTGATTCACAAGCACCCGGATATCCTCTCCCAGTTCCCCGACGGATCCTCCCGGGCCTTCGGCGGCCGCCATACCTCCTGTTACAGCAGCCTGCCCTACTGGGAGCACTGCACCAGGATCGTCACAGAGCTGGCCAACCACTACAAGGATGAAAAAGCCATCGTGGCATGGCAGATCGATAACGAGTTGGGCCACGAGGGCAGCGACCAGTGCTGGTGTCCCCGGTGCCGCGCCAAGTTCCAGAACTTCCTGAGTGAGAAATTTGGGGGCGATATTCACGCCCTCAATGAGACCTATGGCACCACCTTCTGGAGCCAGGAGTACAACTCTTTTGCTGAAATTCCCCTGCCCACCCCCACGATTGCCACCCACAACCCGGCTCTCCGTCTGGACTGGGAGCGCTTTTGCAGCTGGAATATCCGCTCCTTTGCCGCTTTCCAGGCCAAGCTGCTCCATGAGATCATTCCCGGGGCTGTGGTGATGCACGACTTCCCCGGCGGCGGGCTGGGTAAGCGCGTGGACTACTCCGGTGTGGCTCAGGAGCTGGATCGGGTGGCCTATAACAACTACCCGGTCTGGGGCGGTCAGAAGGAGCCTCTGTCTCCCAGCGAGATCGCCTTCGGTTTGGACTACATCCGAGGGCTGAGAGGGGAAAACTTCTGGATTACCGAGGCCATCATGGGAGCCCAGGGCCATGATATCACCGGATTTCTGCCCCGGCCCAACCAGGCCAAACTGTGGAGCTGGCAGGGGATGGCCCACGGCTGCGAAGGGCTGATGTACTTCCGCTACCGAGGCGCCACCAAGGGAGCTGAGCAGTTCTGCTATGGAATCCTGGATGCGGACAATATCCCCCGCCGCCGCTTCTTTGAGGTGCAGAGCTTCTTCCGGGAGGTTCGTCCCTATGAGCAGGTCCTCACCACCCCCGTCCACAGCGATGTGGCCATCCTCTACGACTTTGACGCCTTGGCCTCCTTCCGGATCCAGCAGCAGAGCTGCCTGCTGGACTGCGAGCGGGAGATGAAGCGGCTGCACAGCTGGCTGTTCCGGGCGGGCCAGAGTGTGGACGTTATCCCCGCCAGCCGGGACTTCTCCCATTACAAACTGGTGCTGGTGCCCCATCTGATCGTCACTGATCCCGACTTTGCCGCCCGGCTGAAGGCCTATGTGGCCGGAGGCGGCGTGGCGGTGGTGACTTACCGCACAGCGGTGAAGGACCGGGACAACAACCTAGTCTTTGGTAAGACCATCCCTGTGGACTGCGGTGACCTGCTGGGCCTGTATGTGGAGGAGACCGAGAGTGTTCAGGCGTATGACTGCATCCCCCTTGCCGGGGAGAAGGGAAGTGGTACTGCCGGTATCTTCCGGGATATGGTGGTACCCCAGGGAGCCCAGGTCCTGTGGCACTATGATGATCCCTTCTACCGTTCCTACGCAGCCATCACCCGCAATGCCTATGGGCAGGGTGCGGCTTACTATCTGGGAACTACCCCTGAACAGGCCATCCTGGACCAGGTGCTTGGCCAGGCCATGGAGGAAGTCGGTCTGGAGCGGCTGGACCTGCCCGAGGGCGTGGAGTCAGTACTCCGGGGTGAGGGGGACAGCCAGGTT
>OGGQ01002985.1_pt1 | contig 16880 bp, 13 predicted proteins | sample 1571191 | NCBI WGS metagenome assembly OGGQ01 (sample SAMEA2582061, study PRJEB24529) | metagenome | biome: Human gut stool | place: China | collected 2011
GAGCCAGGGCATCCTTCACATCCTCCAAGCTCTCCTGGATATCCTCCCGGCGCTGAGCCAAAGTATCTTTTGCATCCTCCAGATTTTCCTGAAGATCTTCCCGCAGGTCGCTGCCCAACTCCGCGGCGTCAATGACCCGCTCGGCCAGATTCTCGCCCAATTCATTGGAAAGGGCCTTGATGCGGCCAGCCAGTTCATCCAATTGCGTGAGCTGACGGTTCATGCGGGCAATGGTACGCACGGTGGCAGCCAGGTCTACCAGCATGCCAGCAGAAAACACCGCCAGCAGAACCAGCCCCAGAGTGTGGGGAATCAAACGGATGACCCAGAGAATGGAGGGGTGGATAATCTCCACCACGAACAGGCAGGCCAGACCCCAGGCAATGGAAAAGCGCAGACAGATATAGCCCCCCAGGTTAAAGGGTTCGTTGCTGTAATCCCACCAGCGCTGATGAAAGATCTTTTCCAATACAAAGCCGGTGAGCCACTCCAACAGGGAGGTAAGCAGCACCGAGCCAAGAAACAGTAAAAAGGTGTTGCTCCGCAGCGGTTCCAGGAAAAAGAGCACGATGACCACGCCCACACCGTAAATAGGACACACTGGACCATTGAGAAATCCGCGGTTTACAAAACGGCCAGAGGTAAGAGCCGCAAAGCTGACCTCGGTACACCAGCCCAGAAAGGCATAGACAAAGAAGATCCAGAGGAGAAGATACATAAAAGCCTCCCGTATCCTGATACATGAAATGGTACCAGCCAGAACAATATTCGTTGTAGTATACATCTTTTTAGTAAAAAAGTCCAGTATTCCATGGAAACCTTAATATAGAACCGGCAGCGCAGTATTTTTATAAAAAAGAAATTTAAGAAAACCCCCGGCGTTACTCATGGCCGGGGGTTTTTCATAGACTTTTTAGGGACCAAAACATTTAACTGCCAAAAATATTGGATCAATGCTAGTAAAACAGAAGAAAGCAGAGTGTTTTTGCGAACAATGAAACCATTCTTGGCTCAAAACCAAATATAACACAGGTTAATATTCTCGTTGAACAATCTTCTTTTCGCTGAGAATGGCTTCGATTCGTTCTACATTCTCCGTGGACTGCGGCGCCGTTCTCCGTCCCAGTTCCGCCACCAGGGCCTCAATAACGGCCATAAAAATCATGTCGCCGCTGGGGTGATTGACCGAGTTAGTATCAATCACTGCCTGGGCAAATTTGACGATGGGATTCAAGCTGGTGTTAGTTACCAATGCCACCGGGATCCCCAGGGTATGGCAATATTCCGCCACCTCAATGGTTTTCCGGGTACAAGGCCAGGCGGAAAACACCAGCAGCACATCCGTAGGCTTCATGTTCATGCCCACTCGATCGTAAATAAAATCCGTGTCATTGCTTAGCTGGATCACCTGCGGATGAAAAATGCTCAAGGAATACTCACAGTAGAGAGCCAGTGCTTTGCTGGACCGCAGCCCGATGGTGAAGATCCGATCCGATTGAAACAGAAGATCTGAGATGGCTTGAAATTGCTGGGTATTGGATGCGGTACAAAGGTTTTGGAGCACTTGAATTCCGTCGTTGACGACCCGATAGAGAAGATTTTCGCCGTTGTCCGGGTCCTCTTTATGGAATGTTTCCTTCAGGCTGAGGTAGGAGGTCGTCGTACGCATCAACGATGCGTTGAGCAATTCCTTCTTAAACGCACCAAAGCTGGAGAACCCCAAGGTTTGAACCAGCCGCATGACTGTGGTAGTGCCGACACCTGCAGACTGAGCCAGCTCCGCGACGGTCATAACACCTACTTGTTTATAGTTCAGAGCCAGATAGGTGCACAGTTTCTGCTGCTTTTTAGGCAGCAGATCTTTTCGTTTTACAATCTCATCTAATATATTTTCGGACATGGAAGAGTCCCCCTCAATTCCATAGTTTCTTGGGATAAATAGGAAATCCTTTGTGTTTAATCTCAGCATACTATTCTTTGCCTATGCCGTCAATACTTTGTGAAAGCTCAAGACGTTCCAAAAAATACAAAAAAGAATATATATACCTTATATCAAAATTATACATCCCTTTCATGCAGCATAAAGCACAAAAAAGGAATTTATCTTCTGTATAAAAGAACAAATATTCTTTTTTGAAAAATAAAAGGTTGACTTATTCCTTTTTTGGTGTAGAATGTGATCAAGGTTAGCGACAAGAAAAAACAAAATATGACATAACTGATTTATGAAAGGGAGACTGAATTATGAAACAGCGCGAAGTCATTTTTTACAGTGAAGGGACCAAGATGGTCGGTACCATTTATCTGCCCGATGACTACAAGGACGGCGAGAAGCGCCCCGGTATCATCGCCAACTCCGGCTGGACCGGCCTGAACAAGGTTTATCCCGCCATGTTTGCCCGCCAGATGACCAAGTTTGGCTATGTGTGCATGGGCTTTGACTACCGCGGCTTCAAGCCCTCCGGCGGTATCAGCGGCATGGATAAGTACACCACCCTGGAGATGGAAGTGGATGATATCAACAACGCCGTGACCTTCTTCAAGCATCAGCCCGAGGTGGACCCCAACCACATCGCCCTGATTGGCTGGGGCGTGGGCGGTGCCGTCTGCCTCACCGCCGCCTACCGTGATAAGACGGTAAAGGCCGTGGCCACTCTGAACTCCTTTACCGACGGCCGCCGCTGGATGCGCATGGGCATGGGCAACGACAAGTTCTACAAGATGCTGCGCACCCTGGAGGAGGATAAGTATCAGCGGGTCAGCACCGGCGATCCCGTCCTGCGTCATCCCTACGAGTTCTATCCCAACATTGACGAGTCCGGCGATTTCTATACCGATCACACCCTGAAGGAGCTCAATGGTGGTCTGGAGGAGTCCATCGGCGGCGATTATCAGGAGCCCTTCCCCACTCCCATGTCCTCTGTGATTGCTGAGTCCTTTGTCCGGTTCAACGTGCAGGATATTCTGCCCAAGCTGGCTCCTGACTGTGCCGTATTTGTTGGCCACGGCAAGTATAACGAGCTGCATGACCGCGAGGAGGCGGAGGACGCCTATAAGCTGGCCAATGAGCCCAAGGCCCTGTACTATGTGGAGGGCAAGCACAACGAGTGGATGTTCGACGGCGATCCCAAGCTGGAGGGTCTGTGCCAGGCAATGAATGATTTCTTCCAGGCGCATATCTAATCCACTGCGGTAAAACTGAACATACTATGGTGCCTCCGTTGATTCAATTAAATAGTTGATATGCGGAGGCACCTTTTGATTCGGCTTACTCTCTGTAACCGGAGAGAGACTAACAAAGGAGTGCGCAGAGATGGAATATACCTATATGTCATTTTTGATGGACTTTTGTTTTATGTCCATTTTGCTGGTAATTGCTCAGTTCCTGCGGGCAAAAATTAAATTTTTCCAGATATTTTATATTCCGGCCTCCCTGTTGGCCGGTATTATGGGACTTCTGTTGGGTCCCCAGTTTGCAAACGTGATTCCCTGGAGCGGCCAGATTGGGTCCTATGCATATATGCTGGTCTGCGTTCTCTTTGGAGGCCTTTTCCTTGGAAAGAAGGAAAAAATTTCTCCGGTCAAAATCTTTAAAAAAGTCGGCGATTCTTTCTGCGTAAATATGGGCGCTGAGTTTTTCTGCTTTGGCATCGCACTGTTGGTGGGCGGAGCATTTGTGATGGTTCTGTTCCCCGATGTATTTCCGGAAATTTCCGTTCTTATGCCTTCCGGATACTGCGGCGGCCACGGATATGCCTCTACCATTGGTACCGCACTGAACAATCTGTTGGGCCGTACAGACGGCGTTATCATCGGCCAGACCTTTGCAACGATGGGCCTGCTGACCGGTCTGTTTGTCGGCATCGCCTGCATCAACTATGCTACACGCAAGGGCGCGACTCGCCTGGTTGAGAGTGCCCAGTCTCTGCCTGAGGACTGCCGTACTGGTATCGTTCCTCCTGAGAAGCAGACTTCTATGGGCAAGGAGACTATTAACCCCATGTCCATGGATCCTCTGGCCTGGCACCTGGCGTTGACTCTGGTTGCAACGTTAGCTGGTTACAAGTTCTACGATTTCTATAAGCAGTATCTGCCGCAGATCGAACTGCCTGTTATGTGTCTTACTATGATCGCCGGTGTGATTCTGCAGAGCATCATCAATCTTACTCCCTTCAAAGACAGTGTGGATGAGCATGTTGAGGGCCGGATCGGCAGCATGGTTACTGACTATCTGGTCGGCTTTGGCGTAGCCTCCATCTCCATCACCGTGGTCATGGAATTCATTGGCCCCATCGTGCTGCTGTGCGTGCTGGGTACTCTGTGCTCTTTGACTCTGGTCTTTGTAGTGGGTCGCAAGCTGTTCCGCAATTTCTGGTTTGAGCGCTCCATTTTTGTGTTTGGTTGGACTACTGGTGTTGTAGCCATCGGTCTGACTCTGCTGCGGATTGTTGATCCTGAGGCCAAGAGCGGTACGTTGAGCGATTATGGCTATTCTTACACGCTGCAATCGGTCATTGAGGTGTTCATTATCGCATTGGTGCCTATTATGGCGGTTTCCTATGGATGTATTGCCACTGGCGCAGTTTTGACTGCCATTGCCCTTGCACTCTTCCTGACGGGAGGCAAACTGTTTGGAGTCCACAACCAAAAGATGAATGAACTGCGGCCAGGCGAAGCAGAAATCATGGCGGCTTCTCGCCAGGAGTAACTGCTTGTTCTGTCTGCCTTATAAACCAAAGTCGAGGGGCGATCGGACCGATCGCCCCTCGATTGATCAATGGAAGGAATGATAGGTATGGAACAGAATCAAATATCTTCTCAACTGCTCAAAGATGGCTATGATCTACATATTCACACGATTCCCTCTCATGTTCCTCGCTCTCTGGACGATTTTGAACTCGTTGACCAAGCCACACAAGCTGGGATGAAGGGAGTTTTGATCAAGTGCCACTATGAACCCACCGGGGCACGGGCTGCTCTGGTAAACCGACGGGCACCTGCCGGTTCCGCAAAGGCGTTCGGCGCAGTGGCACTGAACCATCCAGTGGGAGGCATCAATCCCTATGCGGTCCATAGCGCACTGAAAATGGGCGCTCATATCGTCTTTATGCCCACCCGCGATGCGGAGAACTGTCTGCTGTCAGGCGACATGCCCGGTGACTTTTTCAAGCGGCCAGGTATTGGCATCTTAGACGATTCCGGCAGACTCAAGCCAGAGGTCTATGATGTCATGGACGTGGTAAAACAGTATGATGCTGTCCTGGCCACAGGTCATATCAGTACAGAAGAGAGTGTGAAGCTGTGCGTGGAAGGACGCCGGCGCGGTGTGCGCATGGTTCTGACCCACCCGGAGTGGGATCGCACGACAATTTCTGCTGAAATACAAACAAAACTGGCTGATTTGGGCGTCTGGATAGAAAAATGCTGGTACAACGTAGGGGAGGGGAATTGCTCCATCGAGGAAATGGCGGCACATATTCGTGCGGTCGGTCCTGAGCACTGTTTCCTGTCTACAGACCGGGGGCAGTTGGGACGTGAGACACCGGTGGAAGGAATGAAAAGTTTTATTTCTCAGCTGCTGGAGCAAGAAATTTCGGAAGATGAGATCCATACTATGTTATGCGTGGTGCCGGAGTTTGTGTTAGGAATTCGGAAATAAAACTTGCTTCAGACAGGTAATGCAATATCAACTCGAAAACGCTTATGGCAGACTGCGTAAATACAGTCTGCCATAAGCGTTTACATGTACGTTTTTCTGATGTTCTGAGAAAAACTTGCTCATTAGAACACGCCAGTGCTGTGTCCTGCGTGAAATGTTTTTGAAAATCGGCTTCAGTCTGTTTGCTGCACGATGTAGGGGGCGAGCTCTGCTTCAAATGCTGCGGTATCGTCGCTGTAAATGACGATGCTCAGCGGATTGCTGAGGTCCAGACTATAAATTCCCAGCAGAGATTTGGCGTCTACGGTATATCGCCCGGACACCAAATCAATGTCAAAGGGATATTTTACAGCAAGATTGACAAAGTCTCGAACCTGGCTGACCTGTGTCAGCTGTATGGGAATTACTTTCATAGATGGATCTCCTGATGTCATTTGCAGGTATCGCACCTCCGGATGGAAGGGTGAAGGGGCGTGTTATCCCTTTTTTGCGCCCAGCTCCGCAATGATGCGGTTATAAGAATTTTTATTGATCTGGTAAAAGAACAAAACCGCCGCGGTCAAAAGCCACAAGACACCGGGAACGGTGGAAAATGCGTGGTGGATGGCGGACTGTACCGCAGGGTTCTGCGCTTGATTAGCCACAAATCCAAGGCTTCCAAGAATGCCTGCCAGAGCGGAGGTGCCGATGGCCATGCCCACTTTATTGCCCAGAGAGACAAAGGCGTACTGGAATCCGTCGTTGCGGATGCCGGTTTTCCACTCTCCATATTCCACACAGTCGGGAACGATGGCGTAGATGGCGGTGTTGAAGCCACAGAAAAAGAATTGAGACAGGGCGGCCAGAGAGTAGAAGGGAATGGGACTTACTGTTGCGCGGAAGAAATACATGGCAAACATGGCAGCGCCGGTGCCGGCGGCAAAGACCGAAGCGGTTCGGCCCTTGTTTCCCAGCCAACGGAACACAAAGGGGAAGGCTCCTGCTCCCAGAATGGAGGGGATCATCAGAAGCATGGAGTACAGTGTGAACAGACCTTCGTCTCCTTCCACGTACTTAAAATAGTACAGTAGGTCCGCGTTTCTGCCATACAGGGTGATGCCAAACAGAAATTGGCCGGCCAGAGCGATCAAGTAGGGCTTATTTTGCACAGCGGCTCTCAGCTGCACCGCCAGAGGGATCTTCTCCTTGGTGGGGGGATAGACGACCTCCTTTGTTTTGGCAAAACAGAACCAGTGACAGAGGGTAAAGATGCTGCCATAGAGAATGGTGAGCAGAAGATACCCCCGGGCCTGATCTCCCTTGCCAAACAGGGCAATCAAGGGCAGGGTGATCATGTTGATGATATTGATGGCAATCATGGCGCACACGGAGCGGGAGGTGTTGATTTGTGCCCGCTCCTCGATGTTCTGTGTCAGCGCGCCGCACAAGGTACCGTAGGGGATATTGACGCAGGTGTACCCCAGGACCAAGATGCAGTAGGTGATGTACATATATATGGTCTTGGACGAGTCAGACCAGGTGGGATGGGCCCAAAACGTCAGCACCAGCACAAGGGCGGTCAAGGGCGCGCCGAAAAGAAGCCAGGGGCGGTAGCGGCCCCACCGGCTCTTGGTGCGGTCGCTCAGGGAACCAATCAGAGGGTCGTTGATGGCATCCCAAAATCGGGAGACCAGCATCAGGGTGGAGACGGTGGCCATAGAAATGCCGCACACATCCGTGTAGAAGATCATCAGAAAATTGCCGACAAACATCCAGCTGAAGTTGCAGCCTACATCGCCAAAGCCATACGCCAGCTTGCTGAGGAAAGGAACTTTGATATTGGTTTCCTGGCTGGTCTCCATGTCAGCACTCCTTTCCGATGCGGACCACGGCTTTTACAATGTTGGCCTTATCGGCAACACTTTGGTCCATGGCGTTTTGGATATCATCAAAATCAAAGATATTGGTTACAATGCCCTTAAGATTCACCTTTCCGGCCGCCACAGCATCAATGGCCATGGGATAGATATGACGATAACGGAACACCGTTTTAAAGGTCAGCTCCTTATCCAGAGCCAAACTCATAGGCAGCGTGATTTCCCCTGTCTTGGAATAGCCGACCAGCACAATGGTGGCGCCCTTCTTGGTCATCTGAATGCACTGACGAGTGGTAAATTCGGTCCCGGCAGTCTCAATGGCCAGATCGCATCCCCGTCCGTCTGTCAGCTCCAGCAGGGCCTGTACGGCATCTTGTTCTTTACCGTTGATAACGCCGTCCGCACCCAGCTCCAATGCCTTGTCCAGGCGCTTTTGCATGATATCCACCACATAGACCTTGCTGACGCCCTCTGCCTTCAGGGCCATCATGGTCACCAGGCCGATGCAGCCTGCCCCCATCACGACGGCGGTCTGTCCGGCGTGGGCGCCGCCCTGATTGACCGCATGGAAGCCTACGGCCAGAGGCTCGATCAAAGCGCCCTCCAGGGTGGAGACATGTTCCGGAAGCTTGAAGCACAGCGCCGCCTCGTGGGCCACATATTCCTGGAACACACCGTCTACCGGGGGCGTGGCAAAGAAGACAACATCCGGGCAGAGATTGTACCGTCCAGTTTTGCAAAACTCGCAGTGCCCGCAGGTCTTTCCAGGCTCCAGTGCGACACGGTCTCCCACCTTCAGGTGTGTCACATCCGCTCCAACCTCGACCACCACGCCGCCGGGCTCATGCCCCAGTACAAAGGGCGGCTTTACCACGTAGTCCCCGATGGCCCCGGTCTCATAGTAGTGCATGTCACTTCCGCAAATGCCTACATACTCCAACTTGACCAGGACCTCATTGGACTTGGGAGTGGGGATCGGGCGCTTGGTATAACCCATTTTCCCGATGCCCTCCATGACTGCGACTTTCATTTCCCCGTTCATAATCCTTCTTCCTAATTTACTTTTATAAAGTATTTTATTAAGTGATTACATTTAAGCACCGCGACTGGTTAAAGTCAATAGGGAACGGTTAAGATTGGAGGAAAACCTAAATTATATGGCTATAATTTGTGCAAAAAATCAGGCGATTCCCATTTCGGGGAATCGCCTGATTCCATCACAGCGTTTGTAAAAATCCTTCCACTTGCATCAGCGCTGCGCCTACAGCAGATGCCTCCAGTTTAAACGAGCATTCTTTCAAATAGCCGCCGCTGCGCTCAAAGGTGTTTCGCTCAGCCAGCATCTCCCGAAAGGGGCCTCCGAACTCCTCCAGGAAAGCGCCTACATAGCCGCCGGCAATTACATCGCAGTCAAAACTCATACATAGATTGTTGATGGCCACCGCCAGATACTGCAGATATTCCGTCCACACCCCTTGGGCCTGCTGATCCTGGTCCCGCAGCCGCTCAAAAAACTGTGCCAGGTTTCCATCTGCATAGGAGGCGAGTACCTTGGCCGAGAGATAGGCATCCAGGCAGCCCACCTTTCCGCAGTAACACTTCCGGCCATTGGGAACCAAAGTAAGGTGGCCAAATTCTCCGGCCCGCAGGTTATTCCCGGTATAAAGTCTGCCGCCGTTGATGATGGCGCCGCCCACGGTGTTGCTCAGGGACAGGTAAATCAGGTTTTCTGCCTCTGGATTTTTCCAGAGCTCTGCAAAGCCCGCGGCGTTGGCATCGTTCATGAAAATGCAGGGATAGGGAAGGTACTGGCTAAATTGCTTTGTTTCCACGTCATAGATGTCCAGCGCATGGGAATATAGCAGCCGCTCTCCGGTCTCGTCCAGAATGCCGGGCAGAGAAACTCCGATTCCCAGCAGCTTTTCCCCTTCTCCCTCTTCCAGAAAGTCGGTCAACAGGTTCTCTAGGGACATCAGGTAGTCCTCCTGGAGGGAGAATACCCGCTTTTTTCGAGTATACCGAAGAATTTCTCCGGACAGATTCACCAGAACCAGTCCCACATGGTTTTGTGTGATATCTAATCCCACAGCCAGCTTGGCATCCCGTACCGGAGCGTAGGCTTTTGCTTTTCGGCCGCCGGTGGACTCATAAGCGCCTACCTCCTGCACAAGTCCCAGAGCAGTCAGCTCCTTCACATTTTGCAATACAGTGGGCCAGCTCAACTTTAATTTTTGTGCCAGTTCCGGCTGTGAGATCTTATCACAGGTCAGCAAACACCGCAGAGTATTGCTGCGGTTGAGCCGTTTTACATCCATATTGGTTGCAGGGGTTGTACGCATAGCCAAGCATCCTTTTTTAATTTTATAAAGTAGTTATCTTTATAGTAGCGCGTTCTTTCAGAAAAAACAAGAGCGGAGGATAGAGAGAAAATGTCGATTTGCGTTCCCGGGAGAAAAAGAAGTAATCTGAGTCTTGTTCATTTGAAGGCGGATGCTGGGCGTATCATGGTGTCGCTTGCATTCATTAACCATAGATGGTAATCTAAATGTGTATCTCCTATGAATGTTGAACAACGAACAATTTTTTATATGATGTTACCTTAAAAGCATATTGTATAAGAAATAAGAATTTGCGAGGTAAGATATGAAAATTCGGGAAATAAAAGTAAATGAAGTTAATAAATTGTTGGATTGTATCATGCAGCTTTCAGAATATCACAACACAATATCGGTTAATTTTAAGGGGAGTTATCCCAGCAGACCATATAACGAAACACTAGATCTTTTCTCGGAAAATTTGGAAAAGGGACAATCGCGTATTGCAGTTATTGAAAGCGGAGAAAGAATTGTAGGTTTTTGCAAGGTAGACATGAATGGGAAAAATGGAAAGTTAGATTATTTAGTTGTCTTACAGGAGTATCGCAAACAAGGTTTTGGTAAACAGTTTATGGAGTGGGCAATGGAAACTTTCCGTAAAAATAACATCACCCACATCGAGGTGAAGGTGGTTGATGGGAATGATGCAATACATTTGTATGAAAAGTATGGGTTTAAGATAAATTCTCACATTCTTTGGCATTGTGAAGATTAAAATTGGAGTTGTAGGGCACTTTAGAAGGCTCTTTTCTGTGATGTGCTTAAAGTAGTATTATTTTTTCAAGAGACCACAAAATTTTTCTCATCTACAAGGTTTCTTTGACCACGACCAGCTTACCGCTGACCGTGGTCTTTTTCTGTTCTAATAAGATGCAGATTGTATAATCTTCTGTAAAATCCAATCTGCTGGCCTTTTCTGGGTATCTTTTGTCTGAGAAATAGAAGCAGTTGCTTTCAGTGCTGTCATCACGTTATACAGCAACTTTGTTGTTTCCTGTCCAGCTTGGAACTGAGCGGCCTGACGCACGCCATTCGTATTGCCCTGGAGTGCGGTTAGAAGCAATATTTGCTCAGGCGTTGGTCTCCACCCGCTGGATGGCTTCGCTCAGATCGACGGCCAGGTCCAGGTAGGGCTTCTGCTGGGCGTATTCGCTGCGTACCTGTATGGTCTCAAAGTGCCCCGCGACCTTAACCATGTAAAAGCTGTTTTTCTGCACAGTCTGGTCCAGAACCTGCTTGAGCTCGCCCACCAGCATCGCCAGGTCCGGCCGGCCCATGGAGATTACCCAAGCTGCTCCCAGCATGTGAATGGCCATATTACCGGCTACGGTAAGGGCCATCCACCGCTTTCCAAAGCGCAGAATATCCAGGAAGGGAAGATAGGCCAGCAGATGGATGGGCAGATAGGTGCAGAAGGTATAGAAAACGGTCTCCATTTGTGAGAGCAAAAAAGCCAGCATATGTGCACGGTATTCCCCCAACTGGTCACTGAGATATCCATATAAAATCTTCCCCACGATCAGCATCAAGCTCAGATAAGAAATAAGAAATGATGTATACGCCGGTGATAGTCCGGCTTGTTGGTAAAGTACTGTCAGGAGAGAAAAGCCTGGACCGGTAGATGCCCTGAGAAGAAAAGCAGCTGCTACACCGGAACCTGCAGCAGCCAGACCTAGGGCCGTGCCTCGATGTGCATCGAACCAGCGGGAAAGTATGGTGGACAAAGGAATCATTCCCCCATATCCATATCCCAAACCACACAGAGCGATGCCAACAGGTTTAAACTGAAGGTGCTCATAACGGCAAAAAGGACACTGGAAAGGGTAAACAGGAGATTTCCCACAATTATTGTGCGGTGTTCACCTATGTATTTCTTCTATTTGGCATAAAATATCATTGCTGTACAGGAATAGAAGACAATATGTCACCATAATCCTCTGGGTGTCGATCATAGAGAAGAGAATTGTTCTTTCGCTCTTCTGTGACACGCTTGGGATAAATGGTTTGATATAAGATAGTTTCTTCCTCCGTTCCAGCCATCTGTAAAAGAGTTCCTACTGGATTGATGACTTGGCTTTTCCCGGTGTACAATTTTGTGCCGTCTCCGGTGCCTCCACAGGCGCGGCCGCAGTAAAACTACGGTGTTGAGTTGTGCCTTCTTTAAAGAATGTGGTGCAGAAGGTGAGCAGCGATGGCACAGCAGAGGAATAAATCCCTAGAAAAATTACCGTCAGAAATGCGTAGCCCAGCAGAGGGCTGATAGTGTTGGCCAGATATAGGGTGGGAACAGCCTGTTTTCCAATCATAACGTAGTTGCAGAAGAACGCAGCAACCATCATCACACATGCCAGACCATAAAAGATGGTTCCCATACGCAAGCTACTCTCCTGGGGGGCAATGGACATACCTTCCACAATTAGTTCCCAATGTTGAGTGAGGTAGATTCCACCAGTAAATAGGGTAATGAAAATAATGATTGGTCCAATAAAGCCCAGGATCTCCACCATTTTCTTCAAACCCAGCAAAATAGTAATGATACATAGAATACCGACCACTGCGCGCCAACCGACAATGGAGCACCAAAATGCTGATTGAGGACAGCACCAAAGTCGGCGATCATGACGATCGGGGAAAGGAGCAGGAAAACACCGACAGCAGTTTGAAGAGTTTCCCAAATGTTTTACCGCAGTAGTAATCAAACACATCCATTGGATTATGGAAATGCTGCTCATTCCCCAGCTTTAGGAAGGATGCGGAACTATAACCGTGCAGGATCATGCCTACGATAATAGATCTAAAGCCAAGTGCTCCGTACGCACCAAAATATTGAAGCAGTTCTTGGCCTGTGGCAAAGCCTGACCCAATACAAAAAGATACCCACGCACCTGCAATCATGGTCACACTCAGCCAGATGGTAGCAAACATATAGATATCATCGGGGTTAGTACGGCCGGGCTGCTTGACCAGAAGCACATCGCTGACCTGAGTGATCTCAGGACGCTCCATCTTGCCATCCAGCACCATGTTGGCCAAGGTGCAGGAATCCCGGTCATTGAGGCGGTCCTCCCAGTCCATGCCGAACTTTACATTGGGCAACAGATGGCAGGCCTCCTTGTAGTCATACTGAGAAACGAAGGAATGGAAGGAACTAGGCTTCATCCAGTCCGGTTCCACATACTCCTCGCCTACGTCTACCAGGGAACAGGTATGTACAATATCAGAATCCCGAATGGTCTTCTCTGCACTGTCGACTACTTCAAACTCGTAGCCGAGATGAGCAAATTTTTCACAGAAGCGCTGGGCGTTCTCGAGGATCAGATCGTAAATCTTCACCTTCTTGATGTTTTTCATGGACATGGCGGTTGACTCCAGGCAGTAACCGGCAATGATGCCGCTGCCGATCAGGCCCACGACCTCCGAATCCTCTCGGGCAAAGCATTTGGCGCCCAGGCCGCTGTCCGCGCCGGTACGCATGCCGCTAATCAGTGTGTCGTCTACCACGGCGATGGGGTAGCCAGTCTCCTCGTCAAAGAGCTCAACCAAACCGTTGGAGCGGGGTTTGCCAAGCTCGCGGGGATTGGCAGGGGTACTGGGGATGGCCTGTACCCCGGCCACATGGATATTTTCGTCCTCGCTGTTGATGATACAGGTGTGCAGACCGATACGCTTGCCGGCGTGTTTGCCCTCCTCCCCCATCATGTGGAACAGGGGAATCTCAATGGTTTCCCCACGGCCCAGCATCTTGTTGGCGCGGTGCGCCAGAATCCCTAAAAAAGTTGGAGGATATGGACACTGTTTTGGCCCAGGAAGACGTGACCAATTGGACAAACGAGGTGGAAACACCGCATTTTCTTTCTTTTTCAGACTGTAATTATGATCATAATATATAAAAACGATGCGTCCCGCCGTAGTCCGGCGGGGCGCATCGTTTATGTTTCATATAACAAGTGGAATGACTGGTAAAAAGGGATAAGAGCATACGGCTTGTCTGCAAAATCTTATTTCGTTGCTGGACTGATATTGCACTGGAAAGGGGCCAGGGACTGGCTGTTGTATTCCGCCTGGCAGGCATTGTGGTTGAGGACCATGCGTACCCGGTCCTTGCCGGTTCCCCGGTACACCACCTCAACCCCGGGCTGGGACAGCTCCAGAGGGATGTGCTGCTCGGCGGAGACCTGCTCCAGAATCCGGTTCAGCACCGGTTCCTCCAGACCGCAGCCCAGGTAGTAGACAAAGCCGTCCTTTTGCTGCTTGCGGGTGACGGCGGCAAACTCCTGGTAGAAGGGGTCAGCGTAGCGCAGGAGCACCTGGGCTCCATGGACCTTCAGCATATCCCGGAAAATGCCGCCCTGACCCTGGACGCCGGAGAAGAGATCTTCTCCAACCAGCGGGAATTCCTGTCCCTCCTGCAGGCTCTCGGTCTCAACCACACACACGCCGGCAAAGGAATCAAAATCCACAGGGACCTGCTTTCCAAGAACTAGATTGTTATCGTTGTCCTTGACAAAATCCCGATAGGTCAGCACGACCGTGCCGCCCTGTTGGGCAAAGGTCTTGATCTTGGCCTGAAATTCCGGTTTTGCGATGATCATCTGGGGCAGGATCAGGACATGATAGCCGGAAAGATCGCTGTCCGCGGGAATCACATCCACAGCAACATTGCGGTCGTAGAAGAACTTGTGGTACTTCTGCATCTCAGCCTGGCAGTCCAGCAGCACACTCTGCCGCTGGATGCGGAAGGCGGCCAGGGAGTCGTAGTCGTACACGATGGCGACCCGGCTGGCAATAGGGGTCTCCAGCGCGGAGGCGTACTGCCGGATGCTGTGGAAAAATTCTTTCACCTCATAGAACTTCCGCCGCTTGACGTTGTCTGCATCGAGCACACCATAGCAAAATTGCTCGGCACCTTTCGTGGCGCCCCGATACCGGAAGAAGAACATGGACTCACAGCCCCGGGCCATGCCCTGGTAGGCCCACATCTTTGCCTGATTGGGCCGGGGGGAGAAGCCGGTGACGTCGTGGCCCTGAGCGCCCATAATAGCCTCGGTGATCCAGAAGTTCTCACCCTTCAAACCCCGGATATAGTCCAGGCCAAAGGCGATCTCGTTGGGAGCCAAGGGCTCGCGCTGACCGCCCCAGACGGGGTAGTTGTTGTAAGCGGCAATGTCCAGGTGCTTAGATACCGCAGAGTAGTCCACATGCTTGCCCAGACCTCCGCCGGGAAAATCGTGGATGATGGTCACGTTGGGGATGATCTCCCGCAGCAGTTTGGTCTGGAAGGCGGCAAAGCGCACGATGCTCTCACTGCGGAACCGCTCCCAATCCAGCCGCAGGGCAGGGTTGTGGGTGGTGATCGTCGGAGCGGGCAGGGGAATCTCGTCAAAATCGTTGTACTCCTGAGACCAGAAGGTGGTACCGTAGGTCTCGTTGAGGGCCTGGATATCGCCGTGAAATTTCTCCTTCAGATAGGCCCGGAATCCCTCACGGCACTGGGGGCACCAGCAGATATCGCTGTCCTCATGGCCCAGCTCGTTGTCGATCTGCCAGGCCACAATGGCCTCTTCATCCTTATAGTGTTCCGCCATGGCGCGGATGATGCGCTCGGAGTATGTATACATGGCTTTGCTGTTGAAGCAGTACACGTGCCGCCCGCCGAACACCCGCTTGCTTCCGTCCTCAAACTCCGAGAGAATTTCCGGGTGCTTTTTGGCCAGCCAGGCGGGGATGGTAGCGGTGGGGGTGCCCATGACGATGGACAGGCCGCGGGCCTTAGCCCGGGCGATCACATGGTCAAAGAAGGAGAAGTCAAACTGCCCCTCCGTCTTTTCCATGAGGTGCCAGCCAAACTCCGCAATGCGGATGGCATTGCACCCCAACTCACAGATATTGTCTAGATCCCCCTCCAGCATGGAGGGGGACCACTGTTCGGGATAATAGTCTACGCCAAGAAACATTAGTGATTCACCTTATTCTTTTCTTTCAGCTGTCTGGTGATGTCCTCCATGGCCTTGCCGTCCAGCTTATAGCCCTTCACATAGATGACAAAGGCCAGCACAGTGACGATGGAGGGGATCACACCCATGAGGATGCGCATACCCATGATGGTCTCGGGGGTCTGGGGCACGTTTTCCACATAGCCAAAGATGGTCAGGCCCACGCCGATCAGCCAGCCGGCCACGGCGGAAGCGGTCTTAACCAGCAGGGTCTGGAAGGAGGCCACGATGCTCTCGTTGCGGGTGCCCAGCTTGACCTCGCCGTAGTCAATGACGTCGGCCAGCATAACGGTGGTAGCGCCCAGGGTCAGGCCGGAGCCGAACTTGAAGAGCAGGCCGCACACAATGATCAGGGGGATATTGGTGGGAGCCACATAGCCAAACACTAGCAGGGCGATCAGGCCCACAGCGGGGGTAAAGCTGGCGATGGCAAAGACCTGCTTCTTGTTCATGAAGCGGGAGAGCACGGGGAAGGCAAACAGGGCGATGATCTCAGCAAAGGAGGCGGCGGTGGTGAAGAAGGAGAACAGGTTCTCCTCACCGGTGACGTACTTGAAGTAATACAGAGCCATGCCGCCGGCCAGCTGTACCAGCATATTATAAGCCAGCACGACGCCGATGTAAACCTTCAGCTGATCGTTGGCGGTGATGATGTGGATGGCGTCCTTCAGAGAGGTGCGCTGGGCCTTCTTGCCCTCGGCGGCATCCAGGCTGCTGCGGTCCTTAACGAAGACAACGGTGACCAGGATGGTAACGATGAACACCACGCAGATGGCCACAGCCAGGGAGGAGTAACCCTTGGCCTCGTCGCCATTGCCCAGATAGTTTCTCAGGGTAATGCCAAAGGCGCCCATGAGCAGCCAGGCAGAGCTGGCGAAGATCCGAGGAATGACGGACATGGACTCCCGCTCCTTCTGAGTGGAGGACAGGGAGGGCAGCATGGACCAGTAGGGGATATCCATAACGGTGTAGGTCATGCCCCAGAGGATGTAGATGA
>OGGQ01002986.1_pt1 | contig 16867 bp, 14 predicted proteins | sample 1571191 | NCBI WGS metagenome assembly OGGQ01 (sample SAMEA2582061, study PRJEB24529) | metagenome | biome: Human gut stool | place: China | collected 2011
AGACGAAATTCCCATAGCCGCCCAGGTGGTCGCGCTGGCCGACGTATATGATGCCCTGACCAGTGAGCGGTGTTATAAGAAAGCTTATTCACATAAAGAAGCTTTGAACATGATTTTGGAAGGACAATGCGGTGCATTTAATCCGACTCTTTTACTATGTCTGCAAGAGATTGCGGATACTCTGGAAAGTGAGCTGACGGATAATTCTCCTGAACAGGAGACTAAAAATATTCAGGATATAAGAAATAAAATAGACTATGACAGGTTGTTTTCCTATGAAAAATATACCTTCCTGTCCCGCAAACAGCGGCACCTGCAATTATTATATATTGATTCATTAACCAGTGTCTATAACCGTCGTTATTATGACGAGCATTTTCAAGGCTCAGATAATATTCAGGCGATGGTCGTAATAGATGTGGATAACTTTAAGCATATCAATGATAATTACGGCCATGACGTAGGCGATATTGTGCTGCAGAACATTGCACAAACTGTCTTATCCTGTGTGCGAAAGACAGATGCCGTAATCCGATATGGCGGTGATGAATTTGTAATTATCTTTTTTAGTATTCCTGCCAATATATTTGAGAAAAAACTGGAGAGGATTCGGTATTCTGTCGATAGTCTGATCATTGACGGCCATCCCGAATTACATATGACAGTAAGTATAGGCGGGGTATATGGAACAGGAACTGCAAAAGGACTTTTCAAGGCTGCAGACAGTATGATGTATCAATCAAAAAACACGAAAAACAAAGTGACTATATGTTATCTTGATGAGAATAAAGATATCGCGGACAATATCTAAAACGGAGGAAAAGTGATTATGAACCTGAAAGATTGCTATTTAAAATTTGGCGGCGATTTTGATGAGGTACTGGGCAGACTGCGTCGGGAACAGACCGTCCGGAAATTTGTATTTAAATTCCTGGACGATAAAAGCTTCAGCTTATTTGAAGCGTCTATGGTGAAAAAGGACTATTCCGAGGCCCTCAGAGCCGTTCATACACTCAAAGGTATTTGCCAGAATCTTTCTTTTACCAGATTATTTGAAAGCAGCAGTCTGACAACAACAGCGTTAAAACAAAACGACTGGAATAAGGCTGTGGATATGATGCCTCAATTATCAAATGACTACTATGAAATAGTTGATATTATTAGAGCGTATAAGAACTCCGGGGAGGAATAATGTCAATGAAAAACGGTAAAATGAAAAATACTACAACGCGTTTTTTAATAGGCAGCTTCATCGGGCTTCTGAGCTTTAGTATTATCATGTTCAGCCTGCTGGGAATTTATATGAGCCGAAAGAGTGAAAAGGCTGTTTATGAAATCGGGGAAATTTATATGTCCGGAATGAATAAACAAATGTCCAGACACTTTGAAACCGTCATTAAACTGCGTTTTGATCAGGCCGGCGGAATTGTATCTGTTGTCTCAACCGATACTGACGATAAAGAGCTGCTATATGAGGAACTCATTTACAGGGCACAGGTCAGGGATTTTAGTTATTTAGCACTTTGTTCCGCCGAGGGAGATTTCCAGACACTTTATGGACAGGCAATTCAGCCGCTTAACCCGGAACCTTTTGTAGAAGCATTATCACAGGGGGAACAAAGAGTCGCTGTAGGCATTGACACTGCCGGAAATGAAGTGGTATTGTTTGGCGTTGATGCTGCCTATCCAATGTCTAATGGCGACAGAAGCACCGGACTGATAGCAGCCGTTCCTCTGGAATACATTACGGATTTCCTCTCCTTAAAGGATGAAGGGCAGCTGATGTATTATCATATTATCCGGCCGGACGGTAGTTTTGTAATACAAAATCCCAACACGGAGCTGTGGAATTTCTTTGAACAGCTGCAAAAACAGTCTGATTCACCGGTGAGTGAATCATCTGCTGACAATCCGGTTGAAAAATTTAGCGTTGCTCTGAAAAAACATGAGGAATATACGGACACATTGGAAGTAAATGGTGAAGAACGGCAAATCTATGGAATTTCATTACCTTATTCTGAGTGGTATTTAGTATCGGTGATGCCGTATAGTATATTGGACGATACCATAAATAGTCTGAGCAGCCAGCGTATGTTCATGACATTGTTGTCTTGTGCTTCTGTTTTAATCATTCTAACAGCGATTTTCCTCCGATATTTTTCCATAACCCGTTCGCAGATGAATGAATTGGAGAAGGCCCGGCAGGCGGCTCTTGAAGCGAACAAAGCCAAAAGTGAATTTTTAGCGAATATGAGCCATGATATCCGTACACCTATGAACGCGATTGTAGGGATGACTGCGATTGCCACAGCCCACATCGATGACAGGAAGCAAGTTGAGAACTGCCTTAGAAAGATTACATTATCAAGCAAACATCTATTAGGGCTGATCAATGATGTTCTGGATATGTCTAAAATTGAAAGCGGTAAATTAACGTTAACAACGGAACAAATTTCATTAAAGGAAGTTGTTGAAGGCATAGTTAACATCATGCAGCCACAGGTTAAGACCAAAAAGCAAACCTTTGACATCCATGTTGAAAATATTTTTACAGAAAACGTATGGTGCGACGGCATACGCTTAAATCAGGTTTTGTTAAATCTTTTATCGAATGCAACGAAGTATACACCGGAGGGAGGCTCAATACAATTATCCCTCTCCGAAGAAAAATCTCCGAAAGGAGAAAATTATGTACGAATTCATATCAATGTCAGGGATAACGGAATTGGCATGTCGCCGGAATTTCTGAAAAGAATATATGAATCCTATAGCCGTGCGGATGGAACCCGGATACATAAAACCGAGGGGGCCGGTTTGGGCATGGCGATTACGAAGTACATTGTGGATGCAATGGAAGGAACCATTGAGATACAAAGCGAACCTGATAAGGGCAGCGAATTTCTTCTTACGTTTGATTTTGAAAAAGCGGACGCAATGGAAATAGATATGGTTCTTCCCGCCTGGAATATGCTGGTGGTTGATGATGACGAATTATTATGCAAGACAGCCATGGACGCGCTGAAATCCATCGGAATAAAAGCGGAATGGACATTAAGCGGAGAAAAGGCAATAGAACTGGTAATAGAACACCACAAAAAGAGAGAGGATTATCAAATTATTTTATTGGACTGGAAACTGCCCGGCATGAATGGGATTCAGGCGGCAAGAGAAATCCGGCGAAATCTGGGAGATGAAGTACCGATTCTGTTGATTTCTGCATATGACTGGAGTGAATTTGAAGCAGAGGCCCGTGAAGCCGGTATCAGCGGTTTTATTTCCAAGCCGCTTTTTAAATCTACGCTGTATCATGCTTTATGTCAGTATATGGACGTTGGAACAGAGCACGAGCAGACGTTGAATCAAAATATTGATCTATCCGGACGCCGCATCCTGCTTGCCGAAGATAATGAGCTTAACTGGGAGGTGGCAAAAGAACTGCTGTCCGATTTGGGCGTGGAACTGGATTGGGCGGAGGATGGCCGGATTTGTCTTGACAAATTCCAAAAATCACCGGAGGGTTATTACGATATCATTCTTATGGACATACGAATGCCGCATATGACAGGGTATGAGGCCACACAAGCAATCCGCGGGCTGGCTCATCCTGATGCCCTGTCGATTCCAATTATAGCTATGAGTGCAGATGCTTTTTCTGATGACATACAGCATTGTCTGCAGTGCGGCATGAATGCCCATATAGCAAAGCCTATCGATGTTATTGAATTAACCCGCTTATTAAAAAGATATTTAATATAAATCCGCCTCATAAAGGGAGTATCGCACAATGGCATGAAATCATTTTGATTTCGTGCCGGGAGCAATACTCCTATTTTTTTACGTCGTAAGGCTTAACCTCCACAGTCCGGCTATCGAAGTCAATAAAAAGCTGATAGGCGTACTGCCCGTCGCTGGTATCCCATACTTCCACATGTTTTGGCGTCACTTGAATCAGAATTTCCGTATCCACATGGCTGTAGGCATTGTAGCTGTTCCAGAGAAATTCCTTATAGCCTTTTTCAAAACGCTTTCCCGGTTCGTCTGCCACCAGTCCCTTGTTTTCGGCAAGGCCCTCCACCTGGATGCCGCTCCAGCACAGAGCGACCTGCGGGTTCTCAAAAAGCTGTTTTGTTTTTCTGAAGTTTTTGTCTGTTTTAAAATAAATTTTATTGTCGTAAAACAGGCAGCTTACATTTCTGACCGTCACATGGTCATTGACGCTGGTTGCAAGCGCCATAATTTTCCAGTCTCCGAGCTGACGGAACATGATTTCCACGGCTTCTTCAAATGTCAGATGTTTTTCTTTGCTGAACTTCATTATTTTTATCCTTTCATATACCGGAGAACGCCACAAGATCCATTTACCGGAAAGCAGCGGATTCACCGCGGTGCAGATTTGTCTATGGCTAATCCTGAAAACGATGCATAAAACGGAATAATTAAGTAAAGATTATTAAATACAGAACCTTCCTGTGAAACGATAACCTGCACGCTTCGCGCACAGGTCACCGTCATCAATAAAAATGCCTGAAAACAAACAGTCTTCAGGTATGCTGCAGAAAACGTCTTTCTCATCCGGACTGTCACCGCCGGTTCAGGAAGTACACAAGCTCAATAAGTCTGTGTTAAAACGTCATTTATGAGTGAAGTATATACCTGCGGTCTGAAAATGTAAAGTGTGAATTTTGAAAAAATATGAAAGACTGGACGAAAAATAGCAGACTGATTTTTGAGGTTCGTCACATACTAACAGCGTGAATGACAAACAAATGATTTAAAAGCCGAAAAGGCGGTAACAATTGTGTAAGGAGGAAGGAAAGGTGACCAGGAAAGAAAAGCTAAGAAAGTCTCTTATTGTCCTGTTCTGGGCCGGGCTTGTGGTATTAGCCGGTTCGTCGTATTTTTATATGCAGTGGTCCATTCCGGACCGTCTGAACGTGGTGGTGGACCAGGAAGAGAATTTCCATTTTTCCCTTCCGGTAAAAGTATCGTTAAAAAGCGAAAGTGAAGAGGTGGTTTTAAACAACGGCTCCAATATCCCCTCAGATGAAATACATCTGCAGTTGGATCAGCCATTTTCCCTTTATTCGGAAAATGAAGGAACATACCATCTGAACATGAAGTTGTTTGGCCTGTTCAGCTTGAAAGACATTGAGGTGGATGTCTCTGATACAAAATATGCGGTCCCCTGCGGCCTGCCCATAGGGATATATATGAAATCCGACGGTCTGATGGTGATAGGAACAGGGGAAGTTACAACGAAAAACGGCGATATTATCGATCCGGCGGACGGTGTCTTAAAATCCGGTGATTATATTGAGGCTATCAACGGTGTCCCGGCGGTCAACAAGAAGGACATGATTCAGGCCGTCAACAGCTCAGGAGGCGGCGCTCTGACGCTTTCCGTGAGGAGAGACGGGGAAGAGATGCCTGTGGAGATGACGCCCGTGGAAACGGCCGATGGTGACTTCAAGCTGGGTCTGTGGATCCGTGACGATACGCAGGGTATCGGCACAATGACCTATATAAGCACCAACGGGGAATTCGGGGCATTAGGGCACGGAATCAGCGACAGCGATACAGGAATGCTGGTGCAGACCTCGGGCGGCGAATTATATGATACCGAGATCATGGGAATTGAAAAAGGCACTTTTGGCAAACCGGGAGTCATGTCGGGTGTGATTTACTATGGGAACCAGTCTAAACTGGGAGCCATTGAAGCCAACACAAATGAAGGGATATTCGGGACTGTAAACGAAAAATTCCGCAACCGCGTAAAAAGCGAGGCAATCCCAATCGGCTACCGCCAGGATGTAAAAAAAGGGAAAGCATATGTTAGAAGCAACGTATCGGGAGAACTGAAGGATTACGAAATCGAAATACAGAAGGTTGATTATTCCACAGCCAGAAAAAGTAAAGATATGATTATCAAAGTGACGGATCCGGAACTGCTGGAGCTGACAGGAGGCATAGTGCAGGGAATGTCAGGATCGCCGATAATACAGGATGGGAAACTGATCGGAGCGGTGACCCATGTATTCATCCAGGACTCGACGAGGGGGTATGGGATATTTATTGAAAACATGCTCGAGCATTGAGTCCGGGCAGGACAGGAGGAAAAAAGATGCGATGCAGGCTTGCTTGTATGAGCATCTTTTTTGCGAGTGGCCTATGCGGCGAAAGCCGCACAACCGCTGGTGCGCGCAGCGAACCAGCGGTTGCCGCCCGGCCGGAGTAGTGTAACGCGAAGGAACCCGCCACTCTGCCCGGTCAGTGTAACGCGAAGGAGCCTGGCAGTGAAACACAAACAACAAACCAAAAAAATTTACAGCTAAATAACAAAAAATCCCCTCTGATCCGCCCTCCAAAATCAAGTCAAATTCCGTCAAAATCCCGGGCGGCTTGACCACATCCCATATAAATTGCCGAAGATACCGTCATCCGATCGTCAGCCGGGAGCAAAAGCACTCCCGGTAAATATTTTTTTAAAAGTCCATGACATATATTCTTTCACAACATCTTGTATAAGCAATAAACGGGTTATATAATACAAAAGGGAAACCGTCAGGCAAAGGTCTTACTAGCTCTGGTATTTATTATAGAAGAAATACACCAGGTCTTGTCATCATCGGCCAAATGAAAATATGATATATCATCCCTCTCAATTCTAAACAGCAGTATTTACAATCAAAGCCGATAACATCATCTTGATTAACCCGGCAATTTATTTCACCGCGTTAGTGTGCTGCTAAATTTCCGACATCATTTTGCATCTTTCCTAAAAATGGGCTATAATAAAAAAGCCGGAAAAAGGAAATATCACGGGAGTCTACAGAATTTTATCCGGTATGACAATATGAAACCAGGAGCCAAAACCTGACATTTCGTGTCGAATTATGCGGTGAGATCGAGTTGAAAGGAAAACGGGGTCGAGTCTATAATCATCATTACCATTTAAATTTTTAGGAGGAGAGTATCATGGCAGAACTTAACATTGCAATTGCGGATGACAACAGGCAGACTTTGGAGATGCTTGGCGAAATACTGGAGAGTGAAAAAGATTATCATGTCGTTGGAAAGGCGGATAATGGTAATGAAGCATACAATATGATTATGAGAACAAAGCCGGATGTTGTCTTACTTGACATAGTTATGCCGGGAATGGACGGAATCTCGGTTATGGAGAAAGTAAAAAGCAACGAAGAATTCAAAGAAAATACATCTTTCATCATGGTTACGGCAGCCAGCAGCGAGAATCTGACAGCAGATGCTTTTAAACTGGGCGCCAGCTACTACATCATGAAGCCGTTTACGAGAGACAGCGTACTCGACAAATTAAAAAGGCTGTCAGGTTATAAAAATAAAACAACGATGCTCGCAGGAAGCAGAAAAGTGAAACCTTATGTAAATAAAACGGATTATATGGAGCAGAATCTGGAAAATGATGTAACGCAGATGCTTCATGAAATTGGCATCCCGGCGCATATTAAAGGTTATCAGTATCTAAGGGATGCTATTATTATGTCTGTCAGTGACAAGGAAATGCTGGCGTCGGTAACTAAAATCCTGTATCCGACGATTGCCAAAAAACATCAGACTACGCCAAGCCGTGTGGAGCGGGCAATCCGCCATGCGATTGAAGTGGCATGGAGCCGGGGTAAAATGGACACCATCAATGAACTGTTCGGCTACACGGTCAGCACCGGAAAGGGCAAGCCTACCAACTCAGAATTTATTGCCCTGATTGTGGATAAGATACGCCTCGACTACCGGAGAATGAATTGACAATAAAAGGTTGAAAAAGTTCTGATACTACTTTCTAAATTCATAATTCTATTGTATAATGATTATAATCATCGTGTGATGTATAACGTGAATCGTTTACAATATAAGGCAGTCGGGGAGGTAGTAGGTATGAAGAATATTCTCTTTATTGCATCAGAAGCAGTTCCGTTTATTAAGACGGGCGGGCTGGCGGACGTTGTCGGTTCGCTTCCGAAGTGTTTTGATAAAGCGTATTTTGATGTCAGGGTTATCATTCCAAAGTATCTTTGTATCAAAGAAAATCTCCGGAATGATATGAAGTATTTGAACCATTTTTATATGGATTATCTTGGTCAGAGCCGTTATGTGGGCATTTTGGAGTATGTGTATGAAGGAATCACTTTTTACTTTATTGATAATGAAAGCTACTTCTGGGGTGCGAAACCATATGGGGACTGGTATTATGATCTGGAGAAGTTTTCCTTTTTCTGCAAGGCGGCTCTGTCGTCTCTGCCTGTAATCGGGTTTAAGCCCGATGTCATACATTGCCATGACTGGCAGACCGGTCTGATTCCGGTACACTTAAAAGATAAATTCCGCGGCGGTGAGTTTTTCCGCGATATTAAATCGGTTATGACAATTCACAATCTGAAGTTTCAGGGTGTTTGGGACGTTAAGACGATTCAGCGCTTCTCCGAACTGCCTGATTACTATTTCACACCTGATAAACTGGAAGCATACAAAGACGGCAATATGTTAAAGGGCGGCCTTGTTTTTGCTGACGCGATCACTACCGTCAGCAATACGTATGCGGATGAAATAAAGACCCCGTTTTACGGGGAAGGCCTGGATGGGCTGATGAGAGCCAGGAGCAACAGCCTGAGAGGAATTTTAAACGGCATCGATTATGATGAGTTCAATCCTGAGACGGATACGATGATTGCGCAGAATTATAATGCGAGAACGTTCCGCAAAGAAAAGGCGAAGAATAAGAAAGAGCTTCAGGCGCAGCTCGGCCTGGTTCAGGATGAGAAAAAATTTATGATAGGCATCGTTTCCCGCCTCACGGATCAGAAAGGTTTCGATTTGATTCAGTTCGCGATGGATGAGATTTGCTCGGATGATGTGCAGCTTGTGATTCTGGGTACCGGAGATGAGAAGTATGAGAACATGTTCCGCCATTATGACTGGAAATATAATGACAGGGTATCGGCCAATATTTATTATTCCGAAGAGATGTCTCATAAGATATACGCTGCCTGTGATGCCTTTTTAATGCCTTCACTGTTTGAACCCTGCGGTTTAAGCCAGCTGATGGCGCTCCGATACGGAACGGTACCGATCGTCCGTGAGACAGGCGGTCTGAAAGACACGGTTTGGCCATACAACGAATATGAAGGCACGGGAACCGGTTTTTCATTTGCCAATTACAATGCACATGAGATGCTGGACTGTATCCGTTATGCGAAATATGTATATTATAATAAAAAACGCGAGTGGAATAAGATTGTGGACCGGGGCATGGCGGCAGATTTTTCCTGGCATGCATCTGCGATGAAGTATCAGGAACTTTATGACTGGCTGATTGGATATTAAGGAGAGCGATGAAAGCGTGGGACAGATAAGACTGAGCAGGCAGGAGAGGGAAGCGGCCAGACGATGGGCGGAGGATAACAACTGGGCTGCACGGGGAGAGTATAAAAAAGACAGCGGATATATGGACTGTGTCAAAGATATTCTGGAAGATCCCGTTTTTCAGTCAATGGATAATTACTTCCAGCACGGGAACACTACCTGTAAAGAACATTGCATCCGTGTCTCTTACATGAGCTACAGAATGTGCAGGAGATACGGGTGGGACTACAGACAGGCGGCGAGGGCAGCTCTTCTCCACGATTTATTTCTTTATGACTGGCATACCCATGCGAAGGAGACCGGCGAATATTTCCATGGCTTCACTCATCCCAGAACGGCGATGAGGAATGCCGAGATATATTTCCAGGTTACGGAGATGGAGAAGAATATGATACTCCGTCATATGTGGCCCCTGACCCCGATCCCTCCAAAATATAAAGAAGGCTATACTATCATTTACGCCGATAAATTCTGCGGCCTTGTGGAAGTCGGAGCGCGGATGAAGGACTGGTTCCTTTATAATCTGCATCCGGCCTGGAGCAGAAGGTAAAAAATGGAGAGCGGTTTTTCGGTTTTACACTGCCTTCAACAAGAGTCCGGCTGTCGGCCGGACTCTTGTTGAAGGCAGTGACCTGTGAGACCGGCGTACAGGTTACCGCTGACCTGCGGTGAAAGAACCGCGGAATACGTACAGATTCGGCAATGATAAAAGGAAAATACAGGAGATAAACATGACATTTTTTCAGCAAGTAACCGGTAACCAGACATTAATGAGCGGTGTGGCAGGATGGGTGATCGCCCAGGTTCTCAAGACACTGCTTGATATAGCATTGAACCGCTCTTTTAACCCGGAACGGATTTTCGGTTCAGGCGGAATGCCCAGTTCCCACTCCTCCACCATGTGCGCATTGACAACAGCGGCGGGGATGAGATACGGGGGCGGAAGCTTTGAATTTGCAGTCTGTTTTATTATGTCAATGGTTGTAATGTATGACGCTATCGGCGTCAGGCAGGAGACTGGCAAACAGGCGAAGGTATTAAACCGGCTTTTATTTGATGATTTCCTGAAGCTGGACGGCGTGGTGCTGCAGGAAAAATTAAAGGAGTACGTTGGACATACCCCGATTCAGGTTGCTGCCGGTGCGATATTGGGAGTGATAATTGCTGTGGTTATGGATCCGATGTTTATTTAATCTGAATAATTATAACAGGGAAAGCTCACATTGTGGGCTTTCTGTTTTGTTGAAGACGGCGGTTGTTAAAAAATTGCTACAACATTATTGATTTATGTATTAATTCATATTATACTGGAAAAAATTATTAGGAAGTTTCCGGCAGGGGACAACGATACGAGACTGAAAGGACGGGAATTTGCGAATGAAGACTACAGTAGATTTATATTTCTGGATTAACTGTTTTTTTACTTTTAGCCTGATTGGCTATATTCTGGAGTGTATTGTTCTGACGGTGGAAAACAGGAAACCTGTTTATAACCGAGGATTTGGTCATGGGCCTTTTTGCATTATCTATGGTTTTGGAGCCGTTGGGGCGGCTGTTTTACTTAGACCGGTTTCTGATGACATGGTAAAGCTTTATTTTGCCAGTATGCTGATGGCAACAACGATGGAGCTTATCACGGCGAAAATAATGATTCGTCTGTTCGGAGCATTCTGGTGGGATTACAGTAAAAAGAGGTGTAATTATAAAGGGATCATCTGCCTTGAGAGCAGCCTGGGATGGGGGCTTTTAGGTATTATCTTCTTCCGGATCCTGAATGTCCAGGTGCAGAATACGGTTGCGAGAATACCTTCCCATGTGGGGAAATATGTGGCCCTGGCGCTGCTGTTTTTCTATGTATTTGACTTCTTCTACAGCTTCAGGCTGGAACTTCGTGAAAAGAATTGTGAAGATAACCGTGAGATAATCGGCAGGATGAAGATAAATTGACCGGGGAGTTGACAGATTATAAAATAAGGTATGGTTTAGGGCGCAGAACGGAAAATTCCGGAGTGCGTCCTTTTCATTGTCCGCGCCCTTGTGTTCAGAGGGGCTTTTATGGTATAAATAAGAGGATGGCAAGGCATAAAACGATAACCAACAATGGGAGAACAGGAAGAAGATATGGATAATATAAGAGTAGTGCTGGCTTCTGCATCGCCGAGAAGGGAAGAACTGCTCCGGCAGATAGGAATTATACCGGAAGTGATACCGAGCGAGATAGAGGAAAAAGTGACGGAGAAAGAGCCGGATCGGGTAGTAACCGAGCTGTCGAGGCAAAAGGCAGAGGAGGTTGCCGCGAGGCTTGGTGAAACCGATGACCAAACGACCGTTGTCGTCGGCTCGGATACCGTTGTCTATGCAAACGGAGAGATTCTGGGAAAACCGGCGGATGAAGCCGATGCGGCCCGAATGCTCCGGATGCTTCAGGGAGACAGCCATTACGTGTATACAGGAGTAACGCTGATAGCCGGAAATAAAAAAAGAAGCTTTGCAGTGGAAACCAGGGTGGACGTATACCCGATGTCGGAAAAGGAAATCGAAAGCTACATTGCCTGCAAAGAGTCGGACGATAAGGCGGGAGCATATGGAATACAGGGCAGGTTTGCCGCATATATCAGAGGCATTGACGGTTCCTACACGAATGTGATGGGACTTCCGGCAGGAAGAGTGTATCAGGAAATGAAACAGCTATTGGAGGACAGGAATGATTAAATTAATTGTATCGGATATAGACGGCACTCTCGTAAAAGACGGGGAAAACCAGATTAATACGGAGATTTTTGATGTCATTATGGAACTGAAAAAGAAAAAGAAGATTCATTTTGCGGCTGCCAGCGGGCGTCAGGCCGCCAGCATAGAATATACGTTTTCACCCATAAAGAAGGAGATTTTTTATGTGGCGGAGAATGGCTCCTATCTGGGATGCTACGGAAGAAATCTTTTTCTTTATCCCATTGAGCGGGCGCTTGCCGATTCCATTGCAGTGGATATCAGAAAAGATCCGGAGCTGGAAGTGATGGTTAGCGGGGCAAAGGGAACTTATCTGGAGACAAAGGACAGGGAATTTATCGACTGGATGACGAAGGGATATCATTTCAATATTATAGAAGTTGAGGACGTCACGAAAGTCGATGACGAGATTATCAAAGTAGCGGCATACAGAAAAGACGGGATCAGCCATGCCACGGAAGGGTTTTTTAACAAGTACGGCGACCGGCTGAAGATGACGGTGTCGGGGGACATGTGGATGGACTGCATGGCTTCTGAAGTCAATAAGGGCGAGGCGGTGAAGACGCTTCAGGAGAGTCTGGGGATTGCGCCGGAAGAGACGATGGCATTTGGCGATCAGTTAAATGACATCGAGATGCTGAAACGGGCCTACTACAGCTTTGCAGTGGGAAATGCCAGAGATGAGGTTAAGAATGCCGCGAGATTTCAGGCAGATCTCAATGTAAATGACGGAGTCATGAAAATACTGAAATTATTATTATAACTTTTCACCACAATCAACAGTGTTTTTTAGATTATCACGACAGGAGCTGAAATTGGATAATATGATATGTGGAAATAGAAACAGAACAAGCCCGGCGCCGTTTAGAATGCCGGTGCTGCTTCTGGCCCTCTGCCTCCTATTTCTGGCCGGATGCGACCAGGGGGCATCTATGCCGGCCGGCAGGAAGAGTGAGAAGGGATATTCCCTTCCGGAGATCATGGTGATTGCCATGACAGAGCAAAACCGCTATGAGGAAATCTGCACGGATCAGATATGGAATGTGGAGATAGCGGAGGAAGGGGAGAATTTTGCCTCTTATCTGACCGGACAGATTAAAAATTTTATGGAAGAGCTGAAAATAATGAATCTCCTGGCACAGGACAGGAATATGTCACTTTCGCCGGAAGAGCGTTCAGAGATGGCGGCGGCAGCGGCGGAATACTTTGGAAATCTTACCGCGGAAGATATCGAGCATATGGGTGTCAGCGAGGAGGACGTGAGAGCAGTATTTGAAGATTACTGCCTGGCTGAGAAGCTGGTGGAGGAGCTGACAAAGGGCATAGATCTGGAGGTCAGTGACAGTGAGGCGAAGGTTATTACGGTGATGCAGGCTGAAACAGCCGACAGACAGACGGCGGAGAACCTCAGTCTGGCTGCGGCGCAGGAGAATGCGGATTTTGAAAAATGCGCCAGTGATGCAGGCCTGTCTGCCACTACCAGACAACTGGGGAGAAAGGAAGAATCCCAGGAGTTTGAAGATGCGGCGTTTGCGCTGTCTGCCGGGCAGGTTAGCCAGGTGATTGAGTCGAATGGAACCTATTATGTGATTAAGTGCATCAGCGATTATGATGAAGAGGCTACAGCGGCAAGAAAGAAAATCATCTTCGAGGAACGCAAGAGAAAAGCGTTCAAGGAGATTTATGACAGCTTTCGGGAAGGAATCAACCTGACCTATTCGGGGGATCCCTGGAATAAGCTGGAGCTTGGGTCCGGACGGTACGCGGCAGGTGCGGATTTCTTTGAAATTTACAGAAAGTATTCAGGAAAATAACGGGCGAAAGGCTGGACAGAGAATGGAAGAACGTCAACGTGGTCAGAGCAGAAGAAATCCGAAAAGCAGAAGACGGCAGAGAGGCCCGGCAGCCGGTTGGCTTGTTCTATTGCTGGTTGCGGCAGCGGCGGCGGCAGTTTCGGTGTTTTTTCTGCGCCATCTGAAGGTGCAGGAAGAAGAGAGGGCCAAAACGAGGGATTCCTCGGAGGCTGTGGTGACAGAGTACTTCCCCGGTGACGACAGAAACGAAGCGGCAAAAGATTCGGCTGCCTCTGAAGAAAATCTGGAAGGGAAAACGCAGATGACAGTCGAAGAAGCGCTGCAAGAGATGACACTCAGGGAAAAGGTGCTGCAATTATTTATGGTGACGCCGGAGGCTCTTACCGGGGTAGACGAGGTCTATGCTGCCGGAGCTAAGACGGAAGAATCAATCCGCGAATATCCGGTCGGGGGAATCGTCTATTTTAAGCAGAATCTGCGTTCACCGGATCAGGTGAAAGATATGCTCACGAGAACACAGAAATATTTCAGGGACAATACAGGAATCGAAGCTTTTCTGGCGGTGGATGAAGAGGGAGGACAGGTTTCCAGAATCAGCGGAAGAATCAGCGGAAGAGAAGAATTTGGCATTGCGTCATTTCCTGATATGAGTGAGATCGGGGCCTCGGGTGAACCGCAGAAGGCATATGAAGTTGGAGATAAAATCGGAACTTATCTGGCTGATCTGGGCTTTAATATGGATTTTGCCCCGGTAGCAGATGTGCTGACCAATCCGGAGAATACCGTTGTGGCCAGGCGTTCCTTCGGAACAGACGGAGCTGTGACGGCAGCATTTTCCAACGAAGTGGTCAAGGGACTGCAGGCTCATGGCATAAGCGCTGTCCTGAAGCACTTTCCGGGGCATGGCGGCACAACGGCGGACAGCCATGACGGATATGCAGCCACAGAACGTACGCTCGAGGAACTGATGGCGGAAGATTTTGTACCCTTTCTGGAGGGCGGCCGAGCCGGGGCACGGTTCATCATGTCCGGCCATATTGCCGCGCCTGCCGTGACAGGCGACAATACGCCGGCATCCATGTCACCAAAGATGATAACGGAGATTTTGCGCGGGACCCTGGGATATGACGGTATCATCATCACAGACGCCCTCAATATGGGGGCAGTCACCTCGTCATACAGTTCCGCTGATGCGGCCGTCAGGGCATTGCAGGCGGGGAATGACATGCTGCTGATGCCGGAAAATTTTCAGGAGGCATACCAGGGAGTCCTGACGGCGGTGGAAAACGGGACGCTCTTGGAGGAACGGATTAATCAGTCGGTGGAGCGGATCCTAAAGGTGAAGTTTCATTGAGGCAGGGAGCAGACGGGGCGTGCCGTTCAGCGTAACAGTTCAGCTTTTATACTATGCAAGGAATGCTCTGGTAAGCTGCGCCAGCGCCCACTGATCTTTTATGCCCATCAACTCGCGTGACGAATGCATCGCGAGTATTGGCGCCCCGGCATCAACGGCCGGCATGGTCATCATACAGGAGGAGATGCTTCCCAGAGTGGAACCTCCTCTGATATCGGAGCGGTTGGAAAATTTCCTGTATGGAATGATATTTTGGCGGCACAGCTCTTCGACGACACTGACGTAGGATGCATCTGTGGCATAGGCCTGGGATACGGCCAGCTTCAGGGCAACACCCTCATTCAGGCAGATGCGGTCTTTGGAATCATACTTTTCCGCCTGATTGGGGTGCAGGGCATGGGCAACATCGAGGGAGAGCAGGAATCCGCCAAATAATGCATCCAGAAAAGAACTCCGGCCGTAACCAAGGCTCAGATAAAGCTTTTCCAGAACGCGTTCCATAAGCGGTGATGCGGCTCCCTGTTTTGTACTGCTTCCAATCTCTTCATTATCATATAAGACGGCGGCGCTTATGCCGTGTTCCCTGCGGCTGTTCATGATCCCGCTCAGGCAGGCATGGACCGAGGTGAGGTTGTCAAGGCGCGGAGAAGACAGCATCTCACCATGAATGCCCAGCCGGCAGGGAGTGTCACAGTTATAAATGTAAAATTGATAATCCAGAATATCATCCTTACTGCAGCCTGTTTCTTCTGCCAGCAGATCCAGGAAAAAAGAGTCTTTATTCAATGTCTCATCCAGAACAGCCAGAAGCGGCTGCATATCTTTCTGCGGATTTAATTCCACCCCTTTGTTTACTTCACGGTTAAAATGTATTGCCAGGTTGGGCACGGTCAGAAGCGGGCGGGCGAAGTCTACCAGCAGAACCTCAGGATGGAAGGGATCCGGGCTTCGCAGGCATACTTTACCGGCCATCGACAGAGGACGGTCCAGCCATGTATTGAGTATCGGTCCGCCATATACGGATACGTTCAGTTTTGCGTATGAGCCGCATGTCAGCTCAGGGGACGGCTTTACCATCAGGCAGGGCCAGTCGGTATGGGAGGCGGCGATGCGCAGGGACGGCACCCCTGATTCGGCGGCAGTGATATCCCTGCCGATCACGAAAGCGGCAAGCGTGGTGTCAAAAATGTTGACAAAATAGCCCATGCCGGCTTTGGGGAACCAGGGGGCATCCAGCTTCAATTCTTCAAAGCCCTGCCCCTTCAGAAGCTCTGCCGAATACTGAACTGTATGAAACGGAGAACCCCCGGCATTTAAATGCGCGGTCAGTTCCTCAATGTCTTTCGAATATAAATTGTAATTCATGTGAAAATCCTCCTTGAATTTTTATGGCCGGCCCGGAAGGAGAAAACAGCGTGCTTCCCACCGCCGGTACTGCTACAAGTATAAAGAATAGCAGGAAAATATGCAATGTGATTTAGTTGAGAATGGAGGACGCGTCCGGAACGGACCATGTCCGGTGTGGTGAGGGGGCTGTCTGAGTCTTCCGTCCCTGTGGGAGGTTGGTCGCAGA
>OGGQ01002990.1_pt1 | contig 16852 bp, 16 predicted proteins | sample 1571191 | NCBI WGS metagenome assembly OGGQ01 (sample SAMEA2582061, study PRJEB24529) | metagenome | biome: Human gut stool | place: China | collected 2011
CGTAGTTTGCGGCGTTAGAACCGCTGCGCGCTTCACGGAGCGAGAGCGTGTCCCACTTAGGACCATACGCTCTCCCGTTATATGCGGAAACCTTAAGCACCTCTGAACAGTAAGTTCGTAGCAGTTCTGCATTCCTTACAAAAAACTAAAATTATTCTAAATATACGGATATTTAGTTGTACGCCCGGCAATAAAAGTACTATAATGGGAATGTCACCATAAACCGGAAACGGAGGATGATTTTATGAATACTACGGAACAGATTATAATAAGACAGAGAGCATATTATGACAGCGGAGCCACCAGAGACCTGGAGTTTCGCAAATGCCAGCTGATAAAATTAAAGAACGCCATACTGGAAAACGAAGCAGAGATCATGCAGGCTTTAAGAGAAGACCTGAACAAGTCGGAGTTCGAGTCCTATGAGACAGAGATCGGCATCGTGCTGGAAGAGATCGGTTATCTGTTAAAACACATGGACCGCCTGGCGCGGCCGAAGAAGGTGAAGACGCCGATCACTCACTTCCCGTCCGTCAGCAGGATTTACCGGGAGCCTTACGGCGTGGTGCTGATCATGTCGCCCTGGAACTATCCGCTGCAGCTGGCGCTCGCACCCCTCGCCGGCGCGCTGGCCGCCGGAAACTGTGCGGTTGTAAAGCCTTCCAACTATTCCCCCCGCACCTCGGAGGTGATTCGAAGGCTGATCGGAGACCATTTCGAGGAAGAGTATATCGCGGTGCTGGAAGGCGGCAGGGATGTAAACCGATCATTGCTGGAACAGAAATTCGATTATATCTTTTTTACAGGCAGCGTGTCTGTGGGAAAAACCGTGATGGAGGCTGCCGCAAAGCATCTGACCCCGGTAACGCTGGAGCTGGGCGGCAAAAGTCCCTGTATTGTGGATAAAACAGCAGATGTGCGGCTGGCGGCCAAACGGATAGTCTGGGGCAAATTTCTCAACGCGGGCCAAACCTGTGTGGCGCCGGACTATGTGCTGGTGCATACCAATGTAAAGGATCAGCTGATTAAGGAGATGGGGCGCTATATACGAAAGTTTTACGGCAAGGATCCGATCTCAAATCCGGATTATCCAAAGATTATAAACGGAAAACATTTCGTTCGGCTGTGCGGCCTTCAGGAGAGCGGAACCGTTGTATACGGAGGAGAGCGGGATCAGGATTCCAATAAGATCGCGCCCACCATCCTGGATGGAGTGGATTGGGGCATGCCGGTGATGCAGGAGGAGATATTCGGTCCGATCCTGCCCGTGCTGGAATTTACCTCTGTTAAGGAGATGACGGCCCGGATCCGGCGCAGACCGAAGCCGCTGGCGCTGTATTATTTTACCAGATCCAGGAAGGCAGCCGCGTATGTGATGAACAGCCTGTCCTTTGGCGGGGGATGTATCAATGATACCATTGTTCATCTAGCTTCCTCCTATATGCCCTTTGGCGGCGTGGGAGAGAGCGGTATGGGCGGTTATCACGGCGATGCGAGCTTTACTACCTTTTCTCACGAAAAGAGCGTGCTGCAGAAGAGCGGGTTTCTGGATGTGCCGCTTCGATATCCGCCGTTTAAAAATCATCTGAAGCTGGTAAAAAAGATCCTGAAATGACTTGAGTGTGATACTGTGGATGAAGAAGGAGAGCATCATGAAAATTCTGGGGATTGTGCTTTTGCTGATCATCTTGCTGCTTCTTATTGCAGAAGTGATTATCGTACATTACTTTGTAAAAATGGTTACAAGGCCCAAGGTAAATCCGGCCGAAAAGCAATACGAAAGGCTGATTGAAAAAGGCTGCCTTAAGAGAGAGGTTTACGAGACCTGTGAGGTGGAGAAGGAGAAATTTCTGCTGCCTTCCCAATATGGATATTCACTGTATTGCGAGCTGCTGACCACCGAAGCGTCACGGCGGCCGGAGAACAGAAGCCGCGTGGCCATTATGTGCCACGGCTTTACCTCCTGCCGCTACGGCATGCTGCCTTATGCGGCGCTGTACTTAAAGAGAGGCTTCTCGGTCGTGATCTATGATCACCGGAACCATGGCGACAGCGGCAAGGCCCGCACCTCCATGGGATACTATGAAAAGTACGATTTAAAGACCTTGGTGGACTGGTGTTATGAACGGTTCGGAGAGGATGTGCGGCTGATCACCCACGGAGGATCCATGGGAGCCGCCACCGTGCTGTATCATCTCACCATTGACGACCGGATCGTCTGTGCGGTGGAAGACTGCGGGTATTCCAGTTTCCGGGAGCAGATGATGCACATGGCCGTGAACAAATATAAACTCCCCGCTTTTCCTTCCATACAGCTGATCCGCCTGTTTATCCGGCTGATCTGCGGATTCGACCTGAATACGGTGCGCCCTATAGACGGTGCTGTAAACAGCAGGACGCCGATCCTGTTCATCCATGGCGAGGCGGACGATTTTGTGCCGACATGGATGTGCCGGAAGATGTACGACGCCAGGACCGGCCCCAAGCGTCTGTTTCTGGTTCCTGGAGCAGGACACGCGGAAAGCATAGATACCGATCCGGCCGGCTATGAACGCGTGCTGGAGGAGTTTTTGAATACATACTATGAGCAGTCCGATACAGCAGTCAGGAAGGCCGGCTGCTAATGGCGGTCTGGCGGTAACTGTTCAGGGGTACCGATAAAGCAGCTCAAGACAGGGCAGGGCATTTGATTTGGCAGCAGTGGATTTTCACTGCTGCCTTTCTTCTAAATTGATATTGATTTTTTTCAGGATTTCCAGCAGGGTTTCCATCTCCTGGCGGTCAAAGCCCTGCCAGATGCATTCGTCTAGCGAGGAAAAACATGCATGCACTTCCTGGGCCTTAGTCCGGCCGGCTTCGGTCAGTTCGATCAGAAAAGAGCGGCGGCAGTCCGGCCGGCGCAGGCGGTTAAGCAGCCCCGCTTCCTCCATTTTGTCAATGGTCCTGGACATCGTGGTGACGTCCAGGCGGCAGCGGTCGGCCAGTTCTTTCTGAGTGATATGATCCTGTGTAAGAAGCGTGTTCAGTATTCTGGCCTGCCCCTGCCCCAGCGAGAGGCCCAGGGCGGTAAACTGCGGCTGCAGTATTCTTCTTCTGGAACTTTCCAACCGCAAAAGCATTTCACGTATTTCACTTTTCTCTTTTATCATAACCGTCCTCCTCGAGCTATTCGAGCTCATACTGCCCCGTATACAGCTGATAGTATCTTCCCTTTAGAGTCAGCAGATCGTCATGGTCGCCGCGTTCGATGATTTCGCCTTTTTCCAGCACCATGATGGCCTTGGAATTGCGAACGGTGGACAGGCGGTGCGCGATGACGAACACAGTGCGGTTCTGCATCAGGCGGTCCATCCCCTTTTCAATCAGCCGTTCGGTTCTGGTATCGATGGAGCTGGTGGCCTCATCCAGAATCAGCACAGGAGGTCTGGATACGGCGGCTCTTGCAATGGCCAGCAGCTGTCTCTGCCCCTGGGACAGGTTATCGCCGTCGCTGTGAAGCATAGTGCGGTATCCCTGGGAGAGCCTGCGGATAAAAGAGTCCGCGTTAGCCAGTTTAGCGGCGTTTTTGACCTCCTCATCGGTGGCGTCCAGGCGTCCGTAGCGTATGTTGTCGGCAATGGTGCCCGTGAACAGATGTGTGTCCTGTATGACCATGGACAGGGAACGGCGCAGATCGTCCTTTTTAATTTCCCGGATATCGATGCCGTCATAGGTGATGAGGCCGCTGTCAATCTCATAGAATCGGTTGATCAGATTGATGATTGTGGTTTTTCCTGCGCCGGTCGATCCCACAAAGGCGATCTTCTGGCCGGGCTTGGCATACAGGCTGATGTCGTTTAATATCTTTCGTTCCGGAGTATAACCAAACACAACATCGCTGAAACGGACGTCCCCTTTAAGCGGTATCAGCTGACAGGTTCCGTCCTCAAGAGGCTTTTTCCAGGCGAAGCTTCCGGTATGCTCCCGGCATTCTGTGAGCGTGTTGTCTTCTCCGTACATGACGGGGCACAGCGTGACCGTGCCGTCATCTATTTCCGGCGTTACATCCATCATATCAAAGATCCGTTCCGCGCCGGAAAGGGCGGACAGCAGGAAGTTCACCTGCTGCGTGAACTGATTCATGGGCATGGCGCTCTGGCGCACATAGACCAGATAGGAAGCCAGGCTCCCCAGATCCATCAGGCCGGCCAGCGTAAAAAGGCCTCCCACACAGGCGGATACGGCATAATTGAAATAGGAGAGCGCTACAATCACAGGAACCATCATGCCTGAATGGGTGAGGGCTTTTGTGGATGCGTCCCTCAGCAGCTCATTGCGCCGGCAGAATTCCTCAAAATCCTGATCCTCATGGTTGAACACTTTTTCCACCTTCTGGCCGCCGACCATCTCCTCGATGAAGCTGTTGACACTTCCCAGATACTTTTGCTGGTCCTGGAAGTATTTCTTGCTTTTTTTACCGTTGTGCCGGATGAAGAGAAGCATCAAAAGCAGGAACGCGATCACGATCAGAGAAAGACGGAAGCTTAGGACAATCAGCATGGTGATGGTGCCCGTCACTACGATAAAGCTCTGAATGAGCAGTGTGAAGCTGTTGTTAAGCGCCTCGCTGATCGTGTCCACATCGTTGGTAAAACGGCTCATGAGTTCCCCATGCGTATTGGTATCGAAATAGGAGAGAGGCAGCTTCTGCGTATGGTTGAAAAGATCCTGCCGGATCTCGCCTACGATCCTCTGTGAAGTGCGCACCATGATCTGGTTATAGCCATAGGTGGCCAGCGCTCCGGCCAGATACACCAGGCCCATGAGGAGCACCATTCTAAGAAGCCCGGGGACATCCCTCGGAACAATGTAGTCATTGATGACGGGTTTAAGCAGATAGGTGCCCATAATATTTGCCATGCTGCTGATGATGACCAGCACTGTGACGGCCAGCATGGAAAGCTTGTGACCGGCCAGATAGGAAAGCAGCCGTTTCATAGTTTTTTTTGTATCTTTTGGCCTTTTATAGCCCACATATTTTGCCATTACAGATCCGCTCCTTCCTGCTGTGACTGATAGATTTCCTGATAGATCGGATTGCTGGAAAGCAGGCTTTCATGGGTGCCTACGGCATTGATGCGGCCATCCTGCAGTATGACAATCTGATCCGCATGGAGCACGGAAGTGATGCGCTGTGCGATGATGATCTTTGTGGCATCCGGCATGCTCCTTAATAGCCCTTCGCGGATTTTGGCCTCAGTGGCCGTATCCACGGCGCTTGTGGAATCATCCAGTATCAGCACTTTTGGCTTTTTCAGCAGAGCTCTGGCGATACAAAGCCGCTGTTTCTGTCCACCGGATACGTTGACTCCGCCCTGACCGAGTTCGGTATCGTATCCGTGATCCAGCCGGTCAATGAATTCGTCCACACAGGCGGCGCGGCAGGCCTCTTCAATCTCTTCCTGCGTTGCATCCTCTTTGCCCCACCGAAGATTATCCCGTACTGTTCCCGAAAAAAGCGTGTTTTTCTGCAGCACCATGGCGACGGCATCGCGCAGATGGCGCAGGGGATATTCATCCACCGGCTTTCCGTCGATCAAAAGACGGCCCTCACTGATATCATAAAGGCGGGGAATGAGCTGCACCAGCGTGGATTTGGCCGAGCCTGTGCCGCCGATGATGCCGACGGTCTGCCCTCCTTTAATCTTGAGGCTGATGTCGGAAAGGACGTATTCTTCCGCGTCCGGATTGTATTTGAAATAAACATGGTCAAAAGTGATATCTCCGCGTTCTACGGATAGATCCCTGACCTTATCTTCCGTGATTTCGATTTTTTCATCCAGCACTTCCAGAATCCGTTTACCGGATGCCATGGATCTGGTCAGCATGAGAAATACATTGGAAATCATCATGAGGGAATTGAGCACCTGCAGTACATAGCTTAAAAATCCGGTCAGCTCCCCCACCTGCATGCTGCCTGCAAAGATCAGATTGCCTCCGAGCCACAGGATGCAGAGAATGGTGGCATACATGACAAACTGCATGGCGGGCATGTTTAATACCGCGATTCGGAACGCTTTTTCAGAGGCGGTGCGCAGATTATCATTTACCTCGGTAAATTTCTCAATCTCATAATCGCCTCGCACATACGATTTCACCACGCGCACCGCGGTCAGATTTTCACGCACGATGCGGTTGACCAGATCGATGGCGGTCTGCATCTTTCCGTAGAGCGGGCGCACGTGGAGCACGATCTCAAACAGTAGAAAGCCAAGTGTCGGGGCGGCCACTAAAAATACCAGGGCCAGCTTCCAGTTGATCATAAAGGAAAAAATCAGAGAAGTCAGCATCATCACCGGCGCCCGAAAGGCCGGGCGCATGCCGGTGGAGACGGAATTCTGTATGGTGGTGACATCGCTGGTGAGCCTTGTAACTAATGATGAAGTGCTGAAATGGTCTGTGTTGGCAAAGGAAAAGCTCTGCAGCTTGCGGTACTCCGCCTTGCGGATTTCTGCGCCCAGCCCCTGTCCGCAGATAGCGGCGAATTTCGCGCTGCCCGCTCCTAAAATCAGGGAAATAAGCGCGCAGAAGACCATCAGCACACCCTTTTGCAGTATGTAGGCCTTATTTCCGGAAGCGACGCCCACATCCACAATATCCGCCATTATTAACGGTATAATCAGTTCAAACATGGTCTCGGCGACAATGCAGAAAATGGCCAGTACCGTATACTTGCGATACTGATCCAGATACTTTAAAAATCTTTGAATCATGTCAGGTCCTTTCTGGCAGGATTTAATGCGCCTGCAGAGGCTGTCATCTCCTGTCAAGAATTTTTTGTGTATACAACAGTTGTTTATACAACTATTGTATGCGCAAAAATGAAAATGTCAATAACAAATTCGCTCCGTGAAGCGCGCAACGGTTCACAGAATCTACATACATTCTTCACAAATATATGATAAGGTAACATTGATGTGTAATACGGTAATCTTTGGCACATCAGTATTGATTGGAAGGGAGAGCGGATTTGAAGAGGGATATAGCGCAGATATCGGCCTGTATAGAAACCTATGAAAAGTTTATTCAGCCTTATCAGGATGCCTGCCAGGTGGTGAGCATGTGGCTGGAAAATATGCAGAAGGAGTTCGGCAAGGAATACAATCATAATCCGGTGCACAGCATTCAGAAGAGAATCAAATCGTTAAACAGCATTGCCGATAAGCTCGGCCGAAAAGGATATGAAGTAAATTTGGAGAATGCGATGGCATATCTGACCGATATCGCAGGGGTCAGAGTGATCTGCTATTATATACAGGATGTGTATGTGATTGCCGGTATACTGAAAAATCAGCCGGACTCTGTGCTCATCAAGGAAACGGACTACATAAAGAATCCGAAGCCCAACGGATACCGCAGTTATCACATGGTGCTGGGAATCACGCTGCATCAGGTAAAGGGCAAGCAGTATTTCCCTGTGGAGATCCAGATCCGCACGCTGGCGATGGATTTCTGGGCCAGTATGGAACATCAGCTCTGTTATAAAACGGAGCGTACGGATATCGTATCCCTGTCGGGAGAGCTGACCTATTATGCGGATATGCTCCATGAAATGGAACGCAGGATCAGCGTGTTTTATGACTGTAATATTCCTGTGCCGGCAGCGGAAACTGCTATTGACAGTAACCCCAAGGTACCTGCACTCTCATGAGCGGCTTTATTGGTAACCGTGAATACCGTGAATAGTAACACCGCAGTGGAAAAGTGGAAAAAAGAGGCTAAAAAAACTTGACAACCGCATACAATTAGCATATACTAACTACTGGAAGATAAATGAAAATGAAAAACATTCTCAAATATATAAAAGAGGTGGTGAGTGTGATGCCTTTAACGATGGCAAGAGCTGGAGAACGCAATGTGATCAAGCGTGTGATTGGTAAGGACGAGACCAGACGTTTTTTGGAAAATCTGGGGTTTGTAAGTGGAGCACATGTAATCGTTGTTTCCGAGATGGGAGGAAACATGATTGTAAATGTGAAAGATTCCAGGGTGGCGATCAATCGGGATATGGCGGGAAAGATCGTGATTTAGCAGTTTTATTCATGTAAAGGTGTTAAAAATATCAGCAGGAGGAAAAAAATATGAAGACATTGCGGGAAGCGCCCTGCAAAAGCACAGTCACGGTTGTCAGGCTGAATGGAAGCGGGGCTTTAAAACGCCGGATCATGGACATGGGGATCACCAAAGGGTGCAGTATCTATGTCCGCAAATTGGCGCCGTTTGGAGATCCGGTGGAAGTCACTGTGAGAGGTTATGAGCTGTCCTTACGCAAACAGGATGCAGAGATTATTGAGATAGAATGATCCGATATTGCCGGCTGCAGAGCTGTGGCCGGACAGATTCTAAGAAGGGATGAAAGTTCCCTATATTTTTAAATTGAAAGTTAGCTACAACTAATTTGAATGGGCTTATTCCGGCGCTGCGGAAACAAACCTGGGTATCAGTATATAAGCAGCGCAGAAATGGGGAAAAAGAGAATGGAAATTCGCATCGCATTGGCAGGAAATCCGAACTGCGGAAAGACAACGTTGTTTAACAGCCTGACCGGTTCCAATCAGTATGTGGGCAACTGGCCCGGCGTTACCGTGGAAAAAAAAGAAGGAAAGCTCAAAGGGAATAAAGACGTGATCATAACCGATCTGCCCGGTATTTACTCACTGTCACCGTATACCCTGGAGGAAGTGGTGAGCCGAGATTATCTGCTGAAGGAAAAACCGGATGTGATTATCAATATGGTGGATGCCACCAATATAGAGAGAAATCTCTACCTCACCACCCAGGTGTTAGAGCTTGGCATACCGGTGGTGATCGCCCTGAATATGATCGATCTGTCCAGAAAGAACGGAGATAAGATCAATACCGAAAAACTGGCGGTGGCGCTTGGCTGTGAAGTGGTGGAAACCTCCGCTTTAAAAGGAATCGGTTTGGACGAAGTTGTTAAAAAGGCCATCGCTCTGGCAAATAAAAAAACTCCGATGACAGCCAGGCATGAATTTGACCGCAAAGTGGAATCCATGCTGGATGAGATGGCGAAGCTGGTGCCGTCAGATATTCCTGCTAAACAGGTACGCTGGTACAGCATCAAGCTTTTTGAGAAGGATGAAAAGGTGCTGGAGCAGATGGTGTTATCTGTCAGCAGCACCAATAAGATGAAAGAGATTATCACCGGTGCCGAACAGAGCATGGATGACGATACGGAAAGCATCATCACCAATGAGCGTTATGAATACATAGAAAAGCTGGTGAAAAACTGTTTGAAAAAGAAAAATACAGACATGACGGTGTCTGATAAGATCGACCGCGTGATCACCAACCGTTTTCTTGCGCTGCCGATCTTTGTGGCTATTATGTTTGTGGTCTATTATATATCCGTGACTACACTGGGAACAATTGTTACTGATTTTACCAACGATACGCTGTTTGGCGAATGGATACAGCCTGCGGTGGCTTCCGGTCTGGAAGCGATCCATGCATCGGAGTGGGTGATTTCTCTGATCGTGGACGGCATCATAGGCGGCCTGGCGGCTCCGATCGGATTTGCCCCTCAGATGGCGATCCTGTTTCTCTTTTTGTCTGTACTGGAGGACTGCGGCTATATGGCGAGGGTGGCATTTATCATGGACCGTATATTCCGCAGGTTTGGCCTGTCCGGCAAGAGTTTTATACCTCTGCTGATCTCCTCAGGCTGCGGGGTTCCAGGCATCATGGCAGCCCGTACGATCGAGGATGAGAAGAACAGAAGGATGACCATCATGACCACGACCTTTGTGCCCTGCGGCGCCAAACTGCCTGTAATCGCGCTGATTGCCGGTGCTATCATGGGAGGATCCTGGTGGATGGCGCCGCTTATGTACTTCATCGGTGTATTTGCGGTTATCGCAGCTTGTATTATATTAAAGAAGACAAAAATGTTTGCCGGTGATCCCTCACCGTTCGTGATTGAGCTGCCCCAGTATCATATTCCGGATGTGAAGACAGTTCTTATGCATGTGTGGGAGAGAGTGTGGAGTTTTCTAAAGAAAGCGGGAACGATCCTGTTCGTTTGCTGCATGGTGATGTGGCTTTTGGCCAGCTTTGGATTTGCGGATGGAAAGTTCGGTCTGGTGGAGCAGGAACAGAGTCTGCTGGCCGTTATAGGCGGGTTCATTTCACCGGTTTTCGCTCCGCTGGGATTCGGTTCCTGGCAGGCGGTGGCAGCTTCTCTGTCCGGCTTTGTGGCCAAGGAAGGCATTGTCAGCACGATGGGCGTGATTGCGGGAATGGCCGAAGCCGGAGAGGAAGATCCGGGATTATGGCAGGCGGTTATGCTTATGTTCCCAAGTGCTCTGGCAGCGTTTTCTTTCCTGGTATTCAACCTTTTGGATTCTCCCTGCCTGGCGGCGATCAGCACCATGGCAAAAGAGTTCGGCAACAGGAAATGGACCGCATTTGCGATCGTATTCCAGAATATTTTCGCTTATGCAATTACTCTGATGATCTATCAGATCGGATTATTTGCAACCGGCGGCGGATTTGGCGTGTGGACAGCGATCTCAGGTATCGTACTGATCGGATTCTTGTATCTTTTGTTCCGGCCTAATCCTTATAAGAAGAAAGCGGGCGCTGTCAGCCGGGCGGCTGCCTGACAGAAACTAAGGAGACGACAATGGAATGGTTAATAAATAATGCGGCGACAATTATTTTGATACTGATACTCGTATTCCTGGCTGTGCTTGTCATCCGGCATCTGTACAGGATCAGAAAGATGGGAGGATGCCCCGGCTGCAGCTGCGGCGGGCAATGCAGCCGTAACGGATCCGCCTCGTGCAGTCACGGCGTAAAGAAGAAATGACAGGAATCAGCAATATTTGAAGTTTTAACATAAGAGCAGTCACGGAGTGAAATCCGGACTGCTTTTATTTTGGTGTGCTCTGACGGATTCGCCCTTTGTTTTATATCTTATGGGGAGGATAGAGCGTTTCCTGATGCCTGCAGAATGTTTTGATCATATCTAAGATATAATCCTGCTCCGCTTCGGAGAGTTCTTTGGCTGCATCGTAGATTTCGGAAAGCAGGCGGGCACTTTTTAAGGTGCCTGCCGATTCCATGAAGCCGTTTCCGGAAATCAGCCAGTCCTCGCTGATCTGCAGTACCTGGCAGATCGCATGCAGGACCAGCGGCTGCGGTTCCGCTTTCTCATATTCTATATTTGAAATAACGCCCCGGGAAACACCGATTGCACAGGCTAACGCTTCCTGTGTATATCCCTTTGATTTGCGGGCCTGTTTCAATCGTATGGCAATACTCATACCGCGCCTCCTGTTTTTTCAAATCTGCAATATTTTGACAGCATTCATACCGATATTATAACATGTCAACAAGCTGGCATGACCCCTCCGGGAGATGCACATGATTTCCAAGGGAAACTGTCTGCTGCGCAGACGGAAATTAGCGCAGGTATAATATCTAATGATATTATACCATGTCAGCAAGCTGACATGGCCCCTCCGGGGAGATGCGCATGATTTTCTAAGGAGATTGTCTGCTGCGCAGACAGAAATCAGCGCAGATATAATATCTAACGATATTATACCATGTAAATTTTGTATTATCAAGACAATTTTGCTTTCAAAGCACATATATGTATTTATAATACTAAATATAGAATTGACAAAGCAAAATGGCGATGGTAATATGAAGCAAAGGGTTAGAATAGGACATGGCTATACAAATGAGGGTAAGGAATGACAGGGTCAGCAAAAGAGAAAGATACACGGAAAGCGGGGGAAATTCTGGAGGAAGCCGGCAAGTTGCCGATAGAGTATCAGGAGCGGATTTTGGCAGCTATTCGGGGAATGCTTTTTACGAGGCATCTGTTGGAGAGTGGGCAGGACGAACGCTGTAAGGAGCCGGAATCGGAGCATGAAGGGCTGTGATCCGACCTGTTTTCGCGTTGTACGACTGCAATAGGGAGATAGGCATGGTGACTAGAAAAATGGTGGCAGAACGTGCAGGGGTTTCAGAGGCTACGGTATCCTATGTACTGAACAATACAAAAAAGGTGACGGATGAAGTCAGAAAACGCGTTATTCGGGCCGCAGGAGAGCTGAATTATCATCCGGACCGCATCGCAAGGAGCCTTGTATCCAGAAGCAGCGGACATGTTGTGCTGCTGGTGGAATCCATGAAGGATCCGTATTGCCTGCAGCTGCTGTCGGGTGCACAGCGGGCCGCCATGAAAAACGGATATATAGTGACGATGATGGCAAGGGACAGCCTGCAAATTGATTTGATTGCGGAGCTGGGCAGCCGCAGAGTTGACGGCCTGCTGCTGGGAGAAGGGTGTCTGGATGAACAGATTACAGGCACTGCGGGAGATTACGGGATAGAGGTGGTTACACCGGGAACATATACGAGGATCGAGAGCGGGAAGGCGTACTGCGCCATGGTGGAGGATCTGATGGCCAGGGGTCACAGAAAAATAGCCTTTTTGAGCGGAAGACCCATAAACGGTCCGGGTGAACGATGCTATCGGCTGTATCGGTCCGCTATGGAGCAAAACGGTCTGGAGTGCCCGGAAGAACTGACTGTGGACCGGCCGGAGAACGGTGTGCAGGACAGTGCATGGGGAGAAAAGGCTGCGGACATTCTGCTGTCCGGCCATGCGTATTTTACCGCATGGATCGTAGGCAGCGATCTGATGGCTATGGGGGCGTTAAAAAGGCTGCGCAGCCGCGGGTACCCGATGGATAGAAAGATCATCACAGCGGTGGGCAGCAGAACCGGGCTGCTGGATTATATGGAACCGCAGCTGCCGGGTGTGGATGAAAAGGGTGAACTCTGCGGGAAATATCTGATGGAGGAACTGATCGTACGCAGAAGTAACAAAGAGCCTGAAGTACGGGTGATTGAGGCGGACTATATCCGCCCGCAATAAGAGCGGATATTCCGCTCTTATTGCTTTTCGGCGGGAACTGGTCTATAATGGAGCTGTCGGTATCCGGCGAATATGGAAAGATTGAGGATGATTTTATGGATGAAAAATATACAGCAAAGCCCCTGCAACTCGAGGGCGCTTCCAATGTGCGGGATCTGGGAGGATATCCCACTGCCAACGGACGCACCTGTTTCCGGCGTCTGCTTAGAGGGGATCATTTATCCGCGCTGACCATAAAGGACAAGGAATGTATTTATGATTACGGTGTGAGGTATGTGGTGGATCTGCGTTCCAGGATGGAATGTGAGAGCCGTCCGGACGCATTGATCGGCTGGCGGGATGTTCAGTACTGCAGCATCCCGATGCTGGACCAGATCAATTCCAGCGATTTTCGCGGGCAGATTCCGGACAGCATGGGAGAGCTGTACATCAGCCTGCTGGAGGATTCCCGTGCTCAGCTTTCGGAGGTTATGCGGCGGATTCTTGAAGCTGGAGATAAGGGCCTGCTGTTTCACTGTACTGCGGGAAAGGATCGGACAGGCGTGGTCGCCATGCTGATGCTGAAACTGGCCGGGGTGAGCGATGACGATGTTATACGGGACTATCATGCCACGGAGCGGTACATGGCCGGTCAGGTAGGAGAACAGGTAGAACGGCTTAGGGCGGCCGGAGTGAAGGTCCCGGACCATGTGTTTGGTGCTAATCCCGCCGATATGCTTATGACGCTGGAGCATGTACGCCACACATATGGCAGTGCCGAACAATATTTGGGGACACTTGGGCTTAATGGGGAAGAAATTGCCGAATTAAAGCAAAAACTGCATGAAAAATAGTGTATGAGGTCTTTTCGAGCGCGATTTTTTTTGCTATAATGAAGAGCGGTGCGTTTATCTCCGAATTTCTCTGTCGGCGGATGGCGCAGCTAGATGATTATGATGCATGCTGGATTTATGTATTAGAGGAAGCGTGTGCGGAATGGAGATCGAATATGGAGAGAAGAGTAGGAACGATATCGAGAGGAATCCGCTGTCCAATCATCCGTGAGGGCGATGATCTGACGGCGATTGTTGTTGACAGTGTGCTGGAGGCCGCTGCAAGTGAAGGCTTTTCACTGCATGACCGTGATGTGATTGCGATGACAGAGTCCATCGTAGCCAGAGCACAGGGCAATTACGCGTCTGTGGACGCGATAGCTGCGGATGTGAAGCAGAAGCTTGGCGGCGGGACCATCGGCATCATATTTCCGATCCTGTCCAGAAACCGTTTTGCCATCTGTTTAAGAGGCATGGCTATGGGTGCTAAGAAGGTTGTGCTGATGTTAAGCTATCCGAGCGATGAGGTCGGCAACGAGCTGGTGTCTTTGGACCAGGTGGATGAAGCCGGCATCAATCCCTACAGCGATGTGCTGACTCTGGAACAATACAGGAAACTGTTCGGCGAAAACAAGCATCAGTTTACCGGTGTGGATTATGTGGCCTATTACGGCGATATCATCCGTGAGGCGGGTGCAGAGGTGGAGATCCTGTTTGCCAACAACCCCAGGACTATACTCAATTATACTAAAAACGTGATTAACTGTGACATACATACCCGTGCGAGGACCAAGCGGATTCTGCGTGAAGCCGGAGCCGAAAAGGTGTACGGCATGGATGAGATTTTAAATGCTTCTGTGGATGGCAGCGGCTATAACGAAAAATACGGACTGCTGGGTTCCAATAAGTCTACGGAAGATAAGATCAAACTGTTTCCGAGAGACTGTTTCGGTCTGGTGGAGGACATCCAGAAGGAGGTTTTGTCCAGAACAGGAAAGCATGTGGAGGTTATGGTATACGGTGACGGCGCCTTTAAGGATCCCAAGGGAAAGATCTGGGAGCTGGCGGACCCGATCGTATCTCCGGCCTTTACAGAAGGCCTGATCGGTACACCCAATGAGATGAAGCTGAAATATCTGGCAGACAACGATTTTAAGGATCTGTCCGGTGAGGCGTTAAAGGAAGCGATCTCCAGAAAAATCCGGGAGAAGGACGGCAGCCTGGTGGGCAATATGGCTTCCCAGGGAACTACACCCAGACAGCTGACCGATCTAATCGGATCCCTCTGTGACCTGACCAGCGGATCGGGCGACAAGGGTACGCCCATCGTCCTGGTACAGGGATATTTCGACAACTATACGGATAACTAAGAATGCAGGGTAACAAGTGGTTACTCTTTACGGTTACCGATACATAAGACAGAAGAGAGCGCGTTCCAATGAGGAACATGCTCTCTTCTGTCTTATGCGGGAAGTTTACGGATCCTTGGGTTTTACGGTATCTTTATTGCAGCAATTTAAGCATGCCCAGAATATATATGATCAGCGCCTTGCGCATCCGCTCTGTGCTGATCGCCTCGTCGGGCTGGTGATAATCACCGTGTCCCGGGAGAAACAGGCCGGCCGGCGCGGGCGGCAGAGGCATGCCGGTGCCAAAGGCGAATGAATTGGGCAGCTTTCTGGCATAGGTGCCGCCGCTCATGACAAACGGTTTGGCGTCCGTTCCCATATAATCGTTATAGGCTTCGGTCAGCAGACGGATCTCGGGACGGTCCGGATCAAAGTAACTTGCCGGCCGGAGTCTGGTCACCTCAAGCTGAAAACCGCGGCGTTTCGCTGCGGCGGTTGAGAGTCCGGCAAAATCCACCTCATTTTTGGTGACCGGAAATTGGGAGGTAAAGGTGAGGCAAAGATGGCCCTCTTTCAGCTCTCCAATGGTGCAGGCCAGAGTGCTTGGCCCTGACAGCTCATCCTCACAGCTGATATCCAGTACTGTACCGCTGTAATGCGTGTTTATGTCTCTGCACAGCGAGAACAGGCCGTCATCTCGGCTGTTTAGCAAGCCGCAGTCATGTACAGCGGTCAGAAGAAGCTGCATGGCATTTTTGCTCCCAAAAGGGTTTGCTGCGGATTTCAAGACGCCTTTCGCTGTCAGCCGGATCTGCTTCCTGTCATCTGACGAACATTCTTCCACTGCCACCTCTTTCGGGAGGGATGGCAGCGTCTTGCGGATCCGTGGAGAGTCCGCCAGCACCAGCACAGCCTCATCCGGTATCATATAGGAAATTTTTGTTGTATAAAAATCAATCACATCCTCTGAAAAACGCGCTTCACTGGTGAGTGTTCCGTTAAAGCTCCCGCGTTCGCCGCAGCAGACGGGGAATCCGCTGTCGGGTACCAGCGACAGGTTAGGACAGGGATAGTGTTTGGTAAAATAATCCAGATCGTACATGCCCTGTTCCTCACAGGTGCCCAGATACAGCTTTAAGTTTTGCCTGACAGGAATCTGAAATTCCTTTAAGAACCGCAGCACATACAGGCCGATCACAGCGGAGCTTTTGTTGTCCTGTACGCCTCTGCCGATCACATAGCCGTCCTTTTCCACCGCGTTGTAAGGCTCATAGACCCATCCGTCCCCTTCCTCCACTACATCCAGATGTGCCCAGATTCCTACATCCTCCTTGAGACTGTTAAGCAGGATGCAGCCCACATAATTGTCGTAATTAATGGTCTCAAAGCCATATTCCTTACCCATGAGCAGCATCTCATCCAGCACATCACGGCATCCTCTGCCATAAGGCGGACAGCTGCAGTTTTCCAGTTCCGCCACACTTTTGATATTGGCGATCCGTATCAGATCACGGACCAGATCCGGCATCTGACGCTTCACCCACTGTTCCACAAACTCTTTTGTGATAGTTTCCATAAAATGCTCCACCTCTTTGTATAAACGTTGTTATTTCAATTGTAACGAAAGCCTCTCCATGTTTCTTCCAGAGAATGAAGAGAATTTATGCAATATTGACCATAATAAAGGTAACAGTTCAGACGGCGGGAAAAATAGTGCAAAAGCAGGCGTTGAGCTT
>OGGQ01003000.1_pt1 | contig 16802 bp, 8 predicted proteins | sample 1571191 | NCBI WGS metagenome assembly OGGQ01 (sample SAMEA2582061, study PRJEB24529) | metagenome | biome: Human gut stool | place: China | collected 2011
GCCGACGAAGATGCTCCCTTCGAGGGCGTAGTTGACCTTGTCGCCGATCTTCCATGCGATGGTCGTCAGCAGGTTGTTTTTCGAGGCGATGGGCTTTTCGCCGCTGTTCATCAGCAGGAAGCAGCCCGTGCCGTAGGTGTTTTTCACCGATCCCGGCTCGACGCACATCTGTCCGAACAGGGCCGCCTGCTGGTCGCCGGCGATGCCCGCAATGGGGACTTTGTGGGCGAAGATCGTGGTTTTCGTCGCTCCGTAAACCTCGCTCGACGAGCGCACCTCGGGCATCATCGACGCCGGAATGTCGAACAGCTTCAGCAACTCCTTGTCCCATTGCAGCGTGCGGATGTTGAACAGCATCGTGCGTGAGGCGTTGCTCGGGTCGGTCACGTGCACTTCGCCGCGCGTCAGCCGCCAGATCAGCCATGTGTCGACCGTTCCGAACATCAGCTTGCCCTTCTCGGCCCGCTCCCGCGCGCCCGGCACGTTGTCCAGAATCCATTTGATCTTCGTGGCGCTGAAATAGGCGTCGATGATCAGGCCCGTCTTTTCGCGGATCCACTCGGTTTTTCCTTCGGCCTTCAGCGAGTCGCAGTACTCCGAGGTCCGGCGGTCCTGCCACACGATGGCGTTGTAGACCGGTTCCTCCGTTTCGCGGTCCCACACGATCGTCGTCTCGCGCTGGTTGGTGATGCCTATTCCGGCTATGTTCAGCCCGTTGATGTCGATGGCCGCGATGGCTTCGGCGATCACCGACGCCTGCGACGACCAGATTTCGTGCGGATTGTGCTCCACCCATCCCGGTTTGGGGAAATACTGGGTGAACTCCCGCTGGGCCATCGAGCAAATCTGCCCCTTGCGGTCGAAAACGATCGCGCGGGAACTGCTCGTTCCCTGATCCAATGACAAAATGTACTGCTCCATATTTTTTCGGTTTAATCGTTGCGCCGGAATCCGGCCGGGCGGTCCCCGGGCCGTCCGATTACAAATCTATGAAAAAATTCCGTGATTCGAAACGAAACCGGCGGGTTTTTTATCGAAACTTTTCGGGAGGCTGTTTTCGGGAATATTCCGCCTGACGGGTCCGCCGACCCGCTGCCCCGATCCATCGGTCCGTTCCCCGGCCTGCTCCGCTCCTTCGGGAAAGACGTTCGCCGGGTCCCGGTTGAAGAAGCCTGCCACTCCCCTCTGCCGTACCGAACAAGGGGTTGCCTCCGGAAAGGCAACCCCTTGCAGGCATATTGATATTTCGCAAATTACAGCACCGTCACATTTTCCGCCGGGGTGTACATATCGGGCAGGTCGCTGCAAAAGAAAGAGTTCTCCTGATTGTACATCTTCACGAAATCACGCTCCGAAGGGTGCCCGGGGAACACCGAGAAATAGTGCGTTCCGCTCTCCATCGGGTCGTACTTGTTGCGCCACGTCACCACCATGCTCACACGGCGTCCCGTCAGCGGAGCATGGATGTTCGTGGTCCAGTAGTCGGTCGCCGTGAAGCCTTCGACGCCCGTCTCGGTTACGCCGCACGGCTTGAGTTTGGCCAGCGAAACCTTCGAAATGGCTTTCAGATTCGTCACGAAAACCGCATTGTTGATACCCTGATAGCAGTCCATGCCTACGAAATCGACCCATTCGTCGCCCGGCCAGCGGAAGTAGAAGTCATCGACGGTCTTCGCGCTGTCCATCTGCGGGGAGATGGCGTAGATGAAATTATGCACGCCCTTCGTGTCGCGCAGATACTTCACCGTGAATTTCCACAGGTTGACGAACTCTTCGGTCGTCGTGCACGACGCGCCCCACCAGGACCAGGTCTGCGTATGTTCGTGGAACGGGCGGAAAATCACGGGAATCAGCTTGCCGTCGCTGCCCCGCAGGTTGTGTGCGATGTCGGCCAGGCGGTCGAGCCACTCCTTGAATTTCCTATTCGTGGCGCTGCCCTCCGTCAGAATCTCTGCGGCCACCCGATTGCTGGAGTTGTCCCACGAATCGCCGCCGGTAAGCGGATTGTTGATGTGAATGCACGACGTGAGCACCATGCCGCGGTCGTAAGCCTCCCGGCAGCAGCGCAGCCGCAGCGCCTGGGCATCCGGGTCCGAAGCGTGGCGATCGTCGATATGCTCCGCAAAATCGAAACTGTATACGGCGGGATAGTCGCCGCAGACGGCCTTTGTGTCGGAACCGCCTTCGGTGCCGTACCACGTGCGGCCGTACATCAGGTCATCGTGGTGACCGAACATGAACCCCTTGCTCTGGATGGCCCAGAGGTTCGAATAGAGCGCTTTGGTCTCTTCGGTGGCATTCGGGTCCGACAGCGTGAGGGTCACGGGATCGCTCTCCCCCTCCTTTTTCGGCCCTTCGCTGTCATCGCTGCACGCCACGCCGGAAAGCAGCAGCGCCAATAACACAAACGGAATTCTTTTCATGGTTTCAGGTATTTGATTATTCGACATTGGTCAACAGAACGAAACTTTCGGCGGGAACCGTCGTGCGGAAACGCTTCCCCGCAATGCCGCGTTCGCACGGCGCGGGAAATCCGTTTGCGTCGCAAGCCCGGTCGCTCTCCGTATAACGGTAAAGAACGCCTCCGGCAAAGTCTCCGGGCAGGACAATCTCAAGGGTGCACGGTTCCTGCGAGAAGTTGACCGCAGCGACGCTGTATGCCGCATCCTTGCGGGCTGCCGCCACGCGCAGCCCCTCGCGCTGCGGAACCTCGCAGGCGAGGATGTCGCACCCGGCGGGAAAATGACGGCACATCAGCGACCAGGTGTAGTACCAGGGCCGCAGTTCCTCCTGCGAAGCGTCGCCGAAGACCTCCTCGCCGAGGATGTTCCACATTCCCCAGATCTTCACGTCCTCCGTGCGGCCCGAATCGCCGTTCGAATGCATGGCGTCGTCGAGCATCCACGCCGCCACCCCCGAAAGGCCGTTGTTCATCACCTCTATCGCCAGCAGCGGCATATCCAGCCCGTAGAAATAGTCGTAGCAGAGCATGTTGCAGTCCGAGCCTTTGGTGAAGGGATGCCCGGCGACCCGACGGTCGTACTCGGCTTTCAGCAGCGAATCCTCCGGCGCCGAGTACTTGTACCCGGCCTCGCCGAGAATCAGTTTTTTCCCGGCCGGGACTTCGGCGCGGATGCGGCGCAGCTTTTCGGCGTAAGCCCCGCTGCGCACCTCGTGCTGGCCGGGATAGGCATGCACGTCGTAGATGCCGATCTGCGCGCCGAGGTCCTGCGCGCTCCGGGCCACCCATCCCGCCGTGTCGTACTCCGACGCCGGGTTCTTGTAACTCATCACCACGTCGGGCGCCGCAAGCGACACCTTTCGTTTCAGGTCCGGATACCGGGCCATTTCGGCGTCGAAACGCTGCGCCATCGAGTGCCACAGGTCGTAATCGCCGTCGGTCGAGGCCCAGTTGCCGTCGGGTTCGTTGAAGATGATGAAATGGCGGATGCAGTCGAACCCGAGGTCGCAGACCAGAAAATTCAGGTAATCGACCGACATCTCCACCCATTGCTGCGAATCCTTCATCGCCCACGTCGGCGGATTGTATTCACCGTAGGCCACCGTGATGCCGTTGTCCTGACAATATTGCAGCAGGCGGCGGAGCGACGCGAGGTTGCGCATGCGGTCGTAACGGCCCGTCGCGGCATCGTAATAGCGGTAGGGGCTGTTGATCATGCAGCGCACATAACCCGGGCGCATGAAATCGAGGCGTTCGGAGAGCTTCGCCCAATCGGCGTCGCTCACCTCCGCGCCCCACGCTTCGGCTTCGTCGTAAGGGTCCCACTCGACGCCGTTGCCGACGTAATCCGAACTGATGACCCGGTCGGTCACTTCGACCCGGAGGGCCTGCCCCGCATCGCAGGCGGAGAACAGTACGGCCGCGGCAAGCGCGGGTGTCAGAAATCTTTTCATAATCAATCGTTTTGTTCGGTCAGTAAAATCATCGACTCTCCGGGCATATCGTACTCCGCGCCGGAGCGGAAATCAATCCGCAGGCCGGTGGCGTCGGGCAACAGCGTGTGGTCGCCCTCCGTGCGCATCAGCCCCTCGCCGTAGCGATAGCGGGTTGCCTGCCTGAACCGCTCCCAGCCCGGACACTCGATCCGCACGCGGCGCGGTTCGCGCGACACGTTCACGACGGCGACGGTGCGCCGTCCGTCTTTCACGGCGGCGACGGCCTTGATCCCGGCGGCACCCCGCACGTCGGCGGCGAAGAAGTCGCTTCCCGGCCGCAGCGTGCGGCACAGCAGCGACCAGGCATAATACCACGGGCGCACCCGTTCCTCGCCGGCTCCGAAAATCTCGTCGCCGAAGATGTTCCAGAAACCCCATATCTTGAGTTTGTCGGGCGCCTCCTTGAAGTGCATCGCATCGTCGAGCATCCACGCGATGCAGCCCGAATAGCCCGCATGAATCGTCTGGAACAACGCATCGGCCATGTCCGTGCCGTACATAGGGTCGTATACGAACATCTGCGAATCGTCCGTCGAGGCGTTCGGATGCGCTGCGGCCCGGCGCAGGTTCTCGGTCTGCAAAAGCGAATCGGCCGGCTCGACGAACTTGAAGCCGATCTCCCCCATCACGATCTTCTTCCCGGCGGGAACCTCCCTGCGGTAAGCCTCCAGGATACGGGCGTACTCCCCCGAGTTAACCGTGCATTTCGACGGATAGGTGTGGATGTCGTACAGGCCGATACCCTCGCCCAGCTCATCGCGGCTGCGGCTCACCCACCACGCCTCTTCGGGTCCCCAGATCGCGGCGTCGGGACCGACCAGCTCCACTTTCCCGGCAAGCCCCTCGGCGTCGAGCCGCCCGCGGAAATAACTCACGGCCTTCGCCCACAGGTCGAAATCACCGTCGGCCGCCGACCAGAAGCCGTTGGGTTCGTTGACGAGGTTGTAGTAACGGATGCAGTCATAGCCCTTTTCGCCGACCAGCCAGGCGACATAGGCCGCGGCGTGGTCCAGCAGCGTGCGGTTGACCGTTCCGGTCCGGGCGTCCATGAGCGATCCGCCCCAGTCGCCGAACATCACCGTCACGCCGCGCGACTGGCAGTAGTCGAGTATGTGCGAGAGGTGTTCGAATCCGCGCATGCGATCGAGCCGTCCGTCGCGCACGACCGAGGTCGTGTTGGTCATCACGCGGATAAAGGCCGGCCGCATGAAATCGAGCCGGGCATAGAGTTTCTCCCAGTCGGCATCGCTGATTTCGACGCGCCCCTGTCCGTAATCGAGGGCATAAGGGTCCCACTGGACCCCGTTGCCGATATAGCCGCGATTGACGACGCTGTCGGCGTCGATACGCACCACGGCGTCGCATTTCCCGGCGGATTCTCCCGCACAGGCCCCCAGCAGCGCCGCCATGCATGCGAGCAGAAGGTTTCCGAAGTTTTTCATAGGCATCGGTTATAAGTCCGCATGCAGGCCGGACCTGCATGCGGACGTTATCGGATCATTCGCCGGCTTCCGCCTGCTTGTTGAAGAGCATCACGTAGTTGCGCGGCCCGACGGCGAACCGGTCGTAATCGGTCCAGGGATAGGCCCCCTGCGTCGTCTGCCCGGGCAGAGCGAAGTCGAAGGCGATTCCGGGAACGCTGAGCGTCGAGGAGCCGTAGCTGTAATCCCCCTCCCGCAGGAGCTTCGCCGTGATGGAGACGATTCCCGAGGTGAACACCACGGTTCCGGCTTCGGCGTCATACACGTAGGCGCTTTTGCCGTGGGGCAGCAGGCCGTAATATTTGGTCAGGTCGAGAGCCCCCGTCCCCTCCTTGTTATAGTCGGCTTTGAGGATGTAATTCCAGTATCCGCCGTCCTCACCGGGCAGGTATTCGCACTCGCCCGTCTCACGGCCGGCGTCGTCGGTGCCCGTGGCGGTCATTGTCAGGATGTTGTCGGACTCCTTCCTGATCGAATCGTCCCACACCCAGCTCTTGTCCACCGGGTTGACGAACGCGGGGTCGGCCGAACCGCCGTAGACCGTCAGACGGCCTACGGAGTAGGTTCCGGCGAGCGAGGTCTCCTCCGGATCTGGCTCCGGTTCCGGTTCGGGATCTACCGGCTCCTCGATCGTCTTCGACGCCTCGGGAACCTCGAAACCGGCCGGCTGCTTCACGATCTCGATGTAATACGTCACCGGATTGCGGGCGAAGACCCCGTAATCGTTGTAGGTGTTGTTCCAGTCCTCCGTGCCTTTCAGGTTGAACTTGAAGGCCTCGGATTCGAGCGTCAGCGGAATCGGCGGCACATTGGGCATCTGGTAGGTGCCCTTCGGCACGAGCGTGCAGGAGGTCTTGTTCCCGTCGGCATCGGTGAAGGTGATCGTCCCGTCGGAATAGTTGCGCAGCCAGGTGCTTTCGCCCTTGGGAATCTGACGGTAGAACTGCGTCAGGTCCACCGGCTTTCCGGTGTCGGGGTTCGACGCTCCGGCAAAGACGCAGTCCCAGTTTTTGGCGTCCTCGCCGGCCCAGTTCATGCAGGTTCCGGTCGTATTGCCGTCGGCGAGGATCTCTCCGAGCGTGAACACCAGATAGTTGTCCATCTCGGCGGCGGGTCCCCGGCCTTCGCCGTTCCAGCACCACGACTTGTCGGCGGGTTTGTAGAGCTTCGTACAGTCGTAAGCGGCGCCCGTGCCTCCGTAGACCCAGAGGTTGCTGATCGTATACGTCCCGGTCAGCGTCTCCGTGAACTCGGTCATTTCGAGCGTATAGGTGCGCGATTCGCCGTTGGGAGAGGTCACGACGATCTGCGGATCGCCCTTCGTGAAGTCGATCGTCCCGCCCGAGGCGACATTGGCCGTGGCCTTATAGGAGAGCGTCAGCGTTTCGACCCGGACCTTCGACATGTCCGCGACCATGTCCGACGCCAGTTGCAGCTCGATGACGCCCGTTTCGGAATCGGTCTCCGTGATGGTCGGCGTTCCGGCCTGACCCTCGAACTTGACGTCGATGATCGACCGCTCGTGGTTCCAGCCGCCGTCGGCGACATCTTCCCACGGATCGTCCTTGCAGGATGCGAAGCACAGCAGGACGAAAGCGCTCAGCAAATATTTCAGCTTGTTCATAATTCTGCGTTTTCTTAAAAGGTTAAAGATTCGGGTTCAGGTTGGACTCGACGGACGGGATCGGATAGAACACCATCTGCTCGGCGCTCAACCCCTGTCCCTTGGCTTCGGCGATGTCCGTGTGCAGGCGGTTCCAGCGGCGCAGGTCATAGCAGCGGTTCCCCTCGAAAGCCAGTTCGAAACGGCGCTCGTCCATCACGCGCTCCCGGAACGTCTCCTTGTCCAGCCCCGGCTCCAGATCGCCCAGCCCGGCGCGGTTGCGGATGAAGTTCACCAGTTCATACGCCTTGACCGTAGGTCCGGCGGCTTCGGCATAGGTCAATGCGACGTCCGAATAGCGGAGCAGGTAGGGACGCGTGGAGGTTTTGTCTCCCGAGAAATTCGGGTCGATGAATTTGCGGCAGAACGGGTAGTTCAGTTTGCCGTCGGCCGTTGAAGCCACCACATTGCCCGCGGCGTCGTACACCTTGTCGACGATCAGCCAGTCGTGACGGCGGTCGCCCGAGGCGAACGCATCGTAGAACGACAGCGCGGTCCGGTACTCGCCCCAGCCGTCGTGGGTCGGGACCATCTGGTCGGAATCGCCCTGCTTGAGATAGATCGTGGCTCCCGAAACATAGGGCAGGTACATCTTCGAGATCTTCGAATACTGCCCCTCCGATTCTCCCGTGCGGTCCATCGACATGATGAAGATATGCTCGGGTCCGGCTGGCCGCTCGACGTCGTAAATATCGAGCAGGTTGTCGTCGAAACGGAAGACCGTCTGCTCGGGATTGTCGACCACCAGCCCGGCGTATTTCACCGCCTCGGCATAGTATTCGTCCACGTCGTGCGACATGGCGGCGTACTGGGGCACGCCGTGCTCCTTGGCCGATGCGATGTAGAGATAAGCCTTGGCCAGCATTCCGTAGGCCGCGGCGCGGTCCGCACGGCCCGTTTCGGGCGCCGCGAAGAACGGCAGCAGCGTACCGGCGGTCTTGAAGTCCTCGATGACGAGCTTCCACATGGCGTCGAGCGACTCGGCGGCGGGGACGGCCGTATCTTCGAGCGTCTCGACAGGCGTCGTGTGGACGGGCACGCAGCCGAAGTTGCGTGCGAGGTTGAAATACGAATAGGCGCGCATGAAATAGGCCTCGCCGAGGAAGCGGTTCCTGCGGCCCTCGTCGATGTTCATCCCCGGCACCTTCTTGATCACGGCGTTGGCACGGTTGATCGTGATGTAGGAGTACTTGTAGAAATTGCCGAGCGTGGTGTTGGTCTTGAAATTGTTGATCTTCCATCCGTCCAGCTCCTTGTTGGCCGCCGCAGCGTCGCCTTTCGGCTCCATGTCGTCGGTGTTCATGTCGCCCAGGAAGACGATCGAACGCGAATATTCGATGTAATTGATCGCGTCGTAGATATAGTTCACGGCCGACTCGGCGTCCGCCTCCGTCTTGTAGAAGTTGTCCTCGGAGTAGAAGCCGTAGGGATACTCGTCCAGATTGCAGGCCGCCAGGAGAGAGATTCCCCCGAACGCAAGTATAAGGTGTTTGATTTTCATGGTTGGCAATGTTTAGAAGGTGAAGTCGGCTCCGAACGTCCATTTGCGCAGGCGCGGATAGCCGCCCGAATAGATACCCGTCATCCCCACTTCGGGATCGTAGCCCTCGAAGCCGGTGAAGGTATAGAGATTGTCGGCACTGACGTAGAGGCGTATCTTGCGAGCCGCATCCTTCTTCGAGAAGGGGATCGAATATCCCAGCGTCATGGTCTGGATGCGCACGAACGAACCGTCCTCGACCCACCAGTCGGAGAGCTTGGTCTGGCGGTTGGCGTTCAGCCGCGGGTGGGAATTGGTCGGATTGTCGGCCGTCCAGCGCATCGGCATATTGCTCGGCTGGTCGAAACGCTTGGTGTTCAGCACGTCGTTGCCGAAGACGCCGTTGAAGAAGATGCTGAAGTCGAAACGACGCCACGAAACGTCGATGCCCAGCGAGGCCATCCAGTCGGGATTCGGGTCGCCGATGATGCACATGTCGTTCTCGTCGACGGTCTCCAGTCCGTCGCCGTCGTAAATGTCCACATACTTGAACTCACCCGGCTGGGCGTCGTCGCCCGAAAGGCCGGCGCTCAGGCCCTCGGCCAGCGACTGCACGATGCCGTCGGTCCTGTATCCGTAAAAGACGTACATCGGCTGCCCTACGGCGAGGATATTCGTATAGGCGCGGAACTGTTCGCTCTGGTTGCCGTAATATTCATACTGCATGCCGGTCCGCAGGTCGGTTTTCAGACCGGTCTGCACGGCGTTTCCGAGGCTGAGCACCTTGTTGCGGTTGCGCGAGAAGACGAAGGTGCCGCCCACGCGCCAGTCGCGGTTCTGGAACGCCACGCCGTCGATCGTCAGTTCGATGCCGCGGTTGCGGATCTCGCCGTCGTTGACCCACATCTTGTCGTAACCCGACGAAGGCGCGATGTTGCGCTCGCGCAGCAGGTCCGAGGTGCGCTTGTCATACCAGTCGAAAGTCACGTTCAGACGGTTGCCGAAGAACGACATGTCCAGTCCGAGGTCGACCTGCGCGGTGGTCTCCCATTTCAGCCCCTTGTTCGGGATGCCGCTCCAAAGCGCATAGATGCCGTCCTGCCCCGTGGTGCCCGACTGATAGCCGGGTCCGATGGCCGTCACCCACTTGCCTCCGTTGAAATACTTGTGCTGTCCGTAGCGGCTCAGCGTCTGGTAGGCCGAAATACCCTGGTTACCCGAAATACCGTAGGAGGCGCGGATCTTCAGCACGTCGAAAACGTTCAGGTTCCGGATGAACCGCTCCTCGTGCATCTTCCAGCTGAACGCCCCCGAGGGGAAGAAGGCCCACTTGTTGTTGGAGCCGAATTTCGAAGAACCGTCGGCGCGGGCCGTGAAGGTGAAGAGGAACCGGTTGTCGAACGTGTAGTTGATACGCGTGAGGGCCGAGACCAGCTCGGTCTTGTAGGAGCCGTTGCCGATCGAATAGGTCTCCGAATCGCCCGCAGCGAGGTTCTCGTTGCCCAGCGATTCGTTGATGAAGCCCTTGGCGGCCAGCGACGAACTGCGCGACTGGTAGTTCTCGTAAGAGTAACCGCCCATCACCGTCAGCCGGTGCTTTTCAGCGAAGGTCCGATCGAACGTGGCGTAAGCCTCGAAAACGATGTTGTCGTCCTTCCAGTTGTCGATCGACCCGTAACCGTCGTTGAACACGCCCCTCTCGGAATACTTCTTCGGGAAATATTTGTCGGTGATCTGTTCGCCGTGCTTGTAGTTGAACTGCGCCATGATGTTCAGGCAGGGAAGCACCTCCCAGTTCACCGAAGCGAACGAAATGATGTCGAGGCCCTTCGAATCGTTCTTCTGCAAATCGGTCAGGGCCAGCGGATGCGAATAGTCCTGCGCGCCGTACAGCCAGTAATCGCCGTTGTCGTCGTAGACCGGGAAGATCGGGTTGCGCCAGTAGGCCAGTCCGCCGTTGTTGTGACGCTTGTTGCTGGTGATGTTGGCGCTGGCCTTCATGCGCAGGTTGTCCAGCAGTTTGTGCTCGACCGAGAAATTACCGCCGTATTTGCGGTAGGTGTCCTCGATGTACATGCCGTTGTCGAGGTAATAGTTGGCGCTGGCCTGGAACATCGTGCGGTCGTTGCTGCTCTGCACCTGCACGGTGGTGTTGTTCGACACGGGGGTGGAGCGGAACACCAGGTCGTCCCAGCGCGTGTTGGTCGTCCAGGTCGTCTGCAACTCCGCAATCGAGGGATAATAGACGCCGTTGGCATTGGTCGCACCGATGTAGGTCGGCGTCAGTCCGGCGTTGATGCTGCTTTCGTTCGAGAGCATCGCCATCAGCACGGGATCGCGCCAGAGATTCAGCTCGGAGCTGAATCCCGAAACGGTCGTCTGCTGGCGCAGCGTGATGCGCGTCACGTTCTCCTGCGCCTTGCGCGTGGTGATGAGGATCACGCCGTTGGCTCCGCGCGAACCGTAGATGGCCGACGCCGAAGCATCTTTGAGCACCTCCATCGAAACGATGTCCTGCGGGTTGATCTGCTTCAAATCGCCGGCGTCGCCCCAAGGGAATCCGTCGATGACCACCAGCGGGGCATTCGAACCGTTGAGCGACGAGTTGCCGCGGATGCGGACCGTCGACGAGGCGCCGGGGTCCTGCGAAGAGTTGACCACCTGCACGCCGGCCACGCGGCCCTGCAACAGCCCGTCGATCGAGTTGGCCGGGATGTCGGTGAGTTTCTCGGCCTTGACCGAGGCCACGGAACCCGTCAGGTCGCTCTTCTTGACCTGTCCGTAACCCACGACCACCACTTCGTCCACGGCCGTGGCCTCCTCGACCAGCACGATGTTGAAAGAGGTGCGGCCGCCGACCTCCACCGTCTGCGATTTATAGCCGATGAAATTGACGGCAAGGCGGGCGTCCGAAGCCACTCCGGTCAATGAAAAGGCTCCGTCGGCCCCGGTTGTGGTTCCTTTCGTCGTGCCGACGACGACAACCGACGCGCCCGTTACGGCGGCGCCGTTCTGATCCACGACCTTGCCCGTCACGGTCATGCTCCGTGATGCGGACTGGGCGCGGACGTCTCCCGTCCCCCACAGGCAGACCGCCAGCAGGGAGAGAACGATCAGGTAAAATTTCATTTTCATAAGTTTTAGATTAGAGTAGTTTATTGATACGGTCCGGGGCGGTTCCGGGAACTGCACCGGACACTGCAAAGTAACATGCTGCTACGGAAGAACTGTTTTAGAAAATCGCTGATTGATTATACTTTTATGAAAACAAAGCGCAAATGGGCTATTCGCAACGGCATTTCTCCGTCAAATAATTTAATAATTCCTCCAGCCGGCAGGTTGCAACGCCTACATATTTGTCCGCTCCGCCGTAATAGACGTACAGCACGCCGTCGACGACCACATTGCCGGTCGGGAAGACGCAATGGCTGTAAAAACCTTCGGTTTCATAGAAAAATTCGGGTTCGAGGATCGGTTCCGGCGTCCGGGCCAGCACCCGCAGTGGATTCTCCCGGTCGAGCAGCAGCGCCCCGACGCGGTATTCGGCCGTGCCGCCGTCGGCAACTCCGTGGTAGAGCGTCAGCCACCCTGCCTCGGTCAGGATCGGCGGCGTGCTTCCGCCGATCTTCTCCTCCCAGGTTCCTTCGCGGCCGGCGATAAGCAGATGGCTGGGCTTGTCCTCCCATGCCAGCAGGTCGTCGGAGAACTTCAGCCAGATCGAAGGGTATTTCACCCCGTAACGTTCGCCCACGAACTGTTTGGGACGGTGCATCATGGCGAACTTCCCGCCGATTTTCTCCGGGAAAAGGATCACGTCCCGATCGTCGAGCACGGGCGACGTAAGCCGCCCCAGCCGACGGAAATTCCGGAAGTCGGTCGTCACGGCAAGCCCCGTATTTCCCAGATTCTGCGCCATGGCAGCCGGCGCATAAGCTCCGCATCGGGGCAGACGCACCACGTCGTGCGCGAAAGTCCAGTACTGCCCGGGGGCATGGGCGCGGTAGGCGTAGGTAATGTAAAACTCGTTGTCGAACTTCACGATGCGCGGATCTTCGACGCACCCTCCGTCGGGACCGTCCGCGCTGGGACCGAATACCGGCGAATCGCCGACACGGCGGAAGTTGAAGCCGTTCTCGCTGACGGCCAGCCCCAAACGGATGACATGTTCCTTGTCGTCGCCGGCGGCGCGGTAGAGCATGTAAAACCGGCCGTCGTCGTAGATGACCCCCGGGTTGCAGGTTACGAGATTCTCCCAGGCATTGGCCGGATTGGGAGCGATGATCGGATTTTTTTCGTATTTCTTCAGTTTCATATCAACGGAATATTATGAGAATAAGCATACACAGAACCAGCAGCACTCCGCCCCATACGCGGTAGTTGCGCCACCAGGAAATCTCCGCGAGCGAGCGGGTTTCAGCCCGGAAATCCGCCGCCGAAAAGGTCGTGTCGATCAGTTTGTCGGGCCGGGGCGCGGGAGCCGTACGGCTTACGGCCCAGATCACCGACAGGCTGAAGACCAGCAGGAACGGCACGATCAGCAGAAAGTGCATCCCGCCGAAGATCTCCGTGCGCCAGAGGAGCATCGCCGCCGCGACGACCAGTCCGGCGATCAGCCCTGCGAAGGCTCCCGGCCCGTTGGCGCGGCGCGAGAAAACGCCCATCAGGAAAGCCGCCACGACGGGAGGCGCAATGTAGGAGAGCATCTCCTGGTAATATTTGAGCAGCGAACCGAAACGTCCGATCTGCGGAGCCCAGAGGGCGGCGATCACGATGATGACCAGCGAAGCCAGCTTGCCGACGCGCACCAGCTTGCGTTCGTCGGCCCGCTTGTCGATCTTGGCGTAGAAATCCATCGTGAAGAGCGTCGACGTGGAGTTCAGAATGGCGCTCAGCGTCGACGTCAGCGCGGCGAGCAGCGCCGAAAGCATGATCCCCAGCAACCCCGTGGGCAGCAGGCGCAGCACCATCGTCGGATAGATCATGTCGGGTTTCTCGATGCCCGGGAAGAGATGGCGGGCGATAACGCCCGGAAAGACGATGATGAACAGGGTGGCCAGCGTCAGCGCTCCGGCGAACATCACCCCTTTGCGGCCCTCGTCGACGCTCCGCGCGCTCAACACGCGCTGTACGAGCGTCTGGTTGTTGGCCCAGAAATAGATGCCCAGCACCGGCATGCCGACGATCAGCCCCAGCCAGGGCGTGGCCGTATCGGTCAGCGGGCGAATCAGTCTGACGCTCATGTCGCCGCTTTCGAACAGCGACGCGAGGTAGTCGAATCCGCCGTTGGCGAAGCAGGCTCCCGTCAGGATCACCGACCCGACGATCAGAATCACCGCCTGGATCAGCTCGGCGTTGATCGCCGACGAAAGACCGCCCGGGATGGTGTACGAAGCCGCCAGCACGGCGAAGATGATGATGATGAGCTGCAAGTCCGCCTCCGGGAACAACAACTTGATGATCAGCGCGGCGGCATACAGCGCCCCGGCCGCATCGAGAAAGATGTTGCCCACGATGCAGATTCCGGAAAAGTAGTAGCGCGACCGCTTGTCGAAGCGTCGTTCGAGAAACTCGGGAATCGTGAATATCCCCGAACGGATGTAGAGCGGCAGCAGGAACGTGGCGAAAAACACCATCACCACGACACCTGTGAGGTTGTAGTTGAACACGGCCACTCCGGTGTGGTAGGCGTCGCCCGACTGGCCGATGAGCGTCGTACTGGAGATGCTCGCGGCGAAAAGCGACAGACCCACGATCCACCACGGCATCGTGCGGCCGGCCAGAAAATAGGACCCGGCGTCGGAACTCTTGCCGTTGCGCAATCCCCACCATATTATAAATATAAGGTAAAGGACGATAATCGCGCAGTCGACAAAATTAATCGCAATCGAATTCATGTAAGTCGTTTTAGGATTTTTTTACTAATGCAAAGATATGTACCCGAAAATTTACCGGATTGTATAAGTCGGTTAAACAAGTATACTTTTTTGAATTATTCATGGAGCTTTCTGAATTATTCCTATTTTTGTACCGGACCTGAAACCCTTACCGGACATGAAAGAGATACAGCAGGAGATCACCCCGATCACGAACGAGGACCTTTTCATCATCCTCAACCACCCCAACGCGCATTTCGACTATCCGATCCACTGCCATCCGGAATACGAGATCAATCTGGTGATGAACACTCGGGGATCGCGCATCGTGGGCGATTCCACCGAGGATTTCGGCCCGCTGGACCTGGTGATGACCGGTCCCTATGTGCCGCACGTGTGGAAATCGCCCCTGAAAACCAACCACGTCATCACCATTCAGTTCTCGGGCGACCTGATCGACTTCCCGATCGTCAACAAACGCCTGTTTCTTCCCATCCGGCAACTGCTGCTCGACTCCCGGCAGGGACTTTCGTTCACAGGTCCCGAACAGTTGAGCGTCCGGGACCGGATTCTTGAACTCACGCGCATGCAGGGATTTCAGTCGGCGACCGCTTTTCTGGACATTCTCAACGCGCTGGCCACGGCCAACCGCAAGGTGCTTATGAGCAATCTCTGCGACTCGAAGAACATTGTCCACACCTCCAAATCGCGCCGCATCGCCAAAGTCTGCGACTACATCGAGAAAAACCTCTGCCAGAACATCCGGCTCACCGACGTGGCCGGGTTGGTCAACATGTCGGAATCGGCCTTTTCGCACTTTTTCAAGAAGCGCACGAACATCTCCTACATCACCTTCGTCAACAACATGCGCATCTCCAAGGCCTGCCAGCTGCTTGCCAACACGACGCTCAGCGCCTCGGAGATCTGCTACGCCTGCGGCTTCAACAACAAGTCGAATTTCATCCGCATCTTCACCAAAAAGAAAAACATGACCCCGATCGAATACCGCGAATACATCTCCCAGATGCTCATCAAATACTGATCTACCCTTCATCTTATGAAAAACTTCAAACCAATCCTTACCGCTATGTCCCTCTGCATGGCCCTCGCCGCAGCCGCAGCCCCCGTCCGTCAACACCTGCACGACGACTGGCAGTTCCGTCAGGCGCGGCTCAACAACTGGTATCCGGCCACGGTCCCCGGCACGGTGCACACCGACCTGATGGCCAACCGGATCATCGAAGACCCCTATTTCCGCCTCAACGAGCGCGGCGTACAGTGGGTCGACAAGGAAGACTGGATCTACGAAACGCATTTCGAGGCCGACGCCGGCCTGCTCGCCCGCGAGCGGATCGAACTGGTCTTCGAAGGGCTCGACACCTATGCCGACGTCTACCTCAACGACGAGAAGGTGCTCGCCGCCGACAACATGTTCCGCCGCTGGCGCACGGAGGTCAAACGGCTGCTCCGTCCGGGCGAAAACACCCTGAAAGTCTATTTCCACTCGCCGATCAAGGTCGACCTGCCCAAATACGACTCGCTGCCCTACCGTTACGAGGCCGTCAACGATCAGTCGGCCAACGGCGGGCTTTTCGACAAACGCGTCAGCGTCTTCGCCCGCAAGGCGGGTTACCACTACGGCTGGGACTGGGGTCCGCGCCTGGTGACCTCGGGCATCTGGCGTCCGGTCTATCTGGAGGGCTGGAGCGGCGCCCGCATCAGCGATGTCTTCTACCGCCAGCAGGAGGTTACGGCCAGGCGCGCCCGGGTCGAGGTCGAGGTGGAAATCGCCTCCGCCCGTGACCTGGCGGAAGCCGTAGTCACCGTTGCATCCCCCGGCGAAGGCATCGAAGCCTCGGTCACGGCGCCGCTGCGCTCCGGAATCAACAAGGTAACCGTCCCGCTCGACATTGCCTCTCCGAAACTCTGGTGGACCCGCGAACTGGGCGAACCCCATCTCTACGAATTCCGGGCTTCGGTCGCGGCGGGCGACGCCTCCGACAGCCGGACCACCCGCATCGGGCTGCGCTCGCTGCGCCTCGTGCGCGACAAGGTCGCCGACGGCACGACCTTCTACTTCGAACTCAACGGCGAGCCGCTCTTCGCCAAGGGAGCCAACTACATCCCCTGCGACGTCTTCCTGCCGCGCGTCACGCGCGCCGTCTACGAGAAGACGATCGACGACGCCGCGGCCGTGAACATGAACATGCTGCGCGTCTGGGGCGGAGGTGTCTATGAAGACGATGTTTTTTACGAACTGTGCGATGAACGGGGCATCCTCGTATGGCAGGATTTCATGTTCGCATGCAGCGTCTATCCCGCCGAGGGGGCATGGCTCGAAAACGTCC
>OGGQ01003002.1_pt1 | contig 16801 bp, 15 predicted proteins | sample 1571191 | NCBI WGS metagenome assembly OGGQ01 (sample SAMEA2582061, study PRJEB24529) | metagenome | biome: Human gut stool | place: China | collected 2011
CACCGAGGAGGAGATCGCCCGGATCATCGAGCGCTGGACCGGCATCCCCGTGGCCAAACTCATGGAAGGGGAGCGGGAGAAGCTCCTCCACCTGGAGGACATCCTCCACCAGCGGGTGGTGGGCCAGGACGAGGCGGTGCGCCTGGTGTCCGAGGCCATCCTCCGCAGCCGGGCGGGCATCGCCGACCCGGATAAGCCCATCGGCTCCTTCCTCTTCCTGGGCCCCACCGGCGTGGGCAAGACCGAGCTGGCCAAGACCCTGGCCGAGGCCCTCTTTGACAGCGAGAAGAACCTGGTGCGCATCGACATGTCGGAGTACATGGAGAAGTTCTCCGTCTCCCGCCTCATCGGGGCCCCGCCCGGCTATGTGGGCTATGAAGAGGGCGGCCAGCTGACGGAAGCCGTCCGCCGCCACCCCTACTCCGTGGTCCTCTTTGACGAGGTGGAAAAGGCCCATCCCGACGTGTTCAACATCCTGCTCCAGGTCCTGGACGACGGCCGCATCACCGACAGCCAGGGCCGGACGGTGGACTTTAAGAACACCATCCTCATCCTCACCTCCAACCTGGGCTCCCAGTATCTGCTGGAGGGCATCAACGCCGACGGGGAGATCTCCCAGGAGGCCCGGGACCAGGTGGACCAGCTGCTCAAGCGCTCCTTCCGGCCGGAGTTCCTCAACCGGCTGGACGAGATCGTCTACTACAAGCCCCTCACCAAGGAGAACGTCACCGCCATCGTGGACCTTCTCCTGGGCAGCCTGAACCGCCGCCTGGCCGACAAGCAGCTGAAGGTGGAGCTCACCCCCGCTGCCAAGACCTACGTCATCGACAACGGGTACGACCCCCTCTACGGCGCCCGGCCTCTGCGCCGCTTCCTCCAGCACACCGTGGAGACCTTGGTCAGCCGGAAGCTCATCGCCGACGAGGTCCTGCCGGACACCACCCTGGTGGTGGACTGCCAGGGGGACCAGTTGGTGGTCCGGTAAGCCCCGGGCAGCCATCGGCTTCCACGACACCTTCCGCCCACCGTCTGGCGATATCATCGCTATGGTTACGCCCCCCAATCGGACTCCGATTGGGGGGCGTTGTTCTGTCTGCAAGGGGTGGGGCGAGATGGGGGCTGCATCCTTCCAACCAACTCCCAGCGCCATACCTATAACCCCCTCCCAAATTCTTCCTCTCCCACGCAAAAAAAGAGTTGTCAGAATATTCCTTTTTGTGTATAATATGGCTCACGTGTGGGCGTCATACCCGCGCCTCCACAGAGAATCAGAGAGAAAGGAACCAAAACATGGAGGATACACTACAGATTTTGACCGCCATGGTCATTTACATGGGCGTGGTCATCGTTCTGGGCATCACCTTCGCGAAACGGGCCAACGCCAGTTCAGACGCCTACTTCCTGGGCGGGCGCAGCCTGGGCCCCTGGGTGACCGCCATGAGCGCCGAGGCCTCGGACATGTCCGGCTGGCTGCTGATGGGGCTGCCCGGCCTGGCCTACTGGTGCGGCATCGCCGATGCCGCCTGGACCGCCATCGGCCTGGCCGTCGGCACCTACATCAACTGGCTGATCGTGTCCAAGCGGCTGCGCCGGTACAGCATGCGGGCGGGCAACGCCATCACCCTCCCAGAATACTTTTCCAACCGCTTCCACGAAAAGGGCAAAGTCATTATGACCATCGCTGCGCTGTTCATCCTGATCTTCTTCACGGTGTACGCAGCCAGCTGTCTGGTCACCTGCGGCAAGTTGTTTTCCACCCTATTTGACATGCCCTACATTCCCATGATGATTGTGGGGGCCGTCTTTGTCCTGGTCTACACCCTGATCGGCGGCTTCCTGGCCGAGAGCGCCTCTGACTTCATGCAGGCGCTGGTGATGATCATCGCCCTGGGGGTCATTGTGTTTGTGGGCACCACCGCAGCCGGGGGGCTGGACGCGGTCATTGACAACGTCCGCAGCATCCCGAGCTTCCTGGAGTTCTTCGGCATCGCCACGCCGGAAACCGTGGATGGCGTGCAGCAGGTGGCAGCAGGCACGCCCCTCTTCGGGGAAGGGACCTCCTACGGGGCCCTCTCCGTGGTGTCCGCCCTGGCGTGGGGCTTGGGATACTTTGGCGTGCCCCAGGTTCTGCTCCGGTTCATGGCCATTCGCAGCGAGCGTGAGCTGACCATGTCTCGGAGAATTGCCACCGTTTGGGTGGTGATCTCCCTGACCATCGCGGTGTTCATCGGCGTGGTGGGCCGTTCGCTGTACCCCTCGGCACTGCTCACCTCCTCGGAGGCAGAAAACGTGTTCATCCTTCTGGCCACCAGCCTGCTCCCGCCCCTTCTGGCCGGGTTCGTGATGGCCGGGATCTTGGCGGCGACCATCAGTTCCTCGGACTCCTACCTTCTCATCGCCGCCTCTGCCTTTTCCAAGAACATCTACCAGGGGCTGTTCCGCAAGAAGGCCTCGGACAAAGAGGTCCTGCGCGTCTCCCGGCTCACCCTTCTCCTCATCGCGGTGGTGGCCATTGTCATCGCCCTGGACGAGAACAGCGTCATCTTTACCATCGTCAGCTTCGCCTGGGCGGGGTTTGGCGCCACCTTTGGCCCGCTGATGCTCTTCAGCCTCTTCTGGAAGCGGACCACCAGGGCCGGGGCCATCGCCGGGATGCTGGGCGGCGCCGGGATGGTGTTCGTCTGGAAGCTGCTGGTGCGCCCCCTGGGCGGCCTGTGGGATGTCTACGAACTGCTGCCTGCCTTCCTGTTCTCGGTGCTCTGCATCGTGGTGGTCTCCCTCCTGACGCCCCCGCCCTCGGAGGAGATTCAGAGAGAGTTCGACGAAGTGAATGCCGGCGGAAAAACGGCCTAAGCCCTTCCCCCCTTACACAAACCAACACCAGCGTGGGCCCTAAGGGTCCACGCTGGTGTTTTTTGATCTGGGCATGGCCTTACGCCCCCGGCTCCCGGGCGGGCTGCGGCTGGCTCTTTTCATAGGCAATCCTGGGGTAGGGGTCCTCCTCCACGTAAATGGTGCCGCAGGGGAGAAAGCCCTCTTTCTCCAACAGGGTCTGCATGACCCGGTTGTCCCCGTGGGTGTCAATCCGCAGATGGCCGCACTGGGCATAGGCCCACCGAAGGCAGAACCGCCCGGTCCCCGGCACCGACCCGTCCGAAGCCAGCCGGTGGACCACCCCATAGGGGCTGTCGTCCCGCCAGGCCCCTGCCTCGATGCGGCGGTAGGTGGGCTCCACGTCCTTCCCCTGGGTGAAGAAGAAGGTGCCCACCACCCGCCCGGCTTCCAGGCAGACATAGCTCTTCCCCTGGGCGATGTCCTGGCGGAGCAGGGCCTCCGGGGGCCAGTGGGTGGGCCCCCACTGGTTGGGGTTGCCGTGGTCGGCCATAAACTGCCGGGCCTGGGCATACAGGGCCAGCAGCCGGGGCAGGTCCTCTACGGTGGTGCGGCGGATTTCCATGGGGATTGTACTCCTTTCACGGTCCCGCGCTCCTGCGCCCCAGGTGGGGCGGGAGGGCTGTAAGACCACAACATGATGCTTCCTCCCATCCTACCACGTCAGCGCATCCTTTTCCATCCCTTCCCCCAAAAAACTGCCCCAGCCCGGCGCGGTGTTCCGCGCCGGGCTGGGGGCTAGGAGGAATCAGACACGGGTCTAGCATCGTCAATGACACCCTTCGCAGGAGATTTCAGGGAACTGCTGGGGGTCATAGGGAAGGTGGTTGCGGTCATAGTAGTCCTTCAAGGCGGCTTTCACCGCCTCCTCTGCCAGGACGGAGCAGTGGAGCTTGTGGGCAGGCAGGCCGTCCAGGGCCTGGGCCACTGCCCGGTTGGTGAGGCCCATCACCTCGGTGAGGGGTTTGCCCTTGATCATCTCCGTGGCCATGGAGCTGGAGGCGATGGCGCTGCCGCAGCCGAAGGTCTCAAACTTCACGTCGGTGACGGTGTCGTGGTCAATTTTCAGGTAGATCTTCATGATGTCCCCGCACTTGGCGTTGCCCACTTCCCCCACGCCGTCGGCATCCTCCAGGATGCCCACATTCCGGGGATGGCGGAAATGGTCCATCACTTTCTCACTGTATAACATAGTCTCGCGCTCCTTTCTGCAGCTCCCGCCAGACGGGAGACATGTTGCGTAAGTACTCCACCACCTTGGGGATTTCCCGGAGCATGGTGTCCACCTCTGCCTCGGTGTTCTCCTCACACAGGGACAGGCGGAGGGAGCCATGGGCCACCTCGTGGGGCCGGCCGATGGCCAGCAGCACATGGCTGGGGTCCAGGGACCCGGAGGTACAGGCCGACCCAGAGGAGGCACAGATCCCCCGGTCGTCCAGCAGCAGGAGGAGGGACTCCCCCTCAATGCCCTCGAAGCAGACGTTGACGTTCCCCGGCAGGCGGTGGTCCCGGTCCCCGTTGAGGGCGGCGTGGGGAATGGCCGCCAGGCCGTCTATGAGCTTGTCCCGCAGGGCGGCGACTTTGGCGGCGTTGGCCTCCAGGTGGTCACAGGCGGTTTGGAGGGCAGCGGCCAGGCCCACAATGCCGGCCACATTCTCCGTCCCGGCCCGCTTCCGGCGCTCCTGGGCGCCCCCCTCGATGAGGGGGAGCAGGGGAACCCCCTTGCGGACGTACAGGGCGCCCACCCCTTTGGGCCCGTGGAACTTGTGGGCCGACAGGGAGAGCATGTCGATCTGCTCCGCCCCCACGTCGATGGCCAGGTGCCCGGCAGCCTGGACGGCATCGGTGTGGAAGGGGACCTTCTGGGCCCGGCAGATCGCCCCGATCTCCCCGATGGGCTGGATGGTGCCGATCTCATTGTTGGCGTACATGACGGTGACCAGGCAGGTGTCCTGGGTGATGGCCGCCTCCACCTGCTGGGGGGTGATGCGGCCGTCTGCGTGGACGTCCAGCAGGGTCACGGTGAAGCCCTCCTTCTCCAGTTTCTGGAGGGTGTGCAGGACGGCGTGGTGCTCAAAGGCGGTGGAGATGATATGGGTTTTCCCCTGCCGTTTTCCCCAGCGGGCGGCGGAGAGGATGGCTTGGTTGTCCGCTTCGCTGCCGCCGGAGGTAAAGACAATCTCTTCCGGGCGGCAGTGGAGACAGCGGGCCACGGTCTCCCTGGCCTGGGCCAGGGCGGTGGCTGCCGTCTGCCCCAGGGTATATAGGGAGGAGGGGTTCCCGTACTGCTCGGTGAGGTAGGGCAGCATCGCCGCCAGGGCAGTTTCGCTGAGGCGGGTGGTGGCGGCGTTGTCGGCATAGATCATGGATGGGTCCTCCTTTTCACGGATTTTTTATCCTACAAAACAACTAGGCTATTTGGAGGATACCACGAATTCCCCACAAAGTCAATAGGAAATTAAAAAATGATCTCCCCTTCCCTCCTCCCTCCCCTGTCAACGAAAAAGCACCCTGCCGCCGCAGGGTGCCTCCGCCATTCGTTATGGGGTCTCTTCCACTTTTTGCAGGTCCGCCAGGGAGACGCTGTCCAGGTATTGGTCGATCACCTGGTCCAGCCCCTCCCACAGGGGGAGGGCCCGGCAGTGGCCAGCCTTTTCACAGCCCTTCTGCTCCCCCCGCAGGCAGGAGACCGAGGCCAAGCTCCCCTCGGCCAGCCGGAGAATCTCCCCGGCCGCATAGTCCTTCGGGGGGCGGCACAGGCGGTAGCCCCCGCCCTTGCCCCGGGTGGCGTCCACCAGGTTGGCACGGCTCAGGGAGGCCAGGATGTTCTCCAGGTACTTCACGGAGATCTCCTGCCGCTGGGCAATGTCTTTCAGGGGAATGTAATCCCCGGTGTTGTGGTCGGCTAAGTCCAGCATGACGCGAAGGGCATATCGTCCCTTGGTAGAGATCATCATACGCAGTTCCCTCTTTCTTTGATTGATGTGATGCTGAGGACCTATGGGCAGTTTTCCCTCCCCAAGCAGGGAGGGAAAAGACAAGTCGTTTTGTAGTAATTGCTATTATACCCCAAAGACCGAAAAAAGTGAATGGGTTGCCGTCAAATTTCCACATTTTTTTGCAGGGCGCCATGCAAACGATGGATCCGCCCCCGGAAAGGCCCGTTACGCCTTCCTTCCTGCCCCGGGATGTGCTATACTGAACACCTAGAACCCCAAAAAGGAGGCTCCGCCATGGAAACCTATCTGTTAGAGGGCTTCTTCCTGGAAGGCCGCCCCACCGGCCCCGCCTTTCAGGATGCCCTGGCCGCCCACCACCAATACATCGCCCAGCAGGTGGCCGCAGGGTCCGTCCTGCTGGCAGGCCCCGTGCCCCAGGACCCCGCCCGGGGCGGCATCCTGGTGGTGAAAACCGACGACGTCGCCGCCTTCTGCCAGGCAGACCCCTTCGTCCAGCGGGGCGTGCAGCGGTATGACGTGATCCCCTTCCGGGTCTTCGACGGCCAAGCCGCCGTCAAAGCCTGGGCGGAATGAGGGAGGCCCCATGGAAGTCTGGGAATGGACCTTGACCATCGCCCTGCCTCTGGCTGCCCTCCTGTGGGGAGCGGCTCTCCGCCACCAGAGGGGCACCTGGTTTCTGGCAGGGTGGAACACCTTGCCCCCAGAGGAGAAAGCATCCTGGCAGGCCAAGGCACTCTGCCGTCTCTACGGAACCTGTGTCATGGGCTGCGGCCTTGGCCTGTTTCTCCTGCTGTACGGCAGCTTCCAGGGGGAGGATCTCCCCCTGCTCCTGGGGCTGGGGATCTTTGGGGCCATGGTGGTCCTCTCCCTGGTCCTCCCCCGTCTCTGCCCGAAACGGTACCGCACCCGGGAATGACCCCCGTCCTTCCCCAAACCATACGAGGAGGCATCCCATGGAACACCATCCACCCACCCTTGCCATCTCCGGCCTGCGGGCGGGGTTCCCCGGCCCCCAGGGCCTGGTCCCCGCCGTGGACGGGGTGGACCTCACCGTGGAAAAAGGGGAGTTCGTGGCGGTGGTGGGGACCTCCGGTTCCGGCAAATCCACCCTGCTGCACATGCTGGGCGGGCTGGACCGGCCCACCTCCGGCTCCGTCACCGTGGACGGGCGGGAGATCTTTTCCCTCAAGGACGAGGACCTCACCATCTTCCGCCGCCGGAAGATCGGCTTTGTGTTCCAAAACTACAACCTGGTGCCGGTGCTCAACGTGTATGAGAACATCGTCCTTCCCATCCAGCTGGACGGGAAGGAGCCTGACCAGGGCTACCTGGACCAGATCATCGCCACCCTGGGCCTGGAGAAAAAACTCCAGAGCCTGCCCAACAACCTCTCCGGCGGCCAGCAGCAGCGGGTGGCCATCGCCCGGGCCCTGGCGGCCAAGCCCGCCATCCTCCTGGCCGACGAGCCCACCGGCAACCTGGACTCCAAAACCAGCCAGGACGTCATGGGCCTGCTGAAGGTCACCAGCCAGCGCTTCGCCCAGACCATCGTGATGATCACCCACAACGAGGAGATCGCCCAGATGGCCGACCGGATCGTCCGCATCGAGGACGGCCGGATCACCACCAGGGGGTGAGGGGATGATCCGCGTATCTAACCGCGCCCGGGTCCGCCGCCTGGGCCGCCAGGCCATGGGGGCCGCCAAGACCCGGAACGTCATCGCCGTGGTGGCCATCGCCCTGACCACGGTGCTTTTCACCTCCCTGTTCACCATCGTCCTGTCCATCAACGACGGGTTCCAGGAGGCCAACTTCCGCCAGGCGGGGGGCTATGCCCACGGTACCTTCAAAAGCCTCACCCTGGACCAGGTGGACGCCCTGAAGGAGGACCCCCTGGTGGAGGACTACGGCCTGCGCCGGGTGCTGGGGCTGCCCACCCAGGAACCCTTCCAAAAGACCCATGTGGAGGTGGCCTACAGCGACGCCAACAACGCCCAGTGGACCTATGCCACCCCCACCACCGGCACCCTCCCCCAGGAGGGGACCGACCAGGCCGCCACCGACACAAGGGTGCTGGAACTCTTGGGGGTCACCCCGGAGGTGGGGGCCCGGTTCACCCTGACCTTCGACGTGGACGGGCAGGCGACCACCCAGACCTTCACCCTCTCCGGCTGGTGGGAGTATGACGCCGCCACCCCCGCCAGCTACGTGCTGGTGCCCAACAGCCGGGTGGAGGCGGTCTTCCAGGAGGTGGGGTTCACCCCCCAGGGGTCCAACGGGACCATCGGCACCTGGTCCATGGATGTGATGCTCCCCAATTCCCTCCACATCGACGGGGACATGGGGGAGATCCTGGCCCACTGCGGTTTCCAGAGCGACGACCCCAGCGGGGCCAACTATGTGCAGTACGGGGTCAACTGGGGGTACACCGGTTCCCAGCTGACGGAGAATATGGACCCCATTACCGTCTTGCTCGTTGTGGTGGTGCTGGTGCTCATCCTGCTGACGGGGTACCTGATTATTTATAATGTGTTCCAAATCTCCGTGGCCAACGACATCCGCTTCTACGGCCTGCTGAAAACCATCGGCACCACCGGGGGGCAGATCAAGGCCATGCTCCGGCAGCAGGCCCTCCTCCTCAGCTGCGTGGGCATCCCCGTTGGGCTGGTGTTGGGCTGGCTGGTGGGTGGCCAGCTCGCCCCGGCGGTGATTGCCCAGCTGGACGGGGTGTCCGACGTGGTGTCGGTGAGCCCGGTGATCTTCCTGGGGTCGGCGGCCTTTACCCTGCTCACGGTGTTTCTCTCCTGCGCCCGGCCGGGGCGGATGGCCGCCAAGGTCTCCCCGGTGGAGGCGGTGCGGTACACCGAGGGCAGCGGCAAAGGCCGGAAGGAGAGAAAGTCCCGGAAGGGCTTCTCTTTGGCCGGCATGGCCTGGGCCAACCTGGGCCGCAGCAAGGGCAAGACGGTGATAACTGTCCTCTCCCTCACCCTGGCGGTGGTGCTGCTGAACCTGACGGTGACGGTGGCCCAGGGGTTTGACCTGGAGAAGTACGTCTCCCGTCAGATCTGCACCGACTTTACCCTGGCCGACGCCAGCCACTTCCAGACCGGCGGGGAAATCTTCAACCCGGACGTGGCGGTGCCCCAGGAGGCCATCGACGCCGTCCAAACCCAGGGGGGCGTGACCGAGGGGGGCAAGGTCTATGGCCGGACCTCCACCGTGCTGGAGTATGTCCCCGAGGACTACTTCCGGGCGGCCCGGGCCCACTTTCCCGGACCGGAGGGGTGGCTGGACCAGCTGGTGTCCCTGACGAACCGGAACGAGGCGGGCCTTCTGGCCGACACGGCCCAGCTCTACGGCATGGAGGCCTTCACCCTGGACCAGCTGACGGTGCTGGAGGGGGACCTGTCCGCCCTCTATGAGCCGGGGAGCCACGCCATCGCCGCAGTGTATACCGACGATGACTACGGCAACCCCAGGATGGACTCCCACTGGGCCCGTCTAGGGGACACCATCACCCTGCGGTATGTGGAGGAGATGGAGTACGTGGACCCGGACACCGGGGAGAGCTACGGCACCGTTCCCCCGGAGGATGGGAACTATCGGGAGGTCCCCAAAACCTACCGGGACGTGACCTATACGGTGGTGGCCCTGGTGACGGTGCCCTCCTCCTTGGACTACGGGTACTATGGCAGCGACGAGTTCGTCCTGAACAGCGAGACCTTCTGTCAGGACACAGGGACCGACTGCGTCATGTCCTACGCCTTTGACACCACCGATGAGAGCAACGCCGCCATGGAGGCCTTCCTCCAAGACTACACGGAGAACCAGAACCCCCAGCTGGACTACGAGAGCCAGGGCACCTTTGCCGCGGAGTTTTCCGGGGTCCTGGGGATGTTCCTCCTTCTGGGCGGGGCCCTGAGCTTCATCGTGGGGCTGGTGGGGGTGCTGAACTTCTTCAACGCCATCCTCACCGGCATCCTGGCCCGCCGGCGGGAGTTTGCCGTCCTCCAGTCCATCGGTATGACCGGGCGGCAGCTGAAGGGAATGCTGATCTGGGAGGGGGTCTTCTATGCCCTCAGCGCGGTGGTCTTTGGCGCCGGGCTGGTGCTGGCCATGGCCCCCCTCATGGGGTCGGTGGAGACGTTGCTCTGGTTCTTCACCTACCACCTCACCCTGGTGCCGGTGGGGATCTTGGCCCCCATCTTCCTGCTGCTGGGCTGCCTGATCCCCCTGGGGGTGTACCGCTCGGCCACCCGGGCCTCCCTGGTGGAGCGGCTGCGGGCCACAGAGGACTAAAGCGCCGCATCCCCCGCATCTTGATCGTATCTTTGCTGCACCGCGCCCCCCGATCCTACGGGATTGGGGGGCGCGGTGGCCTGTTCTGGCAGTCTCCCTGGTAAGGTGCAAAGATTGCACGAAAAGCCAGGGGTGGAGTGCTAAAAATTAGGGAAATGTCCGAAAGTAAACAAAAGTCAAGATATTTTTTTCGGGCCCCTTGACTTTTTCCAGGGGAAGTGCTACATTTGTTTTAGCACTCAGGGAGAGTGAGTGCTAAAATGATCGAAAAGGCCAAAGGAGGCCTGTCCATGGAACTGTCGGAGCGCAAGAAGCAGATTCTTCGCGCGGTGGTCGAAAACTATATACAGACCGCAGAACCCGTGGGCTCCAAAGCCATCGTGGCTTCTGCCGGCCTAAAGGTCTCCTCCGCCACCATCCGCAACGAGATGGCGGAACTGGAGAATCTGGGCTACCTGGAACAGCCCCACACCTCCGCCGGGCGCATCCCCTCTCCCAAAGGATACCGCCTGTACGTCAATGAACTCATGGAGGAGCACCGGCTGACCATGCAGGAGGCCCAAAAAATCAACGAAGCCCTAAACCTGAAAATCCGGGAGATGGACCAGGTGATGACCGAGGCCGGGAAGATCATTTCCCAGCTGACCCAGTACCCCACCTTCTCCCTGACCACAGGCAACCGCAAGGCCACCATCGCCCGGTATGACCTGTTGATGGTGGAACAAAGCGCGTTCATCGCCGTCCTCATGACCGACGGCCAGCAGGTGAAGAACAAACTCTTCCGCCTGCCCACCCCCCTGTCTGACCCCCAGCTGCAACTGCTGAGCACCCTGCTGAACACCTCGTTCACCGGGCTCACCTTGGAGCAGCTGGGTCCCGCTTTGGAGCGGGTCTCCACCCACGCCGGGGACGAGGCGTATGGCCTGATCCACCTGGTGGTCTCCTTCGCCATGGAGGTGTTGGAGGAGCTGGAGGCTAACGTGGTCCACACCGCCGGCATCCCCACCCTGCTGGCCCATCCGGAGTACCAAAGCCTGGAGCGGGCCGAACCCCTGATGAACTTCCTGTCCGAAATGGGGGAGGGGATGCAGCTGCCGGTGATTCAGAACGAGCACGTGAAGATCCTCATCGGCCCGGAAAACGTGGTGGAGGAGTTGAAGGACTCCAGCGTCATCATGGCCAGCTACAACATCGGCGGCGGGATGCAGGGGGTCATCGGCGTGGTGGGCCCCACCCGCATGGACTACGCGGACCTGGCGGCACGCCTGTCTTACTTTGCCGAGGGCCTGTCCCGTATGTTTGGAAAAAACGAGATTCCGCCCCCCGCGGAACCCCACCCAGAAGATAAGGAGGAATGATCCCTCATGCGTCAGCAAGAAATGGAAAACAAGGAGCCTATGGACCAGTCCCCAGAGGAAACCGTGGAGACCCCCGCCCCCGAGGCGGCAGAGGCCCAGGAACCCGCCCCTGAGGAGGAAGCCCCCCAGCCTGCGGGCGAGGCAGAGAAGCTCCAGGAAGCCCTGCGGGAGAAGGAGGACCAGTACCTCCGCCTGCTGGCAGAGTACGACAACTACCGCAAGCGCAGCCAGAAGGAGAAGGAGAATGCCTGGGCCACCGCCAAGGCGGAGACCATCAAGGAACTTCTTCCCGTCTACGACAACCTGGAGCGTGCCCTGAAGCAGGAGACCTGCGACGAGGCCTACGCCAAAGGGGTGGAGATGACCATGAACCAGCTGAAATCCGTCCTGGAAAAGCTGGGGGTGGAGGAGATCCCCGCCCAGGGCCAGCCCTTTGACCCCAACCTCCACAACGCCGTCATGCACATGGAAGATGAGGCCTTTGGAGAAAATATCGTGGCAGAGGTCTTCCAGGCCGGCTTTAAGCTGGGGGAAAAGGTCATCCGCCACGCCCTGGTCAAGGTGGCCAACTAGTAGAGCCCCAGCCAGTCATGCACCTGTCCACAGACGTTTTCATAGATTTGATCCCAAACCCAACAGCCAATCTGTTCTGCAATAAGGAGGAACCCCATTATGTCTAAGATCATCGGTATCGATTTAGGAACCACCAACTCCTGCGTGTCCGTGATGGAGGGCGGCGAGGCCGTCGTCATCCCCAACGCGGAAGGCAACCGCACCACCCCCTCTATCGTCGCCTTCTCCAAGGACGGCGAGCGGATGGTGGGCCAGGTGGCCAAGCGCCAGGCCATCACCAACCCCGACCGCACCGTCATTTCCATCAAGCGGGAGATGGGCTCCAACTATAAAGTCACCATCGACGGCAAGTCCTACACCCCCCAGGAGATCTCCGCCATGATCCTCCAGAAGCTGAAGGCCGACGCCGAGGCTTACCTGGGCCAGCCTGTCAGCGAAGCCGTCATCACCGTGCCCGCCTACTTCACCGACGCCCAGCGTCAGGCCACCAAGGACGCCGGCCGGATCGCCGGTTTGGATGTCAAGCGTATCATCAACGAGCCCACCGCAGCCGCTCTGGCCTACGGTGTGGATAAGGAGTCCGACCAGAAGATCATGGTTTACGACCTGGGCGGCGGCACCTTCGACGTGTCCATCCTGGAGATCGGCGACGGCGTCATCGAAGTGCTGGCCACCGCCGGCAACAACCGCCTGGGCGGCGACGACTTCGATAAGTGCATCATGGACTGGATGGTCGCCGAGTTCAAGAAGAGCGACGGCGTGGACCTGTCCGCCGACAAGGTGGCCATGCAGCGTCTGAAGGAAGCCGCCGAGAAGGCCAAGATCGAGCTGTCCGGCGTTACCTCCTCCGCCATCAACCTGCCCTATATCACCGCCGACGCCACCGGGCCCAAGCACCTGGACCTGACCCTTACCCGGGCCAAGTTCAATGAGCTCACCGCCCACCTGGTGGAGGCCACTGCCGGCCCTGTCCGCCAGGCCCTCAGCGACGCCGGCCTCACCGGCAACGACATTGCCAAGGTCCTCATGGTGGGCGGCTCCAGCCGGATCCCCGCCGTCCAGGACGTGGTGAAGAAGCTCACCGGCAAGGAAGGCTTCAAGGGCATCAACCCCGACGAGTGCGTGGCCATGGGCGCTGCCCTCCAGGGCGGCGTGCTGGTGGGCGACGTGAAGGGCCTGCTGCTGCTGGACGTTACCCCCCTGTCCCTTGGCATTGAGACCATGGGCGGCGTGAACACCAAGCTCATCGAGCGCAACACCACCATCCCCGCCAAGAAGAGCCAGATCTTCACCACCGCCGCTGACAACCAGACCCAGGTGGAGGTTCACGTCCTCCAGGGCGAGCGGGAGATGGCCGCCGACAACAAGACCCTGGGCCGCTTCAGCCTGGACGGCATCGCCCCTGCCCGCCGTGGCGTGCCCCAGATCGAGGTTACCTTTGACATCGACGCCAACGGCATCGTGAACGTCTCCGCCAAGGACCTGGGCACCGGCAAGGAGCAGCACATCACCATCACCTCCTCCACCAACATGTCTAAGGACGACATTGAAAAGGCCGTCAAGGAGGCTGAGCAGTTTGCCGCCGAGGACGCCAAGCGCAAGGACGAGGTGGACACCCGCAACCAGGCCGACCAGATGGTCTACCAGAGCGAGAAGGCCCTGAGCGAAATGAAGGATAAGTTGGACGCCAGCGAGGTCAGCGAACTGGAAGGCGAGATCAACAAGGTGAAGGAGGCCCTGAAGGGCACCGACATCCAGGCCATCAAGACCGCCACCGAGGGTCTGACCCAGGCCTTCTACAAGGTCAGCGAGAAGATGTACCAGCAGACCGGCGCCCAGGGCGGCCAGCCCGGCCCCGACATGGGCGGCCAGGCCGCTGGCGGCGCAGCCGGCAGCACCGGCGGCACCAATGCCGGTAAAGGTCCCGACGATGTGGTGGATGCCGACTACACCGTGGTGGACGACCAGTAATTCCGAACAATCCAACCCAAGCAGCGGGGGACAGGATTTCCTGTCCCCCTGCTTGTGTGAAATGCCGAGGGCAGGCAACCGCCCTCCTGTGAGCCTATAGCGAGGTGAGAAAGCGATGGCAGAGAATAAACGAGATTACTACGAGGTCCTGGGCGTGAAGAAGAACGCCACGGACGAGGAATTGAAAAAGGCATACCGGAAGCTGGCCAAGCAGAACCACCCGGACCTCAACCCCGGGGACAAAGCCGCCGAGGCCCGCTTCAAGGAGATCAACGAGGCCTATGAGGTCCTTTCCGATAAGGATAAGCGGGCAAAGTACGACCAGTTCGGTTTCGCCGGGGTGGACCCCAACTTCGGCGCCGGCGGTGCCGGCGGCGGGTTTGGCGGGTTCGGTGGCTTTGACATGGGGGACCTCTTCGGGTCCTTCTTCGGCGGCAGCGGCTTTGGGGGCTTTGGTGGGGGCGGCGGCGCCTCCCGCACCGGCCCGGCCAAGGGGAGTACCGTCCGGACCAGCCTGACCCTCACCCTGGAGGAGGCTGCCTTCGGCTGCGAGAAAGACGTGAACATCCAGCACGTGGAGGCCTGCGACGTCTGCGGCGGCACCGGCTGCGAGCCGGGAACCACTGCGGAGATCTGCCCCGAGTGCCACGGCAGCGGCCAGGTGCGGGTCCAGCAGCGGACGGTGTTCGGCACCATGTCCACCTCCACCGTCTGCCCTAACTGCCGGGGCGAGGGGAAGATCATCCATCAGAAGTGCAAGGCCTGCGGCGGCAGCGGCGGCGTGCGCCGGCAGAAGAAGGTCCACATCAAAGTCCCCGCCGGCATCGACAATGGCCAGGCCATCTCCGTCCGAGGCCAGGGCGACATGGGCCGCAACGGGGGCCCCGCCGGGGACCTTATCGTGGGCATCAACGTGATGCCCCACGCCCGGCTGCGCCGGGAGGGCAGCCACATCTACCTGGACCAGGCGGTGTCGGTCTACCAGGCTGCCATGGGTGGAGAGATTGAGATCCCCTCCCTGGACGGGAAGATCAAGTGCAAGGTGGAGCCGGGCACCCAGCCGGGCACCACCCTCCGCCTGCGGGGGAAGGGCGTCCCCGTCCTCAACGGCCGCGGCCGGGGGGACCAGTACGTCACCATCCGGGTGGAGATCCCCCGGAACCTCAACGAGGCCCAGAAGGAGGCCCTGCGGAAGTTTGCCGAGACCATGGGCGAAGTCGCTCCGTCTTCCAGTGAGGAAGGGGAGAGCAAGTCCGTGTTCCACCGACGGAAAAAGAAGTAACGGCCCGGGCCGGGAAAGGATATCCCCATGTTTCTTGCAGATTGCCACACCCATTCCCGGGTCTCTCCGGACAGCAACGCCCCCATGGTGGAGATGGCCAAAGCCGCCTGGGAGTACGGCCTGGACGTGATGTGCCTTACCGACCACTGTGACCTGTTGAGCCTGGAAGGGGAGCGTACCCTCACCTATGACTGGGGCCCCGTCCTCCGGGAGCGGAAGGGGATGCTGGACGCCTTCGGGGCCCGGGTGGATTTGCCCCTGGGCCTGGAGTTCGGCATGGCCCACCTCTTCCCTGAGGCCGCAGAGACCATCCTCCGCCAGCCGGGGCTGGACTTTGTCATCGGCTCCTGCCACAACCAGGACGAGAAAGCCGGGGGGACGGACTTCTACCTCCTCCCCTACGACACCCTGGACCAGTGCTACGAGGCACTGGACAATTACTTCGCCTCCATGTTGCAGATGGCGGCCTCCCCATACTACGATGTGGTGGGCCACGTCATCTACCCCCTGCGGTACATGAACGGCCCCTACGACACCCCGGACCTGGGGCGGTACCGGGACCAGATCCGGGAGATCCTCCGGCTGGCCATCGACTCCGGCCGGGGCATGGAGATCAACACCTGGAAGGGCCAGACCCTGGCCCAGTGGATCCCCCTCCTCCAGGACTACAAGGAGCTGGGAGGCGAGATCCTCACCGTGGGTTCCGATGCCCACGCCCCCGGCCCCCTGGGCAAGGGGATCCAGGAAGCCTATACCATGATGGCCGACTGCGGCTTCCGCTATGTGGCCGTCTACCACGAGAGAAAACCGGAGATGATCCGGCTGAAATAACGAAGGAGGTACCCTACCATGATCGCACTGGGTTCTGACCACGGCGGCTTTGACCTGAAGCAGCGGGTGAAAGCCTATCTGGACGAGAAGCACATCCCCTACAAGGACTACGGCTGTGACAGCAAGGAAAGCTGCGACTACCCCATCTTCGGCAAGGCCGCTGCCGAGGCGGTGGCCTCTGGGGAATGCGAGAAGGGCATTGTCATCTGCACCACAGGCATCGGCATCTCCATCGCCGCCAACAAGGTGAAGGGCATCCGCTGCGCCCTGTGCAGCGACCCCCTGTCGGCAGAGATGACCCGCCGCCACAACGATGCCAACATGCTGGCCATGGGCGCGGGCATGGTAGGCCCCAACCTGGCTGAGCGGATTGTGGAGGTCTTTCTGAACACCGACTTTGAAGGCGGCCGCCACGCCCGCCGGGTGGGTGAGATCACCGCCATGGAAGAGGGCCGTTGAGGCCTCTTGGCCCCCCTGCTGAGATCGGCAGGGGGGCTTTTTGACGTTTGCCGGCAGAGGCCTGCGACGTGTGGTTTCCTGCCGACAACTGCGGGGGAGGGGACTGCGTACCCTTTGGGTGGTCGGGGCTGTCCCCGACTTTGGGGCGCAGCGCCCCGTTGCCCCGCCTGCCCGGC
>OGGQ01003003.1_pt1 | contig 16799 bp, 19 predicted proteins | sample 1571191 | NCBI WGS metagenome assembly OGGQ01 (sample SAMEA2582061, study PRJEB24529) | metagenome | biome: Human gut stool | place: China | collected 2011
AAGCGAGATCCAGAAAGTGATCATCTCCAAACAGGTAATGTCCGCTAAAAAGTAAAACAATTCCACATCAGTCTTTCCGCCGTCGGAATAACGGCGGAGGGCTGAATAAAAGGGGCGGTTTTATACAGTAAAAAGGAGGTAAAGTTTGTGGATTTTAGTATTATAGTATTGGTCGTTGCGCTGGTATTGTTCGGCGTGCTGGCCTTCAAACAGCTTAGCGCGCTTATACTTGCGCCGTTAGTAAGTATTTTTGTAATTTTATGCTTCAGGCTTCCTGTTCTTGAAACATTATTGAACTCATTTATGCCCGCCGCTGCGGATTATGTAAGCGATTATTTCCTTACCTTCTTCGTCGGAGCGTTGTTCGGAGCTGTTTATCAGTTCACAGGCGCGGCCGAGTCTATCGCCAGAACAATCAGCAGGGTTTCGCACGATAAATTTGTAGCTCCCGTAATCATGTGCATAACAGGTCTTCTTACATTCGGAGGAGTCAGCGGATTCGTTGTATTCTTCGTAATTTATCCTATAGCGCTCCAGATGTTCAAGAAGGCAAATCTTTCAAGAATGCTGCTTCCCGCCGCCATTTCGGCAGGATGCTGGACATGGTCGATGACGGCTCCCGGCTCACCCTCTATCCAGAACAAGATAGCTATGCAGAGCCTCGGAACGCCGGCTACGGCTGCCTTAGTTCCCTCGTTGATAGCGTCGGTAGTTGAGTTTATTCTCATCTTCGTATGGCTTGAGTACAGAGCGAGACATTTCACGAAAAAAGGAAGATTATTCGACGATCCTTTACTTAAATATCAGCTTACCGAAGAAGAACTTCAGGAGAGCGAAGTGGGAGATCTGCCCAGTTTCATAACTTCGATTTTACCTATAGCAGTTATCCTTATACTTTTCAACGGATTAAAATGGAGCGTTGAGGGCTCGGTATTCGCCGGCGTTGTTCTTGCTACGGTTCTTATGTTCAGAAGAATAAAGGGCGGCGTAAAGGAATGGGTCAACATATTCAACAAAGGTGCTGCCGATTCAGGTGTTGCTATCCTTAATACGGCTATCGTAGTAGGTTTCGGCGGAGTCGTACAGAACACAGAGGGCTTCACAAACCTTATAACTATGGTTCAGAATATGAATATCAGCCCTATGGTATTCGTCGCTATTGCCGTCGCTATATGCGCAGGCGCCTGCGGATCGGCTTCAGGCGGTATGGGAGTTGCGTTCAACGCCCTCAAGGACATATTTGTTTCAATGGGCGTCGCTCCCGAATACATCCACAGGGTCGGAGCTATTGCGGCTGGTACCCTCGATACGCTTCCTCATCAGGGAGCCCAGATCACTCTGCTTGGAATCTGCAAAATGACGCATAAAGAAGCGTATTTCGATATAGCCGTAACGCAGATACTTATTCCCGCAATAACGCTGGTAGTATTTATTCCGCTTGCGTCAATGGGACTTTAATTAAGCCGGAAATTTTTTACGGTACAAACACTTATAAGTGTGTACATAAATTCTACTCCCCATTTTCCCTCCCGTTCCCTCTCGGGAGGGGTTATTATTAAATAGGTGGTGTTATATATGGGGTCGAAAAGAACTTATAACGTAGAAATTACGGAAATAAAACATTTCGATATTGATATTGAGGCCGAAAGCGAAAAGGAAGCGCTTACAAAGGCAAGGATCAGCTACGGAAACGGAGCGTATAAAACTCAGCTGAGAAATACCGTTGCCGCTGAATTTGAGATCATAAACGGAAAATAATAAATAAACAGGATGCGGTGAATCTAAACAAAATTCAAAAGCATCCTGTTTTTATGTGTTTTTATCCGTTTTTTCTTATATAAACGATTCCCGTCGCGGCAACGCCGACATAAGAGCCTATGGTCGGTCCGATGTTGGAGATAAGGTCTTTGTCTACATGCACTCCATGCTCGTCCAGCTTTTCAAGCATAATATAACAGTTGCAGGGATCTCCGGAATAAAGAGGGAACACGGGATAATTCTCGTCTATCTGCTCCTCGGCGACTTTCTGTGCCATATAATCTATGCTTCGCCTAAGGCCGACTCCTTTATGGCAAACAAGAACTTCGCCGTCGCTGTCAACGGTTATGACAGGCTTTATACGGGCGATGGCCGCCGCGCTGGCCTCAAAACGTGACAGCCTGCCGCCCTTGACAAGATAGTTAAGGGTAGGGAAGGTGGCGTAAATTCTTATTCTTTTTTTCAATTTTTCGGTTTCGGCCACTATCTCCTCTGCGGTGCGGTCTTCATCCCTCATTTTTACGGCGTTGTCAACCAAAAGCCTGATGCCGGCGGTTGCGCTTACCGAGTCTATGATAAATATGCGATCATATTCCACACTATCCCTGCAAAGATACGCGGTCTGAATCATTCCGCTCAGTGTGCTTGAAAGCATTATAAGAATAACGTCGTCGCCGTTTTCTTTCGCGCTTTGAAAAATATCAAGATAAACGCTTGGAGAAGGCTGAGCCGTTTTCGGAAAATCCTCGCTTTTTTCAAGAAGCTCAAAAAATTCATTTTTACTCAAGTCCACCCCGTCAAGGTAATCCTTTCCCTCAAAGGATATGGGTATTGGAATGACCTCAATATTCTTTGATTTGATTTCAGTCTGCTCAAAATCCGAACCCGAGTCGGTAACAATTCTGATTGACATGATCTTTCCTCCGAATATCATTATAATTACACAATAAAATTTTACTATCAGTAATTGATATAGTCAAGGAACTTTAAATTTTTAGATAACTGTATTTTAAAACAGCCGTCTTTAAAATAACAGGCTTTTTAATAACAGGATTTTGTGGTAAAGTATAAGATAGATGTATTCGGGGGGTGAGACCGTGGGGAAGATAAAAATGATAGCCACAGATTTGGACGGTACGTTTTTGACCGATGACAAATGCATTTCTGAGGCAAATATAAAGGCGGTGCAAGACGCCGTGAAAAGCGGAATAGTCTTTGTTCCCGCCACCGGCAGAGGACTTTACACCATGCCGGAAAACGTCCTTAAACTGGACGGCATAAGATATATCATAACATCGAACGGGGCTTCCGTCATAGACAGGAGGGCGGAAGAGGTCATATATAAAAAACAGATATCCGGGGAAATGGCGGCGGAAATAGTCGGGCATGGGCTTGATATCGGAATAATGGCCGAGATATTTGTTGGCGGCAGAGCCTATACTCTTAAAAGATTTGCCGAAGACTTCATAAGCCATGGGGTCAATCCGAGATTCGTACAGTGGATGTTCGATACAAGAATATTGATCGATAAATTTGACGACGTATTGAAAAAAGATACCGAAGTGGAGAATATAAACCTGATTTTTACGGATAACGGGCTCAGAATGGAGACGTATGACTTTATATTGAACAATTTTGATACGGAGATAACAAATTCCATAGGAAATAATCTGGAAGTTGGAGCAAAGGGCTGCTCAAAGGGAGATGCTCTTGAATTTTTAGCCGATATGCTTAAAATAAATATGTCAGACGTTATGAGCCTCGGGGACAATTCAAACGACAGGGATATGATTGAAAGAGCGGGAGTCGGCGTTGCGGTAAAAAACGCTGACGAGAATATAAAAAGAAGCGCGGACTGCGTAGTTTCGTCAAACAATGACAGCGGATTCGCCGAGGCGGTATATAGGTTCGCGCTTGAGCGTCAGTAAAAGGAGAATTGGTATGGGAATAGTAAAAGCCATAGCAAAGGCCATAGGCGGAGGGCTTTCCGATCAGTGGCTTGATATAATAGAAGCCGGTAAAATGGGCGACACAACGGTGCTTTCCGTCGGAAGAAAGGCCGGAGAAACGGATGGGAAAGACAGCGGCAGGGGAAACGACGACATTATAAGCGACGGTTCGCTCATACATGTCGAACCCAATATGTTTATGATACTTACCGACGGAGGCAGGGTAGTTGATTATACAGCCGAGGAAGGATATTACAAAGTAAGCATGGATACGGAGCCGTCGCTTTTCAACGGCGATTTCGGCGACGCCCTCAGAGAGACATTCGAGAGGATAAAATATTCGGGAACAGCTCCGGGAAAACAGAAGGCGTATTTTATTAACTTGCAGGAAATAAAGGGAATAAAGTTCGGTACGCGCACGCCAATAAGCTATTTTGACAGCTTTTATAACGCGGAGCTGTTTTTAAGGGCGCATGGCACCTACAGCATAAAAATAACCGATCCGCTGCTGTTTTTCAGAGAGGCGATACCTAAAAACGATGAAGACGTTGATATAGATGATATAAATGAACAGTATCTCAATGAGTTTATGGATGCTTTGCAGGCTGCCGTAAACAGAATGTCCGCCGACGGAGTAAGAGTATCATATGTGCAGAGCAAAAGCCGTGAGCTTTCCTCCTATATGGCTGATATACTGGATGAAGACTGGAAAAAGCAGAGGGGAATGGAGATCTGCTCGGTCGGTATTGCCGCCATATCTTACGATGAACAGAGCGCCGAGCTCATCAATATGAGAAACCGCGGAGCCATGCTTTGCGATCCTTCCGTAAGAGAGGGATATGTCCAGGGCTCTCTCGCAAGAGGGCTTGAGGCCGCCGGAAGCAACGATTCGGGATCCGTTGCCGGCTTTATGGGAATGGGCGCGGGCATGGGAGCCTCCGGAGGCTTTATGAGAGCCGTTTCCGAGGCCAATTCGGCGATGATGGATAAAGACGGAGCCGGAACATGGCGCTGCGCCTGCGGAAGAGTCAACAGCGGGAATTTCTGTTCACAATGCGGAAGCAGGAAGCCGGAAGAAAATAAAAAAGACATGTGGGCCTGCGCCTGCGGAAGAGTCAACGACGGAAATTTCTGCCCAAACTGCGGAAGCAAAAGACCGCTCGGGGCCGTATGCTCAAAGTGCGGCTATAAATGGGACGGAAACGGAGACAGACCGAAGTTCTGTCCTCAATGCGGAAATTCAATGATTTGAAATGGGCTGACATTGGAGGATATTGATGGATACATATATGTATAAATGCCCAAACTGCGGAAGCGGTATGGAGTATGACGCTCAAACGCATATTTTTCACTGCGACTACTGCCGCAGCGACTTTACGGCGGAGGAACTTGAGGAAAGAAGAATAAAGGCGGAGCAGAGGCAGGCGGAAAAGGAAGAAGCGTCAATGGATGATTCTCCGGACGTATACAGCTGCCCAAGCTGCGGAGCGGAAATAATAACCGACGAGACTACGGCGGCTACATACTGTTATTATTGCCATAATCCCGTTGTGCTGAGCGGAAAGCTTTCCGGCGAGTTTAAGCCGGATTACATAATACCGTTCAAGTTTGACAGACAGGACGCCGAGAAAAGATTTCACAGATGGATTAAAAACAAAAGATTCCTTCCAAACGACTTTAAAAATGATTCCGTGCTTGAAAATCTTTACGGTGTTTACTATCCATACTGGATGACGAACTGCACCGTAAAGGGAGGATATTCGGCCACGGGGCGCAATATCAGAGTATGGATCACGGGAGAACTGGAATATACGGAGACAAAGGTTTACGAAATAAAGCGAGAGGGATCCATTGAGTTTAACAATATAAAAAGTTTCGCCATGACCGGAGAAAGGGCAAAGCCGGCTATGGCGGTCCAGCCGTTCAGCGACGAAGGCTTGGAGGAGTTTAAAATGGCCTATCTTTCCGGTTTCTACGCGGAAAAGAGGAATCTTGAATATGCCGAGATAGAAGATGAGGTAAACGGCAAGGTGAACGAATACGCGAAAAAAATATTTGAGAATTCCGTGACAGAAAGCTATCAGTCCATAGGCGGCAAAACCATGTACGCGGACGTGGTGAACAGCAGACAAAAATATGTGCTTCTTCCGGTGTGGATACTGACATACAGTCTCAGGGGCAAAAAGTATTATTTTGCGATGAACGGACAGACGGGAAAAACCGTCGGCAGACTGCCGATAAGCATACCGAGGATCGCCGGAGCGGTTTTGGGGATATTTTTGCTTCTGTTTTTAATAGTAATGGGAATAGGGGCGATAATATTATGAAAAAATTTGCCGTTTTGATACTGTCGCTCGCGTTTATATTCATACCGTTTTCGGCGGCCTACGCCGCTTCCGGAGTATATGACAACGCGGGGCTTTTATATGAGACTGAGCTGAACGCCGTAAGCGAAGAGCTTGCCGCGCTTTCCGAGGCAACGGGATGGGACGCCGCCGCCGTCACCGTCAGCGATACGGAGGGAAAATCATCGGCCGTTTATGCGGACGATTTTTATTCCGGGCTGGGATACGGAGACAACGGTATAATATATCTCATCGACATGGACAACAGGGAAATATATATTTCGGCCATAGGCACAGCATCGGAATGTCTTACGGATATAAGGCTTGACAATATATTTGACACCGCCGCCGGATACGCGGCGCAGGGTAGCTATTACAGGGCGTTCTCAGCGGAAATAGAGATGAGCCTTGAGTATTTTAAGGCCGGGATACCGGTCGATACCGGTCAGGCCGCGGCTCATATCGCCGTATGGATAACGGCCTTTCTTGTTGGAGCCGTATCCGCCGCCTGCTTTGCGATACATATCTATAAGGCCTATTCATTCAAGGAAATCGGCGAGATCTATGATTACGGAGCAAACAGCAGGACAACCTTCATGGTAAACAGCGACCGCCTTGTCAATTCATTTATCACTACAAGAATAAGGCCGAGAAGAAGGCAAAACAACAGGCCGCCGTCAGGCAGACGGCCGAGGGCTTCCGCCGGCAGGCGAATGAGGGGCAGAGGAAGAAAATTTTAGAAAAATTTTAATAATAAAAAAACACGCCGGCACATATCGCTTAAACGAGACTTACCGGCGTGTTTATGTTTATATCGGCTCTATTTCAAAAGGCCGAAAATATGTTATGCCAACCATTACTTTGAAATACTTTGCGTCTGTATGACCGCTCCTGAATTAAAGAAATTTTATTTATCTCTTATAAACAACTCGTCTACCCTTAGCATCAGCTCATCGGCAAGGGCGAAGGCGAGAGCGAGGGATGGATCGTATTTATTGTTTTCTATGGCGTTTATCGTTTGCCTTGACACGCCGCATTTTTTCGCAAGCTCATCCTGCGACAGGCCAAGCTGTTTGCGCCTTTCCCTTATTATATTTTTCATTTAACCACCGTATTTCCTTTTGTAATACATCAAAAACACAAAATAAACTATTGCCGTACCGCCAAGTCTGGAGAATGGGCTTACTATGCTGTCCGGGGCGGCGATACTTTTAAATATGTCAATGAACATAACGCCGACAACACCGATAAGCGTTCCGGCGCTGGCTTTCCATGCTATCATTTGTTTCCTTTCGTCTCCGGGCTTTACAAGAGAGACGACCATAGCTATATCCAAAACTATCAGAAAAACGGTAAATATCAAAAATAAAACTATAAATACAGACATATCTCCCATAATTCCATCTCCTTCTTGTTGCAAAAATGTAAAACATCTTTTACATTTATAGGATAAATCACAGCTTTAAAAATGTCAAGAACTTTTTACATTTCTGATGTAATAAGTGCTGTAAAAGCAAGGGAGTATAAAATTTTATAAAATATATTTAAATTCAACAGTCTTTTATTCCTCCGGCCTTTATGCTAAAATATAAAAAATACGGTGCGGAGAAAAATTATGAAAACACATTTTATCGTAAATCCAGTGGCGGGAAACGGAAGAGGCAATTCCTATCTGCCGGAGTTTGTAAAAATAAAGGACGCTGAGGTCTACATTCCCTGCAGCAGGGATGATATAGCGGTATATATAAGGGGCATATCATCCGATGGAGACAGGCACGCCTTTTACGCCGTGGGCGGAGACGGAACTCTCAACGGAGCCGTAAACGGAGCCGTGGGACTTGAAAACGCCGCCGTGGGAATAATACCCGCGGGGACGGGCAACGATTTTGTAAGATGGTTCAAAAACAGGGAGGCGTTTAACAGCGTAAGCGGCCAGCTCAGAGGGAGCGTAAAAAGGATAGACGCCGTAAAAGCCATACTTGACGGTAATTTTGAGACATATTTCGTGAACATGGCCAACATAGGATTTGACTGCAACGTCGTTATTAACGCGTCAAAAATAAAAAACGGGATCGTTCCCAATTCCATGGCCTACGTCTTTGGAGCCGTTCAGGAACTGTTCAGAAAATGGGGGCAGAATGTAAAGATAGAATTTGACGACGGAACGGCATACAAGGGCTGCCAGCTGCTTTGCACCATAGCCAACGCCTGCTGCTGCGGAGGAGGATTCAGATCCTCGCCCTATGCCGATATAGCCGACGGATATATCGACGCCGCCGTGATAGACAGAATAGGCAGGCTGAAACTTATGTCGCTGCTGAAAAAATACCGCGACGGTACTTATTTGACTGACAAGCACGCAAAAGATTTTATAACATACAAAAAGGTCAGATCAATGAAAACGGCTTTCGCGTCAAAAACCTCAGTAAGCATAGACGGGGAGATATACGAGTTTAAAAGAGCCGAATTTAAAATAGATAATTTCGTTAATTTTATCGTTCCAAAGGGAGCGGACGGGACAGGAGGTTTAAAATGAAAATAGGAAATATAGAGTGTGATAAATATGAGGAAACGGTTTACAAGATCGCCGACAAATACACCGGATATATGAATGACGTGTATGAGAAGGAAAACAGGGAGTTCAACAGGGAAAACTATCTTGTATACTATACATACTTTGTTTTTATAACAAGGGCGGCCATAGGCGGACTTACAAAAAAGATACTCGATACCCTCGGCAATCTGGCCGGACAGAAGGTCGGCAATGGGGATTATCTTGATACATTCATCGGAAAAAGAGTGTATGTGGATTATACGAGAAAATTTACGGATATGACCGGAGATATGCTTGACGCCGAAAAGATAGGCCGAATAGTTATGAGCATAGAGGAGGAATTCAACGCTCCGTCCGGCAGCAGAGCCGCGTCATCGGCCGTTGGATTTACCATTGAGATATTCAATAACATCCGCAGCTATTTTGAATAACAACTTTCGGAAAACAAAAACGGGGAAAGCCGAAGCTTAGGGGCTGACCCCGTTTTTGTTTCAGCATTTAAGACATTTAAAGTCGCTTTTGTCAAGCGAACCGCAGGCGATAAGAAGCAGAACGTAAACGGCCAGCATACCGATGGCCGAAATTATATATGACAGCTTTGACGGATCCATAAATCCGATAAAATATTTTGCCAAAAGCCCAGAGGCGGCCGCGCATACGATAGGCTTTAAAACAAGACTGACAGGGTATGTCTTTATGTCTGCTGTCTGTCTTGCCCTGTGTACGGAGCTCAGAGAGGAGAACGCAAGCCCGGAAAAAAGGCCGGCTATGTAGGCGTTTATACCCCATACAGGCATAAGAAAATATATGAACGCTATGTTTATAACCGACGATATTACGCTGTTCCTGAATATGAACAAATGCTCGCCGAGTCCGTTTAGAATACCGTTCATAATAATATTTATGTATAGCAGAGGGCATACGGGAACGAGCTTTAATAACAGAACGCCTATATCCTCCCTGCCGTAAACGGCGTTTGCCGTTTCGCCGTGAAGTGCGGCAAACAGGCTTGCCGTTCCTATGCCGATCAAAACCGTAAATTTTAGTACGCGGGAAGCGGCTGATGATATGCGCCTTTTGTCGCCTAAGGCGGCGGATTCAGCCACCGTCGGCATAATAGCCGTTGCCACGGCCATAAGCAGGGCCGAAGGAAGCTGTATGAGGGGAAGCGCCATTCCGGTAAGATTTCCGTAGAGGCTCATCGCCGCTTCGGCGGTCTCTCCAAAAGCTCTCAGCTTTTGCGGGATCAGTATGTTCTCCCAAGCGGAAAGCAGGGAAGAACTGATCCTTGTTGCGGCCAGCGGAGCGGCCATGGAAAGAACGAGAACGGCGCATTTAAAGCCGCTCATATCCGACTTTCTGCCCAGGGAAGGGTCTGGCTTCATAAACCAATAGCTTATTAACGTAAAAACACAGGAAAACGCCTCGCCAAGAAGAACTCCGGTGACAGCCGCGGCGCAGGCGTATTCCAGTCCCTTTGAAGCAAGCAGGGGAGCCAGCACGATTATGGAGATTATTCTGACGCTCTGCTCAAGCACCTGTGACGCCGCCGGAACGCTCTGGCGCTGTCCGCCGAAAAAATACCCCCTTACGCAGGAGCCGACGGACATAAAAGGTATGGCGAAGGAAAGTATTTTAAGCGATATGGCTGTCCTTTCATCGCCCAATATGTACAGAGCGGCTTTATCGGCGAAGAAAAACATCAGCGCCGCCACCGCAAGACTGACGGATATACAAAGCGCCGCCGCCGAAGCTATGATTTTTTCCGTATCGGCAAAACGCCTTTTGGCGGCATTGGCCGCCGTGATACGCGATACCGCCGTGGAAAAACCCGAGCTTGTTACGCTCCAGCTGAGCAGGTATATGGGCATTACAAGCTGATAAAGCCCCATTCCTTCCGAGCCGATGGCATCTGACATATATACGCGGTAAAAAAATCCCATTATCCTTGTTATCAGATTGGCGGCCGTAAGTATGACGGCGCCCCTTATGATGCTTTTTTTATACATGTGCACATCATTCCAAAAACTGTTCTATATATGTGTATTTTCCGCCGCTTCATTAAATGACTTTTGAGACGGCCGAAAAATAAGTAAAAGTTGAAATAATCCGGCCTATGAAGTATAATGGAATTGATATATTGTGCTCCCTTGCGAAAGGGGGCATTATTGATAATTGGTACGCGGCGGGGACGATAAAAAAATTTGGCCTGCGGGAGATAGATTATGTTTGATTTTGCAGAAGAACTGAAAAAACTTCCGGATAAGCCCGGAGTATATATAATGCACGACGCCACCGACGAGATAATATATGTCGGCAAGGCTGTCAACTTGAAAAATAGGGTGAGACAGTATTTCCAAAACAGTAAAAACAAGACGGCCAAAACATCCGCGCTTGTGTCTCATATCGCATACTTTGAATATATTGTAACGGATTCGGAGATGGAAGCTCTGCTTCTTGAGTGCAACCTTATAAAGGAGCACAGGCCGAAATACAATGTAATGCTTAAGGACGACAAGACATATCCCTATATAAAGGTGACGCTGAATGAGGATTTTCCAAGGGTGTTTATCACCAGAAAGTATGTCAAGGACAAGAGCAGATACTTCGGCCCCATCACCGACGCTACGGCGGCCAAGGAAACCGTCGAGCTCATAAACAGACTGTTTCCCATAAGGAAGTGCCGAAAAAAGCTGCCAAGGGACATGGGAAAGGAAAGGCCCTGCCTTAATTATCATATAGGACAGTGCTCAGCTCCCTGCGACAATCTTATCTCAAAGGAAGAGTATAATAAAATCGTGGACGAGGTAATAGCCGTCCTTGAGGGTAAATACGATTATATTATAAAATATCTTGAGGGACTTATGCTCAACGCATCGGAGGCTCTTGAGTTTGAAAAAGCGGCCTCGTACAGAGACAGGATAGCAGGGGTCAAAAAGATAATGGAGAAACAGAAGATCACCAACAGCGGAGCCGGAGACAGCGATGTCATAGCGTTCTCAAGGGCAATGGACGAAGCTCTTGTTCAGGTGTTTTTCATAAGAGGAGGAAAGCTGTCCGGCAGAGAGCATTTCCTTATAAACGCTCCGGACTATATAGACAGAAGCGGCATTATGACCCAGTTTGTCAAGCAGTTTTACAGCGGTACCGCCTATATACCAAAGGAACTCATACTTGAGGAGGAGCTGCTTCCCGACGAGAAAGACGCCATAGAGGAACTTCTTGAGACCATGAGGGGCTCGAAGGTCACCATTACCGTTCCCAAAAAGGGAGAAAAGCATAAAATGGTTGAGCTTGCCGCCGGAAACGCGGCCATTACATTTGAGAGAATAGGCGAGAGGATAAAGAAGGAGCAGAAACAGACCATAGGAGCCCTTGAGGAAATAAAAGACATACTCGGACTTGACGAGCTGCCCGCAAGAATAGAATCCTACGATATTTCAAATACCCAGGGCTTTGAGTCCGTAGGATCAATGGTCGTATTTGAGAACGGAAGGGCAAAAAACAGCGATTACAGGAAATTTAAGATAAAAACCGTTGTCGGAGCTAACGATTTCGCCTCCATGGAGGAGGTAATAACAAGAAGGCTTTCCCATTATATAAAAGAGAAAAATGAAAACGGCAGCTTCGCGAGACTGCCTGACCTTATAATGGTCGACGGAGGAAAGACACAGATCGCCGCCGCCCTTAACGCCATGGACAATGCCGGGGTGTATGTGCCGGTGTGCGGAATGGTCAAAGACGACAGGCACAGGACAAGGGGACTGCTGTATAACGGCGAGGAAAAGGAAATAAGCCCTAATTCCGAGGGCTTTAAGCTCATAACAAGAATACAGGACGAGGTACACAGATTCGCCATAGAATATCACAGAAAACTAAGAAACGAAAAACAGATACATTCCGTTCTGGACGACATCGAGGGAATAGGCTCGGCCAGAAGAAAGTCGCTTATGAGAAGATTCGGCGACATAGAAAGCATCAGAAACGCCGAGGTGGACGAGCTTCTTGAAGCCGACGGAATGACGATAAAGGCCGCGGAAAACGTATACGCGTATTTCCATGGCATAAAGTAAAGGAGGGCGCAAATGCAGACGAGCATAACATTGGGAAAGTTTGTAAAGGAATTTGAACTGGAAAATCTTACTCCGCATATAGAATTTGAGAGCATACCCCTTACACAGAAATACGTTAACAGACCGGCTTTGCAGCTTACGGGATTTTTTGACCATTTTGACAATACGAGAATACAGATAATAGGACGAATAGAGCACACATATATGAGAAGGCAGACTTCCGAGACAAGATATAACATTCTTGACAAGCTGTTCAGTTTCCATATTCCTTGCATAGTGTTCTGCCGGGCGCTTGAGCCGTTTCCCGAGATAAAAGAGCTTGCGGAAAAATACGGCGTTCCCGTTTTCAGAACGCCTGACGGAGCCTCAGAGCTTTACAGCGAGGCTACAAAATGGCTCAACACAGAGCTTGCCGACAGAATAACGATGCACGGCGTGCTTGTTGACGTATACGGGGAGGGACTGCTTATAATAGGAGAAAGCGGTATCGGAAAAAGCGAGGCCGCCCTTGAGCTTATAAAAAGAGGACACAGGCTTGTGGCGGACGACGCCGTGGAGATAAGAAGAATATCCCATAAAACTTTAATGGGAACTTGTCCTGAACTCATAAGATATCTTATAGAGCTGAGAGGAATCGGCATACTTGACGTACACGAGCTTTATGGAGCCGGAGCCGTTAAAGCGTCGCAGAACATAGACGTCGTCATAAAGCTGGTAAACTGGAACAGTGAGGAAATATATGACAGGCTTGGGCTTGAGGAGGAATATATCGAGATACTCGGCAATAAGATCGTATGTAAGACCATCCCGCTGAGACCCGGACGTAACGTGGCCGTTATATGCGAGTCCGCCGCCATAAACAACAGACAGAAACGCCTTAATCCCGAAAATAATATAAGAAAAAGACTTAATCTGTAAACGGGGTGCCATTTATGTATCTGGAAAAACTTAAGGAAATTTTTAAAGAAGTATATATAAACGAGCCTATGAAAAACCATACGTCATTCAGGATCGGAGGGCCGGCCGACGTATACGTTAAGGCCGACCGCGCGGAAAACATTATAAAAGCCATTGAGATGCTGAAAAAAGAGAACGTGGAGTATACGATCATCGGAAACGGCTCCAATCTGCTCGTTTCGGACAGAGGAATATGCGGCGCGGTAATAGAGATAGGCTCGATGATGAATAATATTTCCGTTGAAGGCGAAAAAATATATGCCGAAGCCGGGGCTCTTCTTTCATCGCTCGCGGCGGCCGCGGCGGAAAACTGCCTTACCGGCCTTGAATTTGCTTCCGGAATACCGGGAAGCGTCGGGGGCGCGGTGGTGATGAATGCGGGAGCCTATGACGGAGAAATAAAGGACGCGATAGATTACGCCGACGTTATAGACAATGAGGGCAATATTTTAAGGCTGACAAAGGATGAGCTGGGGCTTTCCTACAGACATTCGGTCATAGACGAAAAGAAAATGATCGTAATTGGCGCCGGATTCAGGCTGAAGGAGGGAGACGGCAGAGCCATAAAGGAAAAAATGGCTGACTTTGCCGCAAGAAGGCGTGAGAAACAGCCGCTTAATTATCCAAGCGCGGGAAGCACGTTCAAAAGGCCGGAGGGCCATTTCGCCGGAAAACTCATAGAGGACGCCGGCCTTAAGGGGAAAACCATAGGCGGAGCCCAGGTGTCTCAAAAGCATGCCGGATTTATAATCAACACCGGAGACGCCACAACCGAGGACATTCTGGAGCTTATGGACTGCTGCGTTGAAACGGTGTATAATAAATTTGGTGTAAGACTGGAACCCGAAGTCAGATTTATAGGCAGAAAGTAGCCTTTATCTGTAAACGATCTAAAGAGGTGAGTGTATATGAGATTTGTTATCGTGACCGGAATGTCCGGAGCCGGAAAGACTACGGTGCTTAAATTCCTTGAGGATATAGGATTTTTCTGTGTTGATAACCTTCCCCCGGCCCTTATAACAAAATTTTCTCAGCTTTGCTTCGAGCAGGACGGATCCATTGACAAGGTCGCTCTTGGAATAGACATAAGGGGAGGAAAGCTCTTCGGCGATTTGTTTGTCGGACTGAAGGAACTTAAGGAAGCGGGATACGACTATGAGATACTTTATCTTGACGCTTCCGACGCCACGCTCATAAAAAGATATAAGGAATCCAGAAGATCGCACCCGCTTTCAAGAGGAGGCTCTCTTGAAACCGGAATCGGCAAGGAAAGAGCCATGCTGGCGGATGTAAGACAGAGGGCGACTTATATCATTGACACGAGCAGCATCTTAACGAGAGAGCTTAAAATACAGATAAATAAAATATTCAAGGATAACGGAGAATTTGACTCGCTCATAATCAAGGTCTGTTCATTTGGTTTTAAATACGGCATACCGATGGACGCCGATCTTGTTTTTGACGTTAGATTTCTTCCCAATCCGTACTATATACAGGAGCTTAGGGAATTTACGGGAAATGACGCCCCTGTAAGGGATTATGTTATGAGCTTTGACGAAAGCCTGAAGTTTTTGGACAAGCTGACGGATCTGCTTGAGTTTTTGATACCTCTTTATATCAAAGAAGGAAAGAACCAGCTTGTTATCGCCATAGGATGCACAGGCGGAAAGCACCGCTCTGTTACCCTTGCCAACGAGATATACAACAGACTGAAAAAATCGCACAGCGTTATCATAAATCATAACGATATTGAAAAAGACTCTAAAATAAAGAGCTTATAAAAAATTTCAGTCGTGGAAGCCGCGCAAGTGTTTTCTCGGAAATGCAGTCGGGAGGTAAAAAATTTGTCATTTTCATCTAATGTAAAAAGCGAGTTGTCCCATCATTTTGGGAATGCAAGACATTGTAATATAGCCGAATTGTCGGCGATTCTGAACATGTGTGGACATATCGCCAATAATGGAGAGAAATTTTGTGTAAAAATACAAACTGAAAATCCGGCCGCCGCCAGAAAATACTTTACATTGCTGAAAAAAACTTTTAATATAGACAGTGAGGTTTTGACCAGGCGGAACAGCCAGTTAAAAAAGAATATGGTATACATGCTGTTTATTAATAACAAGCAGCAGGCCGAAAAAATGCTTCAGGCCTGCGGGATATTGAAATTTGAAAACGGAAGGGGACGTATTTCAAATAATATCGATGAGCTTGTTGTAAACAGCGTTTGCTGTAAAAGGGCGTATATAAGGGGTGCTTTTCTGGCGGCGGGTTCCATATCCGATCCGGAAAAAATGTATCATCTTGAATTTGCATGCTCAAGCGAAGCCTGCAGCGAGGACCTCAGGGATTTGATCAACTCGTTTGGACTTGAAGCCAAGATCGTCATGCGTAAGGAGCATTACGTCGTATATCTTAAAGAGGGAGAGCAGATCGTTGATATGCTCAACATCATGGGAGCCTATAAGGCTTTGCTTGACCTTGAAAATATACGGATAATTAAGGATATGCGCAACAACGTCAATAGAAAATTCAACTGTGAGATGGCGAACCTTAATAAAACGGTATATGCTTCCGTCAGACAGACAGAGGACATCGAGCTGATACTGAAAAGAATGGATTTATCACAGCTGCCGCAATCTCTGAGCGACATTGCTCATTTGAGGCTGGAGTATCCTGACGCGAGCCTGAAGGAACTTGGTCAGATGCTAAATCCGCCCGTTGGAAAGTCCGGAGTAAATCACAGACTGAGAAAATTGGCAGAAATTGCGGATTCTTTAAGAGAGGAAATGGGTGAAGAAGTTGGTACGCAAAACAATCAAAGTAAAGAATAATCTTGACGCGAGACAGATTGCTTATTTAGTTCAGTGTGCGGGTCAGTTCAAAAGCGAGATCAGCATTGAGGAAGAAGAAAAAAGAATTAACGCAAAAAGTATGATGTGCATTATCTCTTTGGCGCTCAAGGAAGATGACACGATCTCCGTTATTGCCGAGGGAGAAGATGAAGAGAAGGCTGTAAACGAAATTTGCGGCATATTGGCTTGATTTGTATTAGATAAGATCAACAGGACGGATATTTATATCCGTTTAGAGTGTCGAAAAAGTCCCATAGGACTTTTTCGAGTTTAAATTAAGGTAATAAATCCCTATTTCTGCGGAAAGCCCT
>OGGQ01003005.1_pt1 | contig 16792 bp, 15 predicted proteins | sample 1571191 | NCBI WGS metagenome assembly OGGQ01 (sample SAMEA2582061, study PRJEB24529) | metagenome | biome: Human gut stool | place: China | collected 2011
CGGGGCGCTGCGCCCCGAGGCACCGGAAAAGCCCCGACCACCCGAAGGGTACGCAGTACCCCACCGCGCTCCCGCCCGGGACCGGGCGGGAACCACCTCGCAGGTGCTAACCTGCGCCGGTCCAAACCGGACCACCTGCCGAAGGCAGAGACACCCCCGGCCCTCACGTCTTTGGCAAGACTCGGAACCGGCCACCCAAAAAATTTCCCCCCGTATCCAAGAGATACTGAGGGGAAGAACCGCAGCGTGTGCATATCCGGAAGGCTCTGCCGTGTAACGAAGGTCGGTGCTTTTGGCGGGTACCGTATTGTGCAAACAGCTTGCTCACACAGATGCCTCCAACTGAAAGGTGTCTTTGATCTGTTCTGCTTCGGAACCGCTGACGATATCATCACAGAACCACAAATCATAGCAGTGGCCTGATGTTGTAAAGTAGAAGTAATGCATCCGCTCCACACCATCTCTACTTTCCGACAAATCTGCGGTTAAATGAAGGCCGCATTCCATCATGTAAGCATCAAATTTCTCTCCCGGACGTAAGAAGCCCTCGGATTGCAGCAATACTTCTATGTTCGAATCTTGCGCTTCTAAAGATCCGGAAACTTCCTCCCAGGACAGAGAGGGGTAATAGGTCACCCCTCCTGCTTGCTCTTGCCCTTTCCACAAAATGGACTCCCCATGGTCAGAGGATTCCTTCATCTCCACAGAGAAGGTTCTGGGCGCTGAAAAGGAAAAAAATTCGTTGTTTACAGAAACAGGCGTGTTTCGAGAAAGGAGGAAAACCACGCACACAACCACGGCTATCCCGACAACGATACCAGGTACGATGCGTTTTAAATGATGATGTTTGGACATAATGAAACAGGTCCTTTCTTTTTTCTCAAACACTAATTTATAGATACTCTGTAAAAAATACAATCAATTTTAGGGAAAATGTTTGAAAATGTGTATTTATATACCTGCTCTCCTTAGCGTCTCCCTGCCCCGATTCCAAGTTGGGATCAGGTTGCCAACATCATCCACGAAAAGAAGGGGATGTCGGCTGTCGCCCCAACGGAATTTTTCTCCTGCCCCGTTGGGCAACCCGGTCCTGCGTACCCTTGGGGTGGGCTGCTCCGAAGCACCCTTGGGGCGCAGCGCCCCGGGGGCCCCGCCTGCCCGGCGGGGGTCCCCATTTCTCCCGAGAAATGGGGAGAAAGAGGGCCGGGGCTTCGCCCCTGGACCCCGGGTTTATGGCCCGCTTGCTGTCGCTCGCTCGTTTTGGGGATCGTTCTCTCTGATCCGTTCGAGGGGCTATTCCCTCCGGTATGCTAAGACCGATTTGGGACGCATTTTTCTGGAAAAATATGCTGAAAAAGCATTTTGCGAAAGAAAGGTTCCAAATCAGGGCACATACATGGGTGTCGAAATAGCCCAACCACCGCCCCGCTGTGCCCCACCACGCCAAAACGAGCGAGTGGGAACGAGCGGCCCCTAACCCAGGGGGGCGGGGGGCCACCCCCCGCGACTCTTTGCGTCCGGGCTTTCTCTAGAGAAAGCCTGGATCCCCCGCCCGGGACCGGGCGGGGAACCCACGTCGCAGGTCTGGACCTGCGCCGGTCTAAACGGGACCACCTGCCGGTCCCATCCATTCCAAAAAGGAGGTAGAAAGATGCCCTTCCCCCATCGTCTCGCCGCCGCTGGGGCGGCCCTGGCCGCCTGCCTGGCGGCTTTTGTTGTCCTGCTGTGGGACACCCAGGTCACCAACGGCCCGGCCTACGCCGCCCGGGCCCAGCGCAGCATCGCCCAGATGGAGACCGTCCCCGCCGCCCGGGGGCGGCTCCTGGACCGGAACGGTACCGTCCTGGTCCAGGACCAGGTCACCTGGCAGGCCCAGGTGGACCAGGAGGCCGACCCCGCCGTCCGCCAGCGCCTGGCCGCCCTCTGCCGGGAGGAGGGGGTGGCCTGGTCCGGCACCGGGCCTGTGGAGGAAGTCACCCCCCGCCTGCTGGCCCGGGTGAAGGAGGAGGGCCTTTCAGGGGTCACCTTCACCCCGGTGGCCCAGCGGGTGGGGCAGGGGACGTTGGCCCCCCACGTCCTGGGCCGGGTGGGCCAGATGAGCCCCGAGGAGTGGGAGACCTATGGGGCCCAGGGCTACACCATGGACGCCCTGGTGGGCAAGGACGGGGCGGAGGCCGCCTTTGAATCCTACCTCCACGGCACCCCCGGCCAGCGGATGGTGGAGACCGACGAGGCCGGCCGGGTCACCTCCACCTCCTATGCCCAGGAACCCCAGGCGGGGAGGGACGTCACCCTCACCCTGGACTGGGACCTGCAGACCGCGGCGGAGGAGGCCCTGGGGGCCTTCCTGGACAGCCACCCCCAGTCCACCGGCGGGGCCCTGGTGGCCCTGGACGTGAACGACGGCGGGGTGCTGGCCATGGTGAGCCAGCCGGGGTATGACGAGGCCACCTTCTCCGCCGACTACGCGGCCCTGGCCGCCGACGAGGCCAACCCCCTGATGAACCGGGCGGTCCAGGGGCTCTACGCCCCGGGCTCCACCTTCAAGCTGGTCACCGCCGCGGCGGCCCTGGAGGAGGGGTACCTCACCCCGGAGACCCAGATTTTGGACACCGGCCGGTACACCTACTACGACAGCCCCCAGCCCCAGTGCTGGCTCTACCGCCAGGAGGGGAAGACCCACGGGCTGGAGACCGTCTCCGAGGCCATCGCCGACTCCTGCAACATCTTCTTCTACGACGCCGGCCGGCGGGTGGGGATTGCCACCCTGGGCCAGGACGCCCGCCTGCTGGGCCTGGGAGCGAAAACCGGCATCGAACTGGCAGGGGAGCAGGCCGGGGTGGTGGCCGGGCCGGAGTACACCGCCTCCGTGGGGGGCACCTGGTACGAGGGGAGCGTCCTCTCCGCCGCCATCGGCCAGGAGAACAACCGCTTCACCCCCCTCCAGCTGGCCCACATGACCGCCACCCTGGTGGGGGACGGGAACCGGTGGCAGGTCCACCTCCTCCACCAGGTGGAGGGGGAGGACCCCCAGCCCCGGGTGAGCCTGGGCCAGGTGAACCTATCCCAGGAAAACGTGGCCGCCATCCAGGAGGGGATGCTGGCGGTGACCCAGACGGGCTCCCTGGCCGCCGCCTTCCAGGACCTCCCCTTCCAGGCAGGGGCCAAGACGGGCTCGGCCCAGGTCACCGGGGAGGAGAATGCCAACGCCGTCCTGGTGTGCTTCGCCCCCTACGACGACCCCCAGATCGCCCTGGCCATCGTGGCCGAGCAAGGGGGCTCCGGGTCGGCCTTGGGGACGGTGGCGGCCCAAACCCTCTCTGCCTGGGCCGGCAAGGCCGGTTTGTAAGGGGTGGGATCATACCCCTTGGCCACCCCAGGGAACAGCACAGGGCCCTGCCGCGCTGCGGCAGGGCCCTGTTTGCAGAGGGGGGACTTACCCCTCCATCCCCCAGAGGTTGTTGTATAGGCCGATCTTGGTGATGGTCTGGTCCTGGACCTGAAAGCACAGATGGAAGGCCGAACCAAACGGCTCTGCCCGCTGGTAGATCCCATGGCCCAGGTCCACCAGGGGGCCGTAGAGAAGCTGGGCCAGGGCCAGGGTGTCCCCCACCTTCAGGCCCCGGGGGGTGGCCTGGTCTCCGGTGGTAAGCTCCACCCCGCAGAGGGTGCCTGCCTCCTGCCAGTCCGGCCCGCCGGGCTGGGGTTGGAGCACCCAGCAGGCCACCCCGTCCCCCGTCCAGCACACCCCGTCATAGGGCTCGCCGGTGGCGCTGGGCTGCCGCCCGGTCTCCGTCATGCCCCGGGTCAGGTCCGCAGGCAAGTCCTCCCACTGGGGACGGCTCGCCAGAGAGAAGCCCCCCAGGGTCAGGTCGGCCGCCAGTTCCCGGCCCAGGATCACCAGCCCAGCCGCCGGGTCCTGGGTGGGCTGGGTCCAGAGGGTGCCCCCATAGAGCAGGGGCTGGGCCAGGGCCAGGGGGAGGTACCACACCCCCTCCCGCACCTGGGGGACCACCGCCTCCGGGGGCAGGGTCTGGGCGGGGTCCTGGAAGGCCGGGAGGTCCTCCGGCAGCCAATCTGTCCCGTTTCGCTGAGCCCCGGGGGCGCCGATGGTGTAGACCACCGTCTGGTCCAGCCAGCGGACGGTGGCGGTGTCCCCTTCCACCTGGCAGGTGCCCCCCAGGGCGGCCACCACGGCCTCCAGGGGCAGCCAGAAGGTCTCCCCCTCCACCAGGGGAGGCTGGGCCAGGGAAACCGTCTCCCCTGCCGCCTGGCTGCCGTCGGTCCGGGTGCCGCTGACCACCGCTGTGGTGCTCCCCGCCTGGAGGGAGAGGACGCAGTCCTGGGTAAAGGCGGCACGCCCCTCCCCCTGGCAGCCGCCGAGAAGGACCAGGAGCAGGGCGGTGCAGAGGGCAAGAATCCCTTTGAGACGCTGTTTCATTCCATATACACCTCCTTTCCCCTATTTCAGCACAAATGGCCCCGGTTTGCAACCGGAAGTGCCCAGGGCGGCTCCTTTTTAGAGGGGATAGACGGGAGCGCCCTGCCCGTTTTCCTTTTACGGAGAATTCATTGGAACTTAACGAAAAGATGGTGGATGGGGCTGCTTCCTGTTTCGTATACTGTCCTTATCCTCCTGGCTCGGAAACCCGCCGGGAAATCACAGAGAAACAGAGAAAAGGAGAACTTCCATGAACCTACGAACGATCCGCAAACGGGGCCTTGCCCTCTTGCTGGCAGGGGTCATGACCGTGGGCTTGGCACCTGCCGCCCTGGCCACCGACGGCACCCCTTTGGAGAGCGGTCTGCTCACCGAACCCTTCCTCCAGGTGCCGGGGGAGACCTCAGTGAACGTGGTCTGGTTCACCGAAGGGGACCAGGCCCCCACCACCAACCAGGTCCTCCTCTACGAAAACGGCCAGGACCAGGCCCCCACCCGCACCATCGACGCGGAGACCACCCAGCTCTCCCGGGTCCGGGGCGGAAAAACCACCGAGGATTACAACGACCCCACCGTCCAGCGAACCATTTGGCGCCACGAGGCCGTGGTCACCGGCCTGCCGGAGTACCACGGCGAGGAGGAGGAGAAGGTCCCCTACCAAGTGGTCAGCGACGGGGCCCAGAGTGAGATCTACACCCTCCAGGCCCAGGCCCAGGAGGGGACTCCCATGAAGATCCTGCTCACCTCCGACATCCAGACCAAGAACATGTGCGCAGCCAACTACGAGAAGCTCTACGAGGCCATCGGCCCTGTGGACGCTGTTCTGGCCAACGGGGACATCATCGACGTGCCCGACCGGGCCTACGACTGGTTCGACGCAGACAGTTCCTTCTTCCGGGTGCTCCAGGGTACCTCCGACCGGGAGATCGGCGGCGTGGAATACAGCGGCGCACCCCTGCTCCAGAACGCCCCCCTCTATGCCTCCATCGGCAACCACGAGGTCATGGGCCGCTACAGCGACACCACCCCGTTGAACACCCAGTTTAACGACCCCACCACCCGGGCCTACGCCGAGGACCTCTATGACCGGGTGAACAGCGACGACGACCCCACCAACGACGTCTCTGAGGCGGACAAGGCGCAGTTCATCCAGGACAACTCCTTCAATACCACCACCTGGGAGGAGGTCCTCACCCTCCCCGAGAGCGACACTGGGGACGAGCGGTACTACGCCGTCACCATCGGGGACCTGCGGGTGATCGTCCTGGAGGTGGCCCGCATCTGGCGGGGCAACAGTGTGGGGTCCACCAGCAAGTACTCCGAGATCCCCGGAGCCTCTGTGAACCAGTACGGTTTTGGCCAGCACATCTTTGAGCCCATCGGCGAAGGCAGCGATCAGCTGGCCTTCCTGGAGGAGGAGCTTCAGAGTGACGCCTTCCAGAACGCCAAGTACAAGATGGTGATGTTCCACTGGCAGTTCCACTCCCTGGGGGGCAACCAGATCCCCGCCTACACCGATCCGGTGGCCTCCTCCGTCACCGACCCCGTCACCGGGGAGGCCATGACCATCTACGACTACCCCCTGGCCCAGGACTACCTGGCCAACTGCGTGGAGCCCCTCTTGGAGGAGTACGACGTGGACATGGTCTTCAACGCCCACTCCCACCTGTGGAACCGCTTTGAAACCGACAGCGGCATGAACATCCTGGAGACCTCCAACAACGGCAACACCTACGAGGCCTTCCTGGACACCAAGAGCCGCACCTCCGCCTGGCCCTCCGTGTTCAACGAGGGCAACGACCGGGCCGCTCTGGCAGAGCACTGGGACCTGGACAATTACGTCCTCCAGGGGGACCCCTATGGTCTGGACCCCATCTTCCCCTCTGTGGCTGCCCTGCCTAACTACGAGCCCTATCTGGAGAGCAACACCATCACCGAGTTCTCCATCTTTGACACCGCCACCGGCCTGGTGAACAGCTACTACTTCGACACCAGCGACCCGGACAGCGAGGTGGTCCTCTTCGACTCCTTTGCCCTCCAGAAGGACGCGGAAGACCCCGACCCCTCGGTGCCCTTCCAGGACGTGGACCAGAAGGACTGGTTCTACGGCGCGGTCCAGCACGCCGAGGAAACCGGCCTCATGGACGGCGTGTCCGAGGACGCCTTCGCCCCCGAAGGCACCACCACCCGGGCCCAGCTGGTGACCATCCTCCACCGCCTGGAGGGCCAGCCCGCCGCCGGAGAGGCCGCCTTCTCCGATGTGCCCGCCGGCCAGTGGTACACCGAAGCGGTAGCCTGGGCCGCTGCCAACGGCATCGTCAACGGCGTGTCTGACACCACCTTTGCCCCCAACGACCCGGTCACCCGGGAGCAGATGGCGGCCATCCTCTACCGTTACGCCCAGTACAAAGGGTATGACGTGACGGCCTCCGGAGACCTGTCCGGCTACACCGACGCCGGTGCCATCCGCCCCTATGCCGAGGCCGCCATGGCCTGGGCCAACGGCGCCGGCCTCATCACCGGGGTAAGCGACACCACCCTCCAGCCCCGGGGCAATTCCACCCGGGCCCAGGTGGCAACCATCCTTATGCGTTTCTGCCAGAAGGTGGCGGAATAACCCGTTTGCCGCCTTCCCCTGTCAAGGAGAGAGCCCCGGCTCTCTCCTTGCCCTGTCTCGGGTGGAAGAGAGGACCACAAGAGACTTGACATTTCCCCCCAAGGGTCCTACAATAGATTCCAACTGAGAATTTCGAACCCCGATAAATTCCGGCCGGCCCCAGGCCGGCACGCTGCATCAAAGGATGGGAACTATGGCTAAGGACAACAAGAAGAAAGTCGAGCAGATCACCGACATGGAGGTGGACTTCGCCCAGTGGTACACCGATGTGTGCAAGAAGGCGGAGCTCATCGATTACTCCTCCATCAAGGGCATGTTCATCTACCGCCCCTATGGCTACGCCATCTGGGAAAACATCCAGGCCGAACTGGACAAGCGCTTTAAGGAGACAGGCCACGAGAACGTCTACCTCCCCCTCCTCATCCCCGAGTCCCTCCTGCAGAAGGAGAAGGACCATGTGGAGGGCTTCGCCCCCGAGTGCGCCTGGGTGACCTACGGCGGCAGCGATCCCCTGGAGGAGCGCTACTGCATCCGGCCCACGTCCGAGACCCTGTTCTGCGAGCACTATAAAAACATCATCCAGTCCCACCGGGACCTGCCCAAGCTGTACAACCAGTGGTGCTCCGTCCTCCGGTGGGAGAAGACCTCCCGCCCCTTCCTCCGCCACCGGGAATTCCTGTGGCAGGAGGGCCACACCATGCACGCCACCGCCGAGGAGGCCCGGGCAGAGACCCAGCAAATGCTGAACATCTACGCCGACTTCCTGGAAAACGTCCTGGCCATGCCCGTGGTCAAGGGGCAGAAAACCGACAAGGAGAAGTTCAACGGCGCCGAGGAGACCTACACCGTGGAGTGCATGATGCACGACCACAAGGCCCTCCAGGCCGGCACCAGCCACTACTTCGGCGACGGCTTCGCCCGGGCCTTTGACATCACCTTCACCGGCAAGGACAACACCCTTCACTATCCCCACCAGACCTCCTGGGGGGTGTCCACCCGGATGATCGGGGGCCTCATCATGACCCACGGGGACAACAACGGCCTGGTCCTGCCCCCCCGCATCGCCCCCACCCAGGTGATGGTCATCCCCGTGGCCCAGCACAAGGAGGGCGTCCTGGAGGCCGCCACCGCCCTGCTGGACCGGCTGAAGGCCATGGGCCTGCGGGCCAAGATGGACGCCTCCGACCAGTCCATGGGCTGGAAGGCCGCCGAGTACGAGATGAAGGGCATCCCCCTGCGGGTGGAGATCGGCCCCAAGGACATGGAGAAGAACCAGTGCGTCCTGGTCCGCCGGGACAATGGGGAGAAGGTCTTCGTCTCCCTGGACGAGCTGGAGACCGCCGTCCCCGCCGCCCTGGACGCCATCCACGACGGCCTGTACCAGAAGGCCAAGAAGAACCTGGAGGAGCACATCTTCCAGGCCAACTCCCTGGAGGAGGCCAAGGCCCTCCAGGCCCAGCACGGGGGCTTCATCAAGACCATGTGGTGCGGGGACGAGGCCTGCGAGATCAAGATGAAGGAGGAGGGGGGCATGACCTCCCGCTGCGTCCCCTTCGCCCAGGAGCACCTGGGGGACACCTGCCCCATCTGCGGCCGGGCCGCCAAAAAAATGATCTACTGGGGCGTGGCCTACTAATCCAGCGCCCCCAGATCAACATAGAGAGAGAAAAGAAGGCCGCCGCGAGGGATCTCGCGGCGGCTTTCGGGTTTTCTATGCAAAAAGGGACCGGTTCTTTTTTGCGCAGCAGCCGCTGCCAACAGAAAAATCTTTCGCTTATAGGCACAAAAATAGGTTGTTTTTCTCCTATTCTTGGATATAATGAAGGGGAAGGAAGGTGAAACCCATGACCATTGACACCAACGCCATCGTCTCCATGACCGAGGCCAACCAGAACTTCTCCCGGGTCACGCGCATTGCGGAGCAAAAAGGGCAGGCTGTCATTTTTAAAAACAACCGCCCAAAGTATCTGCTCCTTGACTTAGACAACGCCCCCCTCTTGGACATCACAGACGAGGAAAAGATCGACATCGCAGCCGCCCGCGTTCTGAAGCGGTACCTGCCCGCCTTCCAGGAGTTGGCCAAATGATTCGTTTTTCCAAGGAAAAGGTGCTGCTCCTGCATCAACTGATGGCGGAAGCCACCGGCGGCAGCACCGGCCTGCGGGAGGAGGCCTTGTTGGAATCCGCCTTAGAAAGCGTGTACGCAACCTTTGGAGGGCAGGAGCTCTATCCCTCCAAAGAGGAAAAAGCCGCAAGGCTGGGTTACAACCTTGTGACGAACCACGCGTTTGTGGACGGAAACAAACGCATCGGCATGTATGTCATGCTGACCTTTCTGGAAGCCAATGGCATTCGCCTGTCCGCTTCCAACCAAGAGGTTTTTGAGATGGGTATGCGCCTAGCAGATGGTTCTGCTGGGTATGAAGCCCTTCTCGCTTGGGTGCGTGCGCACCGGATATGATCTCCTGCTACACAAAACCCGCCCTGCCGGCTGTGCCGGCAGGGCGGGTTTTCCGTTTCTCTTATAAAACTTTAGAAAGGAACGACTTCGTCCGCTCCTCCTGGGGGTTGCTGAAGATCTCTGCGGGGGTGTTCTGCTCCACGATCTTGCCGTCGGCCATGAAGAGGACCCGGTCCCCCACCTCCCGGGCAAAGCCCATCTCGTGGGTGACCACCACCATGGTCATGCCCTCCTCGGCCAGCTGCTTCATGACGTCCAGCACCTCCCCCACCATCTCGGGGTCCAGGGCGGAGGTGGGCTCGTCAAAGAGCATCAGCTTGGGCTTCATAGCCAGGGCCCGGACAATGGCGATCCGCTGCTTCTGCCCGCCGGAGAGCTGGCTGGGGTAGGCGTCGGCCTTGTCCTCCAGGCCCACCCGGCGCAGCAGGGTGCTGGCGGTCTCGTCGGCCTCGGCCTGCTTCATCAGGCCGGTCTGGACGGGGGCCAGGGTGATGTTCTTCCGAATGGTCATATTGGGAAAGAGGTTGAAGTGCTGAAAGACCATCCCCATCTGCCGGCGGACCAGGTTGATGTCCACCTTGGGGTCGGTGATCTCGGTGCCGTCGAAGGTGATGGAGCCCTTGGTGGGGGTCTCCAGCAGGTTCAGGCACCGCAGGAAGGTGGACTTGCCGGAGCCCGAGGGCCCGATGATGACCACCTTTTCCTGGGGGTGGATGTGTTCGGAAATGTCGTCCAGGACCAGGTGGTCCCCGAAGGACTTGGAGAGGTGTTTAACGTCGATCACTTTGCCGCAGCCTCCTTTCCAGTTTGCCCAGCAGCCAGGAGAGAATGATCACCAGCACCAGGTAGATGGCCGCGGTGCCGATGAGGGGGAACATCTGCTCATAGGTCCGGTTGTAGATGCCCTGGGCGGCGTAGAGCAGCTCCTTGCCGCCGATGACGGTGATGAGGGAGGTGTCCTTCAACAGGACGATGAACTCGTTGCCCAGGGCGGGGAGGATGGCCTTCACCGCCTGGGGCACAATGACAAAGCGCATGGTGGTGCCGTAGCCCAGGCCCAGGGACCGGCCGGCCTCCATCTGCCCCTTGTCCACCGACATCAGGCCGCCCCGGACGATCTCCGACACATAGGCCCCGGAGTTGATGCCCAGGGTCAGGGTGCCGATCATGGTGAAGTTCCGGCTGCTGGCGAAGATGACAAAGCCCATGATGAGCAGCTGGACCATCATAGGGGTGCCCCGGATGACGGTGACGTAAATCTTACAGACCAGGTTCAGCACCGCCAGGACGGGGTTGCGGTGGCCGGGGCGCTGCTGGTCGTGGGCGGTGCGGAGGATGGCCACCGTGACCCCCAGGGCGACGCCCAAAATCAGGGCCAGGGCGGTGACCAGGAGGGTGGTTTTCACCCCGTTGAGGTACTGCAGCCAGCGGTCGGCCTCGATGAACGCTTGGTAGAACTTCACGAAGAAGTTCTGAAAGAAGCTCAGGTCCCCGCCGGAGGTGCCAATGGCCTTCCAGGTGTTGTATAGGGCCTCCATGTTGCCCATGGTCATTCACCTCTCTCTTTCTCGAAGGATGGATGTGAGATCAAACCGGCTCGCCTTTTGTCGAACCGGAAACGACGGAAAAAGGGCGGCGTGCGCCGCCCTTTTTATGGTCGGGGGGGGGAGGGATTATGCCGCAGTGTCGGCTTCGGCACCATCGGTGGCGCCAGCCTCATCGGTGGCACCGGCCTCGTCGGTGGTACCAGCCTCGTCAGCAGCAGTGCCGTCGGTGGGGATGTACTTGTCGATGATGGACTGGACGGTGCCGTCGTCAATGAGCTCCTGGAGGGCGGTGTTGATGGCGTCCAGCAGGGCGGTGTTGCCCTTGGCCACGCCAATGGCATACTCCTCGTTGGCATAGTCGGTGTCCAGGGTGGTCAGGCCGGGGTTGGCCTCCACCAGGTTGTCGGCCACGGCGCTGTCGATGACCACGCAGTCGATCTGGCCGTTGTTCAGGGCCTGGACAGCGGCGATGGCGTCGTCGTAGGCGATGACATGGTCCTCACCAAACTCGTCCGTGGTGAGAATATTACCAGTGGTGCCCTTCTGGGTGCCGATCTGCTGCTCGCCCAGGTTTTCCATGGTGATGTCAGAGCCCTCAGCGACAATGACCTTCTGCACACCGTTGGCATAGGTGTTGGAGAAGTCCAGAACCAGCTGGCGCTCCTCGTTAACGGTGACGCCGGCCATGACGATGTCGCTCTTGCCGCTCTGGGGGGCGGCCAGGGCGCCGTCGAAGTCCATGTCGTCGATCTGGAGCTCCAGGCCCAGCTTCTCAGCGATGGCGGCGGCGATCTCAGCGTCAATGCCCACGATGTTGCCGCTGTCGTCGGTCATCTCATAGGGAGGGAAGGCAGCGTTGGTGGACATGGTGAGCACGCCCTCGGTGACGGTGGTGAACTCTGCGGTGGTAGTGGTGTCCTCGGTGGTGGTGGTATCCTCGCCGGTGTCGGTGGTGGTATCACCGCAGCCAGCCAGGGTCAGCACGCCAAAGAGCATGGCGCCCGCCATGAGGACGGAAAGGAACTTTTTCATGTGGATGCAACCTCTTTTCATTTTAACTTCTTCGTGCCCCCACCCAGGCCCCTGGGGCCCGTCCGGTGAGAACGACTTGCATTATACACAATATTCACAACAGATGCAAGCCCTTTTTTAGAAAAAGCCAGGAAAAACTTTTAAATGCCCGAGAAAACCCGGCAGAATTCTGGGTTTTTCCTCCTTTTCCGCCCCCAAAGTATTCATTTCGATTGAATAATGCATATTCCTTGGGGCAGAAAGAATCCGCCCCCCGGCGGTGCCGGAGGGCGGATGGATCCTTGCTGGGCAAGTCCAGGGAAAGGGGGCGCCTTTCTTACTGGAAGTTGGCCTTTCTCTTCTCCAGGAAAGCAGCCAGACCCTCGTCGCCGTTGGCGTGGAGGCGGGCAGCGGCCTGGGCCTCGGTCTCCTCCTGGAGCAGGTCGTCCAGGTTGGTCTCGAAGGACTTGTTCATGATGAGCTTGGAGCTGCTGTAGCAGTTCAGGGGGCCCTTGGCGATCTTGTTGGCCAGCTTCATGGCCTCGTCCATCAGCTGATCCTTGGGATAGACGTGGTTGCACAGGCCCAGCTCCTTCATCTCAGGAGCCTTCACAGCGCGCTGGGTCATCATGAGCTCCTTGGCCATGTTCAGGCCGCAAGCCCGGGGCAGCAGCCAGTGGCCGGCGCAGTCGGGGATCAGGCCCACGGCGCCGAAGGCCACCATGAACATAGCGTCGTCAGAGACCAGGGCGATGTCGCCGGCCAGCAGCAGGGAGGTGCCGGCACCAGCGATGGCGCCATGGGCCACGGTGATGGTGGGCTTGACGAAGTTGATCATCTTCTTCATGAAGATGCCAGCCACGTTGTAGAAGTCGAAGACAGCCTCGGGGTTGTCCAGGCCCTTCATCTCGGGGATGTCGCCGCCGGCGCAGAAGGCGCGGCCCTCGGCGTTGACCACCACGCAGCGGACATTGTCGTCCTTCTCGGCGGCGTCGAAGGCGGTGGTGAGATCCACGAAGATCTGCTTGTTCATGGCGTTGAGTGCCTTGGTGCGGTTGAGGCTGACGATGCCGACATTCCCCTCAACGCGGTACAGTACGGTTTCCAGTTCCATGGTAAATCGCTCCTTTTTTCACATACAAATACAGGTGCGGGCAGCCCAGAGGCCAACCCATTCGAATACAGTTTAGAGTATACCACACGGAGGGGAAGTTGAAAAGCAAAATTTCACCCCAGGGCGGCTTTTTTCCCCGGTTTTCTCCCCCTTTCCCAGGGGAAGGCGGGGAAAGCGCATAAATCTCCCCCCATCCCCCCATACTAAGGGGACAAAAAGGGAGGGATCGGATTGTATACCGTGGAACTTTGGGCCCAGGGGGCGGGGTTTGCCCGCTTCCTCCAGGCCCGTCTGCCGGGGGAGGCAGGGGGGTGCCTCCGCCTGGGACCGGGGGCACAGCGGGCGGACCTGGTGGTGGCCGCCCCGGACCTGGCCGCCCTCCCCCCAAACCCGGCCCCGTGCCGGGCCCTGCTGCTGCCGGGGCACCTGGCCCCCCTGGCCGGGGAGATCCCGGCGGCCTGGGTGGTGAGCTACGGCCTGACCCGCCGGGACACCCTCACCTTCTCCAGCCTGGCCCAGGACACCCTGTGCCTGGCCCTCCAGCGGGAGCTGGTCACCCTGGGGGGCGTGTGCCGGGAGCCCCAGGAGATCCCCCTGGCCCCCCAGGGCCGGGCCGACCCCCTGGCCCTGCTGGCCTGGGCGGGAACCCTCCTCCTCCTGGGGGCCCCGCCGGCGCGCCTCCAGGGCCCTTGACAACCTCCCCGGGAAAAAAGGGGCCCCTCCTCTTGCAAACCTAACAGTTGTTAGGTATAATAGACCCAAACCACCGCGAGAGGAGGGGATGCCATGGCATCCACCAAGGAGAAAATCACCGCCACCGCCCTGGCTCTGTTCGCCCAGCGGGGGTACGACGGGGTGTCCGTCCGGGACATCTGCAAGCAGGTGGGGATCAAGGAGAGCTCCCTGTACTACCACTTCCCCAGCAAGCAGGCCATCCTCACCACCCTGCTCTCCCACTTTGAGAACCGGGCCGCGGAGGGCATGGCCCAGCTGGAGCAGGCCCTGGGGGACCAGCAGGGTCCCTGGGGGCAGGTCTCCTACCGGATGGTCTGCCAGGCCTTCTTTGAGGGGTACCTCATGGACCCCTTCTGCAACCAGGTCCTCCGGCTGCTCCAGATGGAGCAGTTCCACAACCCCGACCTGGGGGAGATCTATGAGCGCTGGATGTTCCGGGTCCCCCTGGCCTTCCAGGGCCGGATGTTCACCGCCCTGGTGGGCCTGGGCCTGCTCCACCCCGCCACCGGGGAGGACCTGGCGGTGGCCTTCTACGGCCCCATCCATCTCTTTGCCCAGCGGTGGCTGTTCCGGGGCCCCCTGTCGGAGGAGAGAAAGGAGGCCTTCCGCCAGGCCGCCTACCGCCACGTCCAGCGGTTTTTCCAGGAAAGGGGGACGGACGCATGGCAGCCATCCTGATCACCGGGGCCAACCAGGGCATCGGGTACCACCTGACGGTCGCCCTCCTCCGCCAGGGCCACCAGGTGGCGGTGCTGGACTGGGAGACCCACCACCTGGCCGCCCTCCAGAACACCTTCCCCACCCAGCTGGCCTACTACCCCGTGGACGTCCGCCAGGGGGAGGCCCTCCAGGCGGCGGTGGCTGCCGCCCAGGCCTGGCAGGGCACCCCGGAGGTGGTCATCCACAACGCCTGCTGCTGCCCCTTCGGGGGGGTGGAGGACCTGGACCTGGGCCAGGTCCAGGCGGCCTTTGCCACCAACTACTACGGGGCCCTCCAGCTGGTACGGTGCGTGGGGCCCGCCCTCCGGGCCCAGGGCCGGGGCCGGGTGATCTTCACCAGCTCCGGGGTGGGGATCACGGGGTTCCCCGGGCTGTCCGCCTACGCCTCCACCAAGGGGGCCCTGGAGGCCCTGGCCAAGTGCCTGAACCTGGAGTACGCCGGGGACGGGGTGACCTTCCACCTGATCCACCCGCCCCTCACCCGGACCCAGTCCTCCGCGCCCCTCCCCGTCCCCCCGGAGATGATGGCCGACCCGGAGACCGTGGGCCAGGGCCTGGCCCGGCGGCTCTTCTCCCCCCGGTTCCTCCTGTGCCACAGCCTTCTCCAGAAGGTGCAGACCCTGCTCTGTTACGCCTTCCCCTTCCCCATGGGCAGCCTCCTGGCCAAACTGACGGCGCGGTACCAAGGCCGCACCCCCCAAAAATAGAAAAACCCCGCGGACATACCACGGAGCAAACCAACCCAGCTACCTAGGGGATCCTATCCCTCCAACCTGACACCACCAGGGACCCGCATCAGCGGGACTTCATGCGCGCTTCGACCAGAACATCCAAAAAACCGGCCCACCGGGCCGGCGGCGTCGGGGACGCCGTCCCGAGGGTTTTGGGCAGCGCCCAAACCCTCGGCGCAGGGGCAATTCACTTGCCCCGAGCAGGTCCAATCCCCCTCGCCCCCAAGGCCCCAGGAAAGCTATGCTTTCCTGGGGACCCCCTACCTCCTGGATTGGAAAATCCGCGGCTACACCGCGGATTTGGGTGCAGGCAGCGAGTTCGAGCCCTACCCACGCATCGCCAGGGACCCGCGTCAGCGGGACGGCGTGGGTACGCCGCCACAAGCGTTTTGGGGCAACGCCCCAAAACCTTGGCGCAGGGCGGATTCATTCCGCCCGAGCAGGTCCAATGGGCCGCAGGTCACCAAAAAAAGAGGACGTCCTACCGGACGTCCTCTTTTTTTGGAGCGAGTGACGAGGCTCGAACTCGCTACCTCCACCTTGGCAAGGTGGCGCTCTACCAGATGAGCTACACTCGCATCAGCAAGAGATATATTATCACATTGCCGCAGGAGTGTCAAGGGGAATTTTCTAAAGTCCCCAAAAAATTTTGCGGAACGGAGGTGGTCCCCTCCCCCCAGGTGAGGAGGATCTCCGCCACCCGCTGCTGGCCGCTGTCGGGGTAGAGGTTCACGGTGATCTCCTCCAGGGGCGGCAGGGCGATGGTCTGGGCATCGTAGGCCTCCTCCACCGCCTGGCGGAGGGTCTCCGCGCTGTCCTCGGCGGTGAAGTAGCCGATGCGGAAGATCACCTTCTGAGGCCGGTGGGGGAGCAGGTCCTGCAGCTCCCCGGCCACGGCGGTGCTGGCGGTGACGGAGATCACCTGGGACAGCTCCTCCGGCGCCACCCGATAGGTGAGGGAGACGTCCACCTCATAGTAGGACGCGGTCTGCTGGACGTCGTAGCGGATGTAATCCACGGCGTAGGCCCCCAGGGGGTCCTCCCGGGTGGCCTCCTGGCAGGCCTGGTCCACGTCGCTGGCAGCGGAGCCGGTGACGCTGCTGTACTGGTACAGCCGGATCACCCCGGTCTCCTCCCCCTCCTCCACCAGGTGGAGCAGGGCGCTCACCAGGCCCTGGTAGTTCTCCGCCCCCAGGGTGGAGGTGATGGCGGACTCGTCATAAAACTGGGTATGGGGGGCCACCGAGGCGTAACTGCGCTCCAGCATGGACCCGCAGCCGGTGAGGGGCAGGGCCAGGGACAAGGCCAGCGCCAGGCCCAGGACCCGGGGGGGTGTTTTCATGGCGAAACCACTCCTTACAGATAGAATTTTGGGAGGGGCAAGCGGGGTTTGTGCTTCGTTCGGGAGGGCAGAG